>Ga0207777_1000128_pt1 | contig 17600 bp, 17 predicted proteins | sample LuqExpMetageno35_FD_187793 | JGI IMG/M metagenome (GOLD analysis project Ga0207777, IMG submission 187793) | Tropical forest soil microbial communities from Luquillo Experimental Forest, Puerto Rico - Sample 35 (SPAdes) | ecosystem: Environmental > Terrestrial > Soil > Tropical forest ...
TGGTCGCGCCGTTCGACGGCGCCGACCGAGCCATAGGGCTCGAGCAGGCGGTCAAGTTCGTCGATGACGGGTTTCGCATCGGCGCCGGGTGCCAGCGAAACAATGAGATCGTTGAAGGCTCCCTTCATATCGAAGGCGGCTTCTGCCGCGCTGCGGTCGACCCATAACACGGCAAAGAAGCGGTCGTCCGGGATCGGTACGCCGGGTTTCAAGGCATAGACGTATTCGGATGATAGCGCGACGCCGGAGATGTGGAAGGCTTGGAGGCGGCCATTGAGGATGACGCGGATATCGCTGCCGGGTGACGCACCGTTCGCGTCGGCAAAGGCTTCGTTGATGACGGCGCCGCGTGTATCGTTGGTTCGAGGAGCTGTGCCGCGCCGCAGGTGGAGACGCGCCAGCGGCTCGTCGCCGGCGTAGCTCAGCGATACCAACCGCGCCGATACCGGCAGCGGCGCCGCTGGCCAATCTACAATGACGTCACGCACGATGCGTGGCTCCACGACCGCCACGCCAGGGATTGCCGCTAGTCGCGTCACGATCGAGAGCGGCGCGCGCTTCAGCGAGACAAACACTTGCGGGAAACGCGTCTTGGCGTAGAAGCGTTCGCGGCCGGATTGAAGCGAGTCATAAGTGGAGATCGAGGCGACAAACACCGCCACACCGGCCGCCACGACCAGCCCAATGCTGATCACTTGTCCGCGCAGCGTGGCTAGGTCGCGCCATAATTTGCGGTCGAGCAGGCTCACCAGCGTATCTCCTCGGGTGAGAGCCGCCGCGGATTACGCTCTTCGCCGACGATCCGGCCGCCGGCGAGCTTCAGGACCCGGTCGGCTATGCCGGCAATTGCGGCATTATGCGTGATGATGACGGTGGTGGTGCCCAGCGTTTTGTTGACGCGGGCGATGGCTACAAGCACCATCTTGCCGGTGTCGTAATCGAGCGCCCCGGTCGGCTCGTCACACAATAGCACGTCTGGTGATTTTGCGATTGCGCGGGCGACCGCGACGCGCTGCTGCTCGCCGCCGGACAATTGCGACGGGAAATGATCGAGGCGCTCGGTCAGCCCGACCAGCGCAAGCGCCTCGCGCGGATCAAACGGCTTCTCGGCAATCTCGTTCACCAGCGCGACGTTTTCGAGCACGGTCAAGCTCGGAATAAGATTGTAAAACTGGAACACGAAGCCGACATGCTCGCGCCGATAACGCGTCAATTCAGCCTCGCTGGCATTGACCAGATCATGCTCGCGCCAGATCGCCTGCCCGGAGGAGGGCGCATCGAGACCGCCGAGAATGTTTAAAAGTGTGGATTTGCCCGATCCCGATGGGCCTAACAGGACGACGAACTCGCTCTCATAGATGTCGAGGTCGATGTTGCGTAGGGCATGTACCGATACGTCGCCCATCACATACGTTTTCGCTAGTTTGCGGGCGCGGAACACCACGGCGGGGCTGGGCTGGCCGGCTGTTGTCACGGGCATCGGTGACCTCGCAGGGGATATGATGCTTGCCCATGCCCCAGTCACAAGTCATTGATATGGATCATGAAAAGGTGACCGACGTGAGCGCGCGATTTGTCGGCTTGCAGCGGATTCGTCAGCCGCCAGTCGTCTTCTTCTGATAGGCCTCAATCTTGCCACGCAAAGCGGGCGGCAGTGGCACAGGCTGGCGCGTTTCCAGCGACATCATGGCGGTGACCATGTGAGCGCGCAGCCGCTCTAGCCCGTCCTTGTGACAGACGATGGCGATACCGAGCGAGGAGCGGCCGACGCGCTCAACCAGCAGCGTCAGGTCGATGACGTCGCCCATCCGGCTCGGGATCTTAAAGTCGCAATCGAGGTGGACGAAAGGAAAACCATAGCGGCTGCCCATGATCAGCTCGGCATAATCGTAGCCAAGTTCCTGCCCGTACCAATCTTCGATGAAACCATTGAAGATGTCGAAATAGTGCGGGAAGTAGACGATGCCAGCCGGGTCGCAATGCGAGAAGCGCACGGTCACGCTGCGGGTGAAAGCGTCGGTGGGAGGCACAAATTTATCTTGGAGCATGCGAAGGTCCTACTGCGGCTGTCTGCCGATGCCTAGCCCGGACCGGGCCGTAACGCCATTCCTGTCATCGTACAGCTGCCATGCCCTTCAGTCTGACGTGGCAGGCGTGGCGATCGCGACCACGCGGCGGTAGAGATGCCAAGTAGCATGGCCGAGCACCGGCAGTGTCACCAGCATGCCGAGAAAAAAAGGCAAGGCCGACAGGATTAATAGCACGACAATGACCAACGCCCAGCCAATCATCGGCACCGGGCTTAAGATCACCGCGCGCACGCTGGTGATCATCGCGGTGACGAAGTCCACATCGTCGCGGTCGAGCAGCAGCGGAAACGACACCACGGTCAGCGAAAAAAGGATCAGCGACAAAGCGGCGCCGATCAGATTGCCGACCAGCAGGAACAAAAGGCCTTCATTGGTTGTCAACACCACGGTCAAAAATTGCTGAAGGTTTGAGAATGAGGCGTGCAGGCCAAGAAACAGCGCCATCAGGAAGCGTACCTGGTACATCCACATGACGAAGATGAAGATGGTCACCAAGGCCATCCAGCCCATTTCGCCGCGGCTCCGGATCGTACTCCAGATGCCGCTGACCGATGGCGCCTCGCCGCGCTCGCGCCGGCGGCTGACCTCATAGAGGCCGGCGGCGACGAACGGACCGATCAGCGCAAAACCGGCCGCCAGCGGATAGGCGAGATAGCTCATGCCGAGCGCGATGATGCAGAGCACAATGGTGAGGCCGCCGGCGGCGTACAGCGTGCCAAAGCTCAACCCATAGAGCGGCAACGCCTGAAAATCGCGCAGACCTTTGCCGAGTGCCTCGACGATATCGGCCGCGCTCACGCGCGCGACGATCGGATCACCTTTGCCGGAGATCGACGTCACGGCTGGTTCCCCCCGCCCACTGATCTTCACCAGTGCGGCCGTCAGATCATGGCCGAGCGTTAGTAGGCGTCAATACGCCTGAAAGCCGGGCGGCCCTGCCGCCATCCCGTGTTTGGGCTTAAAATGCCGCCACGAGGTCGCGCGCGCCGGAGGCCTGTGCCGCGCGCGCCATCTTGCCTTCGATGTCGGCGATTAGGTTCGCTAACACACCAGCGCGGCGGGCGACCGGGTTGCGCTCGTAACCCGACTGCTGGAAAAAATTCGCGGTCGGCACGCGCGCGCGCCAGGCCGCCGGCATCGTGATGATGTCGAGCCCATTGCCGTCGCCGGTCAGGTTCATCAATTCCAGTTCGGCGGCCGTGAGCGGTGCGGCATGATGCTTGGCGCGTGCGAAGCGCACTGAATTTATTAGTTTCTGCACTTGCAAAAATGGGCCGATGTCGCGGTCAAGCACCGCCGCGTGTACGCCGATGCCGCCGGCCGTGGTCTTGGCCAGCCGGTCGTGCTCATTCCAGTTATTTGGCACGCTGCGGCTGAACGCGATCATGCGCCGCAGTGCCTCGATCTTGCGCTCCATCGCGACCCGCGGTTCCCCGGTGAGGCCCTTCGCTTTCTGCCGCAGCAGACCGAGCAGACGCCCGCCATGCTCGGCCAGGAGCGAGATCGAATTAGTGCTGAGTAATTGGTTGTAGCCGACCGCCGGCGAGATCGCACGCGTGCGCGTGGGCGTCACGCCGGCCTGCATGTCGTAGGTGCCGTTGCCACCGGTCTCGAACGCGTAGACGCCGACGATCTGCTCGCGGGCGAGGCCGGCCTCGCGAGCGGCGCGCGCATAGGCGCGCTTGAACTCAAGCTCGTTCTGCGGGTGCTGCGGAACGAAAGCAAACTGTGCGGCCGCGTTGCTGAGAAAATCGTCGATCACCGGAATCGGCGGCTTTTCCTCGGGCAGCGATCCGGGCGGCGCGGAGGGATCGACCGGCCGCGGTGGACCGGAATAGACCGGCAGCTGGGTGAGCACGTAGTCGTCGAGGCCGACCGGCCGATTGTCGCGGCGCTTGGCGTTGCGCAGGCGGCGCTTCTCCACCACCGCGTCCCAATAGGCTGAGGCCTCCTCGTCATAGGCGCGGCGAACTTGGAGATAGTGTGCGAGCTTGGCCTGGTATTCGGCCATTGCTGTAAACGAGGGCGGCGCGTTCTGCGCACTTACCGGCGCTGCCGCGCTCAGCGCGGTCAGAAAACAGATCACAGCAATGCGAAGGGTGTGGCAAGGCATCGCATCCCTGCTTGCGACAGACTGTGTTGAGTCGCCACTAAACACCACGGCGGCGTACATGCGAGATATCATGGACGCGGTCAACGGGCACAGCGTATCGCCCGCGCGGCGGCGCGGGCGATACCCTTGGGATGATAATGTGGCGTCTTCCGCGGCTAGTGGATGCTCGGACCGCTGCGGTCGGTGAACACGACCGGTCCGCCGGCCTTGATGACGGTTGGGGACTGCGCGGTCATGACATCGGTGCCGAGGTTTAACTTACGCGCGGAGATGCCGATCACGGAGATCAGCAGTGCGGCGCAAAGCCCGACCACCACAATCTTGAGGTGGGTGGTGCGGTCTGCAGTGTACATTGACCAGTTCATGACATCCTCCCAGGTCCACACCCTCGTTTGCGGACCCTGAGACAGGTTCACGTGTTCGCAACCCTAATGTAGTTAGGCCGGCATGGCTCTGTGAGGTCGATCACGGATGGTTGAAACCGCGGTGAATGGTTATTTTTTGCGATGCCAAGGCCAAATGCGCGCCGCAATTGCCTCGACTTGGCGGCGAATACGTCGCATTCTGGCCCTGGGGTCGGCGGAACGGCCGGGATCTGACGCTTGGTGGTGGGATGTTCAGAGCGGGCGAGGCCACAGCGGCCAATATTTTCCATTTCGTGATGATCAAGCCGACGCATTACGATGACGACGGCTATCCGATCCAGTGGTTCCGCTCGGCGATCCCGTCGAACACGCTGGCCTGCCTAAATTCCTTGGCGGAAGATGTCCAGCGGCGCGAAGTGCTGGGCGCCGGCGTGGACATCCGCCTCCATACCTACGACGAGACCAACCGGCGGGTGCGGACCGACCAGATCATCAAGCTGATCCGCCGCCAAGGCGGCCGCGCGCTGATCGGCCTCGTAGGCGTGCAGTCGAACCAGTTCCCGCGCGCTGTTGATCTGGCGCGGCCATTCCTCGACGCCGGACTTCCGGTCTGCATCGGCGGCTTCCATGTGTCAGGCTGCATTGCGATGCTGCCGGAATTGCCGCCCGACATAAAGGCCGCGCAAGAAATGGGCATCTCGTTCTTTGCCGGCGAATCCGAGGAAGGACGGCTCGACGAGGTGCTGCGCGATGCCTTCAACGGCCAACTCAAGCCGCTTTACAATTACATGGATAAATTGCCGAGCTTGGCCGGCGAGCCACCGCCGTTCCTTCCCAAGCAGCACGTCAAGCGCACCTCCGGATCTCTGTCGAGCATCGATCTCGGCCGCGGCTGCCCCTACCAATGCTCGTTCTGCACTATCATCAATGTGCAAGGCCGCAAGAGCCGCGTGCGCTCCGCTGATGACCTGGAAAAGATCGTGCGCGACAACTATGCGCAGGGTATCAAGCGCTTCTTTATCACCGACGATAACTTCGCGCGCAATCAAGACTGGGAGCCTCTGTTCGACCGCATGATCAAGATGCGGCAGGGCGAAGGCATGAACATCGGTTTCACCATCCAGGTCGATACACTCTGCCACAAGATCCCGAAATTCATCGAGAAGGCGACGCGCGCCGGTGTCCGCCGTGTGTTCATCGGGCTGGAGAACATCAACCCGGACAACCTAATCGCCGCCAAGAAGCGGCAGAACAAGATCACCGAATATCGCGAGATGTTACAGATGTGGCGCAACCACGGCGCCATCACCTATGCCGGTTATATCCTCGGTCTGCCGGCCGACAGCAAGGAATCGATCTTGCGCGATATCGAGATCATCAAGCGCGAGCTTCCGATCGACATCCTTGAATTCTTCTTCCTAACACCGCTGCCGGGATCGGAAGATCACAAGACGCTGTCGGCCAAGGGCGTCTGGATGGACCCGGACATGAATAAATACGACCTCAACCATCGAGTCTCGCATCACGCCACGATGTCGGACAATGAATGGGAGGAGGCCTACCGCGCCGCCTGGCTCACCTTCTACACGCCCGAGCACATCAACACGATCCTGCGCCGTACCTGCCAGAGCCCAATCGGCCGGCCTGGTACAACCTTATCGACTATCCTGTGGTTCTACCTGATGCTGTTGTTCGAGGGCGTGCATCCGCTGGAAGGCGGCGCCATCAGGCTAAAATTCCGCCGCGACCGGCGGAATGGCCTGCCGATCGAGAAACCCTTATTTTTCTATGCGAGGTATTGGGGCGGCACCGCGGTAAAGCTGTTGAAATATGCGCGCGTCTATCTGCGTTGCAAAGCGATGCTCAATGCCGCGCTGCAGGCCCCGGATCGCTGGGCCTACAGCGATCTAGCGATCGCGCCGCCTAAGGCCGATGAGTTCGACGCGCTCGACCTCTACCACGCCACCGCTGGCGGCGAGGCCGCGCTCCAGCGCAAGTATCGCGGCGATGCCATCCGCGCGCAGACCCAGCAACCCGGCGAAGCGCCAATCCAGCCGGAACAACCTAAGCCGTTGGAAGCGGCGGAATAGACGCTAGATACTACCAACGGTCTTCAGCCGCGCCCGCGGGTGGATTTCCCATCGCGTCTCGCCGCGCTTGAAGACGGCGCCGATCTCGCCGAGCCTGGAAAGCTTGATGCTGCTAATACTCGATGTCGGTGCGGCGGTAATGTCGCTTATGACTGCAATCTCGCCTGGCAACTGATCGTGTCCGAAAACCGGCTCCATCCAGGGGACCGCAAAAACAGTGGACCGAAGCACAGAACCATCGTCAGCACCAGAGCCGCGACGATCATCAGAACGATGTAGATGTAGATGACGGCGGCGATCCAGTGTTGGGCGCGATTGATGCGTCCGTTGTTGCCGAACGGTAACGTTCCGAAATCGATAGTCATTGCAACGCTCCCTTAGCATGATGCCGGTAAGCCTAGGGGGGCTCAACCGGACATCGCCAATTGGACGACGTGCATCAGGGAGAGGATTACGCTGCGCCGCCGAGCGCCTCGCCACCATGCGGCGGCGGCACTGGCGTGCCGTCGGCAGCGTATTCGTTGAGCTTGTTACGTAGCGTGCGGATCGAGATACCGAGGATGTTGGCGGCATGCGTACGGTTGCCGAGGCAGTGCTTGAGCGTCTCCAGGATCAGGTCGCGCTCGACCTCGGCGACAGTGCGGCCGACAAGATTGCGGTTAACCTGCTCGGCGGCGATCGCGACTTGCGCGGCCACACCGGTCGAAGAAACGGCGTCGAGCCGACCGCCCTCCGGCGTCAACAGACCGTCGATGCCAATCTCCGCACCCGTCGCCAGTAGCACGGCGCGATGCAGGACGCTCTCCAACTCGCGTACGTTGCCTGGCCAGCGGTTGAGGTTGAGCGCACGGCGCACCTCGGCCGACAACGGACGTAGTGGCAGGCCGTTGCCCTCAGAATATTTTTTGACGAAATAGTCTGCGAGCTCGCCGCCGCTCTTCAGATCGCGGAACGGCCCTTTGTTTTCTTTGTCATTCATTGCGGCGGTCTCCAGATTCCGAATTCATCATTTATTTCAGCTCATGCGCTGGCGATGCGCGCCGTCACGTCGCGGCCGCCCACCTCGTGGATCGCGGCCATGGTGGCGGCTTGGTCGCGTATCACGCCGCCGTCGGACCATTCGATGCGAGAATCGCCTGGTGCCATTGCTCGATCGTGCGTCACCATCAGGCAGCTCACGAAGTCGCGCGCGCCATCGTTGTCGGTGGAGGGCTGCTCTTCGCGGGTCAGCTTCATGCCGTTGACTGCGTCGCGCCCAGATCGGATGGCACGTACCCGCTGGGGTTCGAGTGTTCCCCTCGCCATAAGCACAATCGAAGAGCAGGCCTCTGCCGTATCGCGCGAGAACAGCGCGCGCACCGGCAGCACAAGATGCACGCGCACGCTCTGCACGCGATCGATGCCGCGGATGGTGCGGGCCAGTTCGCCTTCCAGTGCGCACAGATGATTGACGTTCTGGATGAAGTTGGTGGAGCGGAGCGCGTCAGATATGTCAAAGATTTCGTGGCCGACGCCGTCACTTTTGGGCAGGTCGCTCTCGGCAAGCTTTATGCGCAGGCGGGCGACATCGTCCTTCGACACCATCATGATGGCGCCGTCGTTCTTTAGCTCATATTGGATAGCCTGGCAGTCGAGGTGTTTCGCGATCAAGGCCGAATTATCGACCGACAGTTCCATGAACAACGGCACCATTTGCGGCGTCGTTATCCGGACCATGATGAACGAGAAGAAGCCGATCAGTGTTAGCGTCACCGCGGCCAATCGCGCCGCACCCAATGATTTCGCGAAATCGAAAAAACCTTGCACCGATCCTTGACCCAATAGCCAACGCGGTTTGTCGCGCTTCACTCGGCAAGATTTTCCCAGCTTATAGTTAGCGTCCGGTTAACTCCGTGAATTTGCAGAACAGAATTGTTCCCTGCACCGGGGGAATTTTCGCAATCGCAAAACGACGACGTCGGCCGCGGGGCCGACGTTCGAATCGGAAATCGGGTAGTGCGCTACTGGCGATATTGCTGAATACGCGTGGTACGCAGGCCGGCAAGGCCGTGCTGGTCGATGGAATATTGCCATGCCAGGAACTCTTCGACCGTCAACGTGTAGCGGGCGCAGGCTTCCTCGAGCGACAGGAGGCCGCCACGTACCGCTGCGACCACCTCGGCCTTGCGACGGATGACCCAGCGCTTCGTTGTCGGCGGCGGCAGGTCCGCGATCGTCAGCGGACTACCATCGGGCCCGATGACATATTTGACCCTCGGGCGGTGGGTTTCGGTCATTGGTTTACTCACAAACACAGGACTCGACTGACAGCTATTAGAAGGAAATCTACGCGTCGCGACTTAAAATTTGCCTAAGCACGTAGGGAAATGTTTGCCCTGATTTTGCTAACCTTTTGGTTACAGTTGGACCGCGTCAAAGATCGACTTTTCGTGCAAATCCGAGATTGTGCGCTGAGGCAACGACCCGCCGGTCTTGGCGTTCGTTTTGACGTCGTTGCCGTCGCCTGGGGCGGTATCGTCAGTTTTCGCCGCTTTGCCGTCGACGCTCTTGACCGACTACTGGGCGCCTTCCAAGCGCGCGGTGCGGGCGCAACCTCGGGTTCAGCATTGATTGCGGCAGCTGGTCAGGGGCCAGCGCCGTGTCGTCCAGCAGGCGCTGGCGAATGGCGTTGCCGGGGCGCGGCGGGTTGGCTACGGCCGGCCAGCGAAGGAATGGGGGCTGTTGAGGACGCGGGTGGGCGTCTCAGACGCGACGCGCGGCACGGCAAACTCCATGGATCCGTCGTTTGGTTTGCAAGCGACAGGCCGACGCCACGCTCAAAAAATCATTTCTTATTTCAATATTTTAGATAAGAAGGCAACGTTGTCTGAACCCGTAACGCGGCAGCGGTTGCGCCCGTATCGGCAAGATTTGCCGGGCCGTGGCTTTCAATGCGCCAGCGCAATCGCCACCTATGGATCGATTGGCATCTGTTGTAAGAACTATCATGCGAAATTCCATCGATCTTGATAGCCGCCCCGAAGACACCCGGGTCGTTGTTGCCATGTCCGGCGGCGTCGACTCCTCGGTGACCGCCGCGCTGCTGAAGGCAGAGGGCTATGACGTGGTTGGGGTGACGCTGCAGCTCTACGACCACGGCGAGGCCACCCATAGGAAAGGAGCTTGCTGCGCCGGGCAGGACATCTACGACGCGCGCAGCGTGGCCGAGCGCATCGGCATTCCGCATTACGTGCTCGACTATGAGAGTCGCTTTAAGCAGGCGGTGATAGATCGATTCGCTGAAAGTTATATCCAGGGCGAGACGCCAGTGCCCTGCGTCGATTGCAACATGGCGATCAAATTCCACGACCTCTTGATCACCGCGCGCGAGTTGGGCGCGCAGGTGCTTGCCACCGGCCACTATGTCGCCTCTCGTCGGCTGCCGTCCGGCGAGCGCGCACTTTACCGGGCGCGCGAGGAGGAACGAGACCAAAGCTATTTCCTGTTCGGCACTACGCGCGAGCAGCTCGAAGTGCTGCGCTTCCCGCTTGGCGAGCGCGCCAAGTTCGAGACACGCGAACTGGCACGCAAGTTTGGGCTGTCCGTTGCCGACAAGCACGACAGCCAGGACATCTGCTTTGTGCCGTCCGGGCATTACGCCAACATCATCGAGCGGTTGAAGCCGGGCGCGGCGGAGGCCGGCGACATCATCGATCTCGACGGCAAGGTGCTGGGCACCCATTCCGGTATCATCCATTACACCGTCGGCCAGCGGCGTGGTCTTGGGCTGGCGACCGGCGCACCGCTTTATGTAGTGAGGCTCGACGCCGATCGGCGTCACGTGGTGGTCGGTCCGCGCGAGGCACTGCGCACGAGCCGTATCCTACTGCGCGACGTCAACTGGATCGGCGATGGCAAGCTCAGCGAAACGCTCGCCGATGACCGGCGCGAAGTGTTCGTCAAGGTGCGGTCGACGCGACCGCCACAGGCGGCCTGGCTGAGCCACGGCGAAGCGGGTTATGAGATCGAACTCGTCGACGGCGAGCATGGAGTGTCGCCAGGACAAGCCTGCGTATTCTACGACGCCGGCAAAGGGCAGGCGCGCGTGCTCGGCGGTGGTTTCATCAAACGCGCGGTCAAGGCCGCCGCAATCGCGGGGCTGCCGGCGCGGATAGCCGCCGACGCAGCGCGCGGATAGATTCCGCGTATGGGGGCAGACATCGACAAACAAAGCGTTGCGCGCGCCTATGCGTTGTGGGCGCCGATCTATGATGTCGTGTTCGGCGCGGTGTTCGAGGCTGGCCGGCGCGCGTCGATTGCCAGCGTCGAGCAAGCTTGCGGACCGAATGGCGGGCGCATCCTCGAGGTCGGCGTCGGTACCGGCATCTCGCTGCCCGAGTACGCGCGCACCCATAAAATTGTCGGCATCGATCTGTCAGAGCCGATGCTGCGCAAGGCGCAGGAGCGGGTGACCGCACTCGGACTTACTAATGTCGAAGCGCTGGCGGTGATGGATGCCGAGCGGATGGCGCTGCCCGACCAGTCGTTCGACGTGGTAGTGGCGCAGTTCGTCATCACCGCGGTGCCCAATCCGGAAGCTACGCTCGACGAGTTTGCGCGTGTCATCAGGCCGGGTGGCGAGATCGTTCTGGTCAACCATATCGGCGCCGAAAACGGGCCACGGAAGCTGTTCGAGATTTGCTTCGCGCCGCTGGCGCGCCGGCTCGGTTGGCGGCCGGAATTCCGCTTTGGCCGCCTAGCAGCCTGGGCCGAGCGTCACGGCGGCGTGCGCGTGATCGAACGGCGCGCGATGCCGCCGCTCGGGCATTTTTCACTGATCCGTTTTGAGCGGCTCACCGACGGCGAGCGACGCACCGCGGCGTGACCGTCTAGAGTCTTTTGATCGACGCGCTGTGCTCGCCGTCGCTACTACCGCGGCGTCTATCCGATAGGTTTGCTCACAGTAATGATGGGCCTTCCAGGCGACGTAGCCGCAGAGGCGCGATCAAAACTACAAGAAACAGGAAATCGGCGTAATGATTTTTGCCATCAGTAACCTTGTCATTTTTACGATAACCAGTGGTTGTATAATGTAATTTTGCACGTTACTCTCAACGGAGAGCGCAGGGCGTCCGATACCTCTCGGTGAATCGAGATCGCGGAAGCGCAGCATCAAAAGCGATTACGCGCTTCCATGTGGCGTCAACCGTCGTCCGTGTTGTCCTGATTGCTTGACAGCGTTTGCTGCGGCTCCCTATATCGCGGCCATTCCGACAGTATGGTTTCGGAATGGCGGGGTAGCTCAGCTGGTTAGAGCAGCGGAATCATAATCCGGAGGTCGGGGGTTCGAGTCCCTCCCCCGCTACCAAAGCCGACCTCCCAGCATCGTCTGCGCTATAATTCCTAGGATTTACAGGCGACGCCCGCTTATGGTCGGTCGCTGAGGTCGATTTTCACGCCGCCATCACAAGCGCGTCAGGACCCACGGATGGAGACGATTCATTGTTTGCCGGGCCCCGGCGCGGATGGAACAATTACGCCCATCATTCGTATCCGTACCGGCATCCGGTGTGGTGTTCCTTAAATTCGTCCACGGAGAGCCAACATGGTGCGCAGCGCGATTTCACCGGCTCCGCACAGTGCCGCGAGCGAACCAACGCCGGCGCCACGTGCGCTTGACGTCGATGAGGGGCGCAGCGTCTGGCTTCAGGCGTATCGGCGCGTGCGCGCTGAGACTGAAGCGCGCGCCGCGCATCTGTCGGCCGAAGACCAGATTGTCCAGTCGATGGCCGACGCGAGCCCGACCAAATGGCATCGCGCTCATGTCACTTGGTTCTTTGAGCAATTTCTGCTGCAGCCGCATGACGAAGGTTACAAGATCTACGACGAGCGCTTCGCCTTCCTGTTCAACTCCTATTACATCGCCGCCGGACCACGCCACGCTCGCCCGCAGCGCGGCCTAATTACGCGGCCGAACAGCGACGATGTATTAGGCTTCCGTGCGCATGTCGATGCCGCGGTCGAGCGACTGATCGGCACTGTGCCGACTGTGCAAGCCCCGCGCGTGTTCGCTATCCTTGAGATTGGCCTGCATCACGAGCAGCAGCACCAGGAACTGATCCTCACCGACATCCTGCACGCCTTCGCGCAGAATCCGACTGATCCGGTCTATGACACGAATTGGCAAATGTTGCACGCGGGGCTTGGTCCACGGGGTTTCATCGAAGTGTCAGCCGGCATTCAACCCATCGGCCACGTGGGCGACAGCTTCTGCTTCGACAACGAAACGCCGCGCCACGACGAACTGATTCCGCCGATGCGCATTGCGCGCCATCTGGTGAGCAATAGCCAATGGCTGGAATTCATCGCGGCCGGCGGCTATCAGACGCCGTCGCTCTGGCTTTCGGACGGCTGGGCCATTGTGCAAGCGGAAGGCTGGCGCGCGCCTGGCTACTGGCGACAGAAGGATGGCGCCTGGCACGTCATGACGCTCGGCGGCCTAAAAACCGTCGATCCGTCAGTCCCGGTGCTGCATGTCAGCTACTACGAGGCCGATGCCTTCGCGCGTTTTGCCGGCAAGCATTTGCCGAGCGAGGCGGAATGGGAGGTGGCAGCGCGCGCTGGCCTTCTGGCCGACGCCTTCGGCAGCGCCTGGCAATGGACCCGCAGCGCCTATCTGCCTTACCCGGGTTACCGCGCAGCAGAAGGCGCGCTTGGCGAATACAACGGCAAATTCATGGTGAATCAGATGGTGCTGCGCGGCTCCTCGCTAGCAACGCCGGACGGCCATGAGCGCGCGAGCTATCGCAATTTTTTCTATCCGCCGGCGCGCTGGCAGTTCAGTGGGCTGCGACTCGCGGAGTTTGCTTCATGATTGCGGTCGCCCGTAAACCTATTCCGAAAATGGAGGACGTTTCCGCCTTCGAGGCCGACGTGATCGAAGGCCTGCGCGCGACGCCGAAGCGCATACCAGCGAAATACTTCTACGACGCCGCCGGTTCGCAATTGTTCGAGCGCATTACCGAACTGCCGGAATATTACCCGACCCGCTGTGAACTCGGCATCCTTCGCGATCATGCGGCCGAGATCGCTGATCTTATTCCGGAAGATGCCGCGCTGGTAGAATTCGGCAGCGGCTCGACCCGCAAGGTGCGCATCCTATTGCGCGCGGCGAGGGGGCTCGGCTGCTACGTGCCGGTCGACATCAGCGGCGAGATGCTTCAGCGGGAGGCGGCCGAACTGCGGCGAGACTTTCCCGGCCTCAACGTGTTGCCGTTGGTGGCGGATTTCTGTTTCCCATTCGAGCTGCCGCCGGAGGCCAAGATCGCACCGGCGCGGATCGGATTTTTCCCGGGTTCTACCATCGGCAATTTTGAGCCACACCAGGCGGCGGAGTTCTTGCGCCATGCCGGCCGGATGCTGGGGCCGCTCGCCGGCCTGATCGTCGGCGTCGATCAGATCAAGCCGGTCACGGTGCTCAACGCAGCCTATAATGATGCGGCCGGCGTTACCGCTCAGTTCAATCTCAATCTACTAACGCGCATCAACCGCGAGCTCGGTGGTACCTTCAAATTCGACCGCTTCGAGCACTACGCCTTTTACAATCGCGAGCGCCAGCGCATCGAGATGCATCTCGCCAGCCTGAAGCACCAGACGGTCAAGGTCGCCGGCGAGACGTTCGACTTCCACGCGGGCGAAACCATCCACACCGAGAACAGCTACAAGTATAGCGTGGCCTCGCTGTCGGCGCTGGCGCGCAGCGTCGGCTGGCAGCCCGCCGGCGCATGGAGCGACGATCGCAACTATTTCTCGATCCAGGCCTTCACGCTCGACAGCCGGTGACCTTCCCGAACGCCTCTCACTGCGCTAAGCCATGCGCCACCCGGCCGTCGTCGGGCGGAAAAGAGCAAGGCAGGGCATTGATGAAGATCGTTGGTTTTGAGGCGAATAAGAGCATGCGGCTGGGCGTGGTGGAGGGCGACACTGTGGTCGACCTGCAGGCGGTAGATGCCGCGCTCCCGAGTGATCTCGGCGAAGTCCTGCGCCGCGGCAATGGCGACCTGAAGCCGCTCGCGAACCTTGCGAAGAAGGCGCCCGCGTCGGCGCGCGTCGCGCTCGCCGGCCTGAAATACGCGCTGCCGGTCGCCAATCCCGGTAAGATCATCTGCCTCGGGCTCAACTACCTCGACCACGTCAAGGAGGGGCCGCAGCGCGACAACATACCGAAATATCCCTCGATCTTCTTCCGCGTGCTCACCTCGTTCGTGCCACATCTGGTGCCGCTGATGCGGCCGCGCGAGTCGATTCAGCTCGATTATGAAGCCGAGATGGTGGCGGTGGTCGGGAAACATGCCAAGCACCTCACGATGGACAACGCCTATAGCTGCGTTGCCGGCTATTCCTGCTCTAACGAAGGCTCGGTACGAGAATTCCAGCGTCACACCACGCAGTGGGGTATGGGCAAGAATTTCGATCGCACGGGCAGCTTCGGCCCGTGGATGGTGACCGCCGACGAACTGCCGCCCGGAGGCAGGGGGCTGAAGATCGCGAGTCGGCTGAATGGCAACACCATGCAGTCCGACAACACCTCGAACATGATGTTCCCGCTGGCCGAGACGCTGGTCTATCTCACCAAGGGCATGACGCTCGAGCCGGGCGACATCATTCTCACCGGCACGCCGTCCGGCGTCGGTCATGCGCGCAAGCCGGAGCCGGTTTGGATGAAGCCTGGCGACGTCTGCGAGATTGAGGTCGAGGGCATCGGCGTGCTGCGCAATCCGATCGAGGACGAGAAATAGCCGTTCCGCCTTGACAATCGGTCAGCGGAAAAGGATGGGTTGAGAAGAAACACAAATAACAAGCGCCGTCCGAAGCACCCTAAATGATAGGGAGGAGACCGTGAAATACACTTTGCTCGCGGCCGCCATTGCGGTCGCCGCAACGCTGGCGACCGTCGTACCTGCTTTGGCGGAGTGGCCGAATGATCGGCCGATCCGGGTTCTTGTCGGCTTCGGCGCTGGCGGCGGCACCGATATCGTCTCCCGCATTATCGCCCAGCCGTTGGGCGAATTACTGCACCAGACCGTCGTCGTCGAAAACAAGGTCGGCGCCGGCGGCACGCTCGCCGCGGAGACGGTCGCGCGCGCGGACAAGGATGGTTATACCGCGCTGATGACCAGCCCGGCCCACACTGTGTCGGCGGCGATGCTCAAGTCGATGCGCTTTGACGCGGTCAAGGACTTCGCACCGGTCTCGTGGGTAGCCGACTCGGCCTTCGTATTCGTCGCGCGCAAGGACTTCCCTGCCAACGACATCAAGGGGCTAATCGAATTGGCCAAGGCCTCGCCGGGCAAGCTCAATTTCGCCGATGTCGGCGTCGGCTCGACCCAGAACTTCGCTGGCGAACTCATGCGGCAGATGGCCGGCATCGACGTCAAGCATATTCCCTATAGCAATACGCCGGGCGTGGTGACCGCATTGATGTCGGGCCAGGTCGACTACGGCGTCGAATTGGCGCATGCGGTGCGTGGACAGGTCGAGGCCGGGCAGTTGAAGCTGCTTGCGGTTGGCGCACCGTCGCGCTGGCCCACGATTCCGACCACGCCTACAGTCGCGGAATCCGGTGTGCTGGGTTATGCGGTGGTCGGCTGGTACGGCTGGCTCTATCCGGCCGGCACACCGCGGATAATCATCGACAAGACCAATGCTGCGCTGAAAAACGTGCTTGAGCAGCCCGTGATCCGCGACCAACTGGGCAAGGTTGGCGCTGTCGTGCATCTGTCGACGCCCGCGGAATTCGGAAAACATATTGAGGACGAGATCGTCAAATGGAAGTCGGTGCGCGAGAAGGCCGGCATTGAACAGAAATAACGTCGGAGCGTTGTCGGCGTAACAAGGCAAGAGGGTGACATGGCCGATCAGATGAGGGTGTTGGTGATTTGCGGTTCGCTGCGCAAGGGCTCTTACAATGCAGCGTTAACGCGTGCATTGCCGGCGCTGGCGCCGCCTGGGATGAAACTGATCACTGCGCCGTCGATCGCAACGTTTCCGCTCTACAATGCCGATGTCCAGGAGGCCAACGGCTTCCCGGCGCCAGCCAACGAGCTCGCCGACGCCGTGCGCACCGCCGACGGCGTGCTGTTCGTGTCGCCGGAATACAACTGGTCGATGCCGGGCGTGCTGAAGAACGCCATCGACTGGGTCTCGCGCATCAAGGATCAGCCGTTTGAGGGCAAGCCGGTGGCGATCCAATCGTGCTCGACTGGCATCCTGGGCGGCGCGCGCATGCAGTATCACTGGCGCATGAGTATGACCTTCCTGAAGGCCTTCATCTTCGGCACGCCGGAAGTGTTCGTCAGCCAGGCGCAAAACAAGTTTGACAAGGACACGCTCGAGCTGAAGGATCAGACCACCAAAGACATGGTCAAGATGCAGCTCGCCGCATTCGCCAAGTTCATTGCCAAGGTAAAGTAGGGGCTGCCGCTCTTCGCCCCAAAAAGCGCAAAGCCGGTGCAAACCGCCGCTCGGCTCCCGGTTGCGCGGGAACGCGCGGATCGTTTTCACGGCGATTTTTTCAGTCCGGTCGCTTGCATGATGCGGGCGAGCTCTGCGTCTTCCTTGGCGATCAACTGGCCAAACGGGTCCGCTGCCATGTAGGCTGGACGTACGCCCAATTGCTCGGAGGCCTTGGCAAAGTCCGGCTTCTCGAAAGTGACTTTGATTGCTTTCTCCAGCGCGGCGATCGCAGGCTCGGGCGTTCCTTTCGGCACTGCGATGCCGCGCCAAGCTTCGAGCGTTACGTCGATGCCATTGCTCGCGCGCGGTCGGAACATTGGGGAAGGCGGAGTCGCGCACTCGGGCGTGAGCGATGCGAGCAGGCGCAGCTGCCCCGCATTGACGTATTCCGTTAGCGCGGCCGGCAACTGCAGCGCCGAGTCAATCTGGCCGCCGAGCAGGCTAGTCA
>Ga0207777_1000133_pt1 | contig 17285 bp, 13 predicted proteins | sample LuqExpMetageno35_FD_187793 | JGI IMG/M metagenome (GOLD analysis project Ga0207777, IMG submission 187793) | Tropical forest soil microbial communities from Luquillo Experimental Forest, Puerto Rico - Sample 35 (SPAdes) | ecosystem: Environmental > Terrestrial > Soil > Tropical forest ...
GAACGCGGTGACCATCTGTCCGGCCCAGCGGGGCCACACCTCTCGGAACTCCCCGTCGTCGCACAGGGTGCGCACGACGTCGCGGGCGTCGTAACCCGCGGCCTTGCGGTCCGGGATCACGCTGCGCAGCTCGGGCGTCGCTCGCAGCACCGAATCGTGCACCGGCGCCAACGGCGGGACTTCGTCCGTGTTCGAGGGCAGGTACTCGAGCAACTCCGCCACGGTGCCGTCCACGTCGTCCGACTCGACCGCGCACAGGCCACTCGCCGTGGCGTGCGAGGCCGTCCCACCCAGCTCGCCGATGCTGATCTGAATGCCCGTGAATTCGGCGACCATCTGCGGTCCCGACACAAAGGCGACCGCCTCCGAGTTCATGACGACCAGGTCGGAGAGCCCGAGCAGCAGGGCGGGTCCCGACACCACGGGTCCCGTGGCCGCCGCGATCACGGGCACCTGCCCGCTGCAGCGCGAGATGGCGGCAGCCGCCCTCCCCCACCCGTGCAACGAGGCGATGCCGTCTTGCACGTCCGCACCGCTCGAGGCCACGAAGAAGATGAAGGGGAGCCCGAGGTCGCATGCCTGCTGGGCCGCTTCGGCCAGCCGGACGCCGTCCGCATGGGTGATTGCGCCACGTCGCATGCTGCCCAGGGCTCGCGCGATCACGGCGTTGCGACCGCCGATGCGCCCGACGACGGAGGTGACGGCGCCCACGACGCCCTTGCCGACCTCGGGTGCCTCCTCGGTGCGGATTGTCACCGGGAACGAATGTAGATCAGCCCCCGGACGTCCCCCGCCGGAGGCGCCCGGGACCTAGAACTGGTGCGCCTCGGCTCGGCGCCACGGCCCGGAGCGCCCGCCCGACTTCTCCCACAGGGTCAGGTGCTCAATGGTCATGGTGCGGTCCGATGACTTGCACATGTCGTACACGGTGAGTGCCGCGACGGTGCACGCCGTCATGGCCTCCATCTCGACGCCGGTGCGGTCGACGGTCTCGACCTGCGCCTCGACCTCCACGTAGTCGTCCCCGATGGAGAAATTCACGCCGATGGAGCCGACGAGGACGGGATGGCACATGGGGATCAGGTCGGCCGTGCGCTTGGCGGCCTGGATCCCGGCGATGCGGGCGGCGGCGAGGACGTCCCCCTTGGTGATGGCGTTGTTGGCCACCTTGGTGGTCGTCTCGGGCAGCATCGAAACCCGGCAGCGTGCCAGGGCCCGGCGATGTGTCGGTTCCCGGGGGGTGACATCGACCATCCGGGCGCCGCCCAGCGGATCGAGGTTTGCCAGGCTGCGGTCGGACACGGACGTGGAGTCTACGACCTGGCCAGACCCTGGGTCCGATGCCGCGTCCGGCAGCGGCCCGATAGACTTGGCAGTCACAGGCAACGAGTGCCAGCCAGTCTCACCACGGAGGATCCAGTGCCGACCTACGAATACGCCTGCACGGCGTGCGGGCGCGGGCTCGAGGCCGTCCAGAGCTTTACGGACGACCCGCTGACCGTCTGCCCCGAGTGCGGGGGGACACTGCGCAAGGTCTACGGCGCCGTCGGCATCGTGTTGAAGGGCAGCGGATTCTACAAGACCGACTCGCGGGCGGCCGCCGGCAACGGGTCGAAGCAGAAGAGCGAGTCGGCCGACTCAGCGGGCACGAGCTCGGCCGGCGAGTCGAAGGGCTCGGACGGCTCCAAGACCGAGGGGTCCGGCGCCGCGACCAACGGCTCGGGGACGGACGCCAAGCCGGCAGCGGCCGCCGCGACCTGAGCCGCAGCGCGCCACGCTCCCAGCGGCCCTCTTTTAATCCCGGCCGGGCACCCGCGCCCTTATTCGCCGCTCAGCTGCATGTCCGCGATGGCCAGCGTCTGGCCGGCCGCGGTGCCCGGCAACCAGCGCAGGTCGTTTCCGATGTCGACAACGGATTGCAACATACGCTGGAGTGTGGACGCCACCGTCACCTCGCGCACCGGCGGACCCAGCGCCCCGTCCTGAATCATCAGGCCCTCCGCGCCGACGGAGAAGTCGCCGCTCACCGGGTTGACCCCGGAGTGGATGCCCGTCACCGACTGCACGTAGAGACCGTCTCCCACGCTGGCGAGGATTTGGTCCTGTCCGCGTGTGCCCGGCTCGAGCACGAGGGCCCGGCAGCCCGCTGACGGCGTGCCGGCGAAGCCGCCTCGCACCGCTGAGCCGGTCGACCGCGTCCCGGCCCGCCGGGCGGAGACGGTGTCGTAGACGAACATAAGAAGGACGCCGTCGGCGAGCAGGACATTGCGCCGGCACGCCAACCCCTCACCGTCGTGCGACGCCGCACCGAAGGCCCGGAAATCGGTGGGATCGTCGACGAGCGTCACGCTAGGTGCAGCCACGGTCTCGCCGATGCGGCCGGCGAAGAACGAGCGGCCCTTGACCACGGTCTCTCCCGACAAGGCAGAGGCCACCACCGCGATGAGCGTCGAGACGACGCGCGGGTCGAAGACCACCGTGCAGCGGGCGGAGCGCGCCTTCTCGGCACCGAGCAGACGTATGGCGCGCATCACGGCTTCGTCCATCGCCTCGTCCGCCACGAGTTCGCCTGGCCCTCGGCCGACGCTGAATCCCGTGCCGGTCTGCGTGTCCGCCCCTTCGCCGGCGATGGCGTCCACCGCGATGAAGGCCGTGGTGCGCCTCCGTGACGACGAGACACCGGTGGTCGAAGCGAGCGCCACCTCCACCCGGCTGTCCGCGTAGTCGGCAGACGACACCTGCCGCACCCGAGGATCGGCCGCGCGGGTCGCCCGTTCGAGCTCCACCGCCAGTGCGACCTTCTTCTCCATCGGTGTCGAGGCCACGCCGTCGTCCCAGAGGTCCAGCTCGACGGCGGCGACGCCGTCGGGCCGCGCGAGCACCACATCGGGATCCGGCGTGGCGAAGCGCGCATTGTCGCGGGCATCGGCGACGGTGGCCGCGATGACGTCCGGGTCGAGGGACCCCGCCCAGGCGAATCCCACCCGGCTTCCCTCGCTGCCGTCGACGAGCACGCGCACGCCGACACCCGAGGAGTCGGCTGAGGTGAGCGACTCGACCTCGCCCTCGTACGCGCGCACCTCGGTGTCGGTGCCTCGGGTGACGTAGACCTCCATGTCTTCGCCGGGTTGGGCCTGCGCCACCACGGACGAGGCCAGCTCCAGCAGGTCGTCGCTCACGCCGTCCCCCCGAGGGTGACGCCGGTGATGCGCAGCGTGGCCTGGCCGCAGCCCACCGGGACGCTCTGCCCGTCCTTGCCGCACGTGCCCGGCGTCATGTCGAAGTCGTGGGCCACCGCGTCGATCCGCCGCAGCACCTCGGGGCCGTTCCCGATCAGATTGGCGTCGCGCAACGGCTCGGTGATTCGTCCGTTCTCAATCAGGTACGCCTCCGTGGTTCCGAACACGAAATCGCCGGTGGCCGTGTTGACCTGTCCGCCACCCAGCTTCTTCACGTACACCCCCGACGGCGTCTGCGCCACGATCTCGTCGGGGTCCTCGTTCCCGGCCAGCAGGTATGTGTTGGTCATCCGCACCATCGGCAGATGCTGATAGCCCTGGCGACGGCCGTTCCCCGATGACTTACGGCCCTCTTTGCGCGCACGCAGCCAGTCCCACATGTAGTCGGTCAGCACGCCCTTCTCGATGAGGACGTTGCGCCCGGGCGGGCATCCCTCGTCGTCAACGCCGAAGTTGCCCCACTCCCCCAGGACGGTGCCGTCGTCGACCAGGGTGACCAACGGGCTTGCCACCAGCTCCCCCACCCGGCCGGTGTAGACCGAGGCGTCCTTGACGATGTGGTCCGCTTCGAGCCCGTGCCCGCAGGCCTCGTGAAAGAGGATCCCGCCGCTGCCGCCCGCGAGGACGATTGGCACCTCGCCCGACGGGGCGGGTCGTGCCGACAGCTTCGCCACTGCACGTGCCGCGGCCAGCCTCGCGACGTCCTCCACCGCGTAGCGCTCGAAGATCTCGAAGCCCTCGGTGCGCGCCAGCGACTCGTGGCCCGTCTGCATGCCGGTGTCGCCGTTGGCCACGCACGCGACGTTGAACCGCGTGCGGATCTGGTCGTCCTGCGCCAGCAGGCCGTCGGAGTTGGCGATGAGCACGCGCCGCCGGCTGTCGCCACACCCCACCTGCACCTGGGTGATCGCGCTGCCTAACGCCCGAGCGGCCTCGTCGGCCATGGTCAACAGTTCGAGCTTGCGCGCCTTGTCTACCGTGTCGGGCGGTGTGCGGTCCCCCCGGTCGTGGAAGGCCGGGGGCCCGAGCGCCACCGTGCGCACGCCGCGCCGGCCTTCACGGGCCACGGCTGCAGCGGCCCTGGCGGCCGCCAGCAGCCCCGGCTCGCTGAGATCCGCCGTGTGGGCGAACCCCGTCGTCTCGCCGTCCACGACACGGATCCCGGCGCCGCGGGATCGGCCGGACGACAGCTCCTCGACCTTGCGGTCGTCGAGCAGCGCGCTGGCCGTGACGGCGTCCTCGGCGAACACCTCGGCCATGTCGCCACCGCTGGTGAGCGCGGCCGAGAGGACGCGCTCGAGCATGTCATGGTCGATGAGAGCTGTATCGGACACGGCGGTATCGTAATCGTCGTGCCCGACCGTTCCTCCGAGTCCCCCACGGCCGCGGGGCACGGGCCGCACACCGGGTTGAGCGCACAGCTCGAGCTGACGGTCGGGGCCGTGGATACGGCCGAGCACTTCCGCTCCGGCGACGTCCCCGTCCTCGCAACGCCGCGATTGCTCGCCTTGTGCGAAGAGGCGACCTGCCGCGCGACCGACGGGCACCTGAGCGAGCGTCAGGCCAGCGTTGCCACGAGGGTGCAGTTCGACCACCTGGCGCCGGTCGCAATCGGCAGCGTGGTGCTGGCGGAGGCCACGCTGGTCAAGGTCGAAGGACGCCGCCTGATCTTCACCGTGTCCGCGGCCCGTCTCGAGGGCGACGGCGGCGGCCTCGTGGGCGCCGGACGCGTGACCCGCGTGGTGCTCGACCGCGCCGCGTTCTTGGCCAAGGCGGGCGTCCCGGGCAAGCCCTGAGCACGGCACCGCACTCGCCGGCCCTCAAAGGGCCGCAACTCCTCACCGGAGCCGGCCCGGTCGTGGCCGCGTTCGTCACCTTCGGCCTCTTCTGGGGCAGCTGGGCCGTGATGCTCTTCGACATCCAGCGCGCCTTCTCCCTGTCGGACGCGCAGACCGGTGTCCTGCTGGCGGTGGCGATCGCCGTCGCCGGCGCGTCGAGTGCTGTGATGGCCCATCTGGCCGACCGCGTCGGGGCGCGGCGCCTGTTGTGGATCGCGCTGTTCGCCTGGGCCGCGCTCCTGTGCGTGCTGGCGCTCACCACCGAAAAATGGGCTTTCGCCGTCGTGCTCGTCCTGGTCGAGGTGGCGGGCGGGAGCATCGACACGGCCATGAACGCGGAGGCGTCGCACCGGCTGGTGAGCAAGCCGTCGGCGTTGGTCCGGCTGCACAGTCTCTTCAACGTCGGTGCCCTCTGCGGGGCGGCGGCCGCGGGCCTCGTCATCCATGCCGGGGTCTCGTGGCGGTGGGTTTGGCCCGCCATCGCCGCCATCGCCCTGGCCGTCGGGGGCTGGGCCCTGCGCCACGACCCGGGGCCGGCGCCGGCCGAGCAGGCGCAGCCCGACGACGCGGCCGCGCTCCCGACGGTGCACCCGCTGCGGCGCCTCCGACGGGACGGCCTGCTCGTGCTCCTGGCCGTCTTCGCCCTCGCGGAGGTGACCGAAGGCGGAGTCGACACATGGGGCGTCCTCTATTTGCGCAACCACCTGGCGACGGGCGTCCTGCTGGGAGCGGGCGCCTACGTCGTAGGCCAGCTCGTGGCCGCAACCACGCGTGGCGCGGGCGGACCGTTGCTCGGCCGGCTCTCCACGCGCCACGCCTTGATCGCGGGCGGCTGCGTGGCCGGCGGCGGCATTCTGCTGGAGTCGCTGACGTCGTTCTCGGGTCTCGCCGCCCTCGGTCTGGCGCTGGGGGCGGGCGGCGCCTCGCTGTTCTGGCCCTTGGTGATGAGCACGGTGAGCCGGCTGGCCAGCCAGGTCGTCAGCGCCGTGGGGACGTTCACCGCGGCCGGCTATATCGGTTGGGTCGCAGGCGCTCCCATCGTGGGGTGGGTCTCCCAGTCGCTCGGACCGGCACGCGGGCTCCAGGTGCTCGCGCTCGCCGCCCTCGGCGTCGCGGTGTGCACCCTGCTCATGCCCGACCGTCCCGCCCGCCGGGAAGCGAAATGGTCGAACAGGTAGCCTGGCCCGAGCGCCATGATCCTCCACAGCATCGAGACGCCCGCCGACCTGAAGAGCCTGCACCGGGACGAACTGACCGAACTCTGCGCGGAGATCAGGGCCTTCGTCGTCGACACCGTGACCGCCACAGGCGGCCACCTCGGATCGAACCTGGGCGCCGTCGAGCTCACGGTCGCGCTCCACCGGGTCTTCGACTCGCCACGCGACGTCATCTTGTGGGACACCGGCCACCAGGCCTACGTGCACAAGCTGTTGACCGGCCGCCGCTATGGCTTCAAGACCCTCCGTCAGGCCGACGGGATGTCGGGCTACCCCAATCGCGCCGAATCGGAGCACGACTGGATCGAGAACAGCCACGCGTCCACGGCGCTCTCGTACGCACACGGCATCGCTAACGGGTTCGCCCTCCGCGGGATCGGCGGCGAACGCAAGGTGATCGCCGTCGTGGGGGACGGGGCGCTCACGGGCGGGATGGCCTACGAGGCCCTGAACAACCTGGGGCATTCCGGCCGCCGCGTGGTCATCGTGCTGAACGACAACGGGCGCTCCTACGCCCCCACCGTCTCGCAGCTCTCGCAGAGCCTCACGACGCTGCGCCTGAACCCGACGTATACCGCCGCCCGCGAACGCCTGCGGCTCCGCCTGCGCGAGCTGCCTGCCCTCGGACCGCTGGCCTACTCGGGCGTCCATTCGCTCACCAGCGCGCTGCGCGAGCTGGTGACGCCCCACACCTTCTTCGAGGCGCTCGGTGTCCGCTATGCGGGTCCCATCGACGGGCACGACGTCGAGCACATGGAACAGGCGTTCACCCATGCCGCCGAATGGGACGGGCCCATCGTCGTCCACGTGCTGACCCAGAAGGGGCGGGGCTACGCGCCGGCGGAGGAGGACGATATCCAGCGCCTGCACGACGTGAAGGCCACCAACCCCATCGCGCTGGAGAACAGCGTCGGCAGCTCCGCGGGGTTGGCCCTCGGCGGGCCGGCCGTCACCGACACGGGTGGCGTGTGCTCCCCCGGTTCACTGCCCGAGACGGAGGTCGATGCGCTGCCTCCGCGTGCCTCCACGTACACAGAGGCTTTCACCCGCGCCTTGCTGGCGGCGGCGGCGGACGACCCGCGTGTCGTCGCGCTGACGGCCGCCATGCCCGGCCCGACCGGCCTCTTGCCCTTCCAGGCGCGGTACCCGGACCGTTTCTTCGACGTCGGCATCGCCGAGCAGCACGAGGTGACCTCGGCGGCCGGCATGGCCATGGCCGGGCTTCGGCCTGTGATAGCCGTGTATTCCACCTTCCTGAGCCGGGCATTCGACCAGGCCAACCTCGACGTCGGGCTCCACGCCTGCCCGGTCGTCTTCGTGCTCGACCGCGCGGGCATCACCGGCGACGACGGCCCCAGCCACCATGGCGTGCTCGACATGGCGCTGGCGCTGTCCATTCCTGGGCTGACGGTCTTCGCGCCGTCGTGCGCCGAGGAGATCGAACCGATGCTGCGCACCGCGCTCGAGCTCAACGGTCCCTCGACCATCCGCTTCCCAAAGACGGCACCCCGCCACGTCGGCGCCGACGAGGTCGGTCAGGGGCTCGAAGCGCGCCGGCTGCGTGTCGGCGACGGGTCGGTGTGCCTCCTCGGAATCGGCAAGACGGTGGGTGCCTGTCTGGCCGCCGCCGATGAGCTGGCCGCCGGGGGCATCGACGCCACGGTGTGGGACGTGCGGGTCGTCGCGCCGCCGGACACGGCGATGCTCGCCGAAGCGGCGCGTCACGCGCTGGTCGTGACGGCCGAGGACGGCGTGCGTCACGGCGGCGCGGGCGCCTTTCTCGTCGAGGCCATCACGGCGCAGACCGAGTCGGACGGCCTCTCCGGACCGGCCACGCGGGTGCTCGGCATCCCGCGGGAGTACGTGGCGCAGGGGAAGGCGGACGACATCCTGGCCAGCCTCGGCCTCGACGGCGCAGGCATCGCGAAGAGCGTGCGTCGGGCACTCGTCGACCTGCCGACCACGGCGGACATGCCGCCGCACTGACGGCAGCGAACGGGTGATCGCGTGGCGATCGCGACGAGGACGTGTCGGTCGAACGTCATCGGAGACCGACGTCTTCGGCGAAGGTCGCGCGACCCTTCGGGCACCTGGTCAATCTTGACTTGATTGTGGGGCTGAGGCGGGGCGCCCAGGATTCGGGGCTGATGCTACGAACTGGTCGACCATGGTCACGGTCACGCGGGTCGCTACTTCGCCGCCGAAGCCCAGCCGAGCACGTATGCGCTTCACCGCTCGCGAACAGTCTTGATCGTTGACTCGAGTGCCCAGCTGCGCGCCCTGACAAGGGTAAGAAGAAGGGTCGAGGCGAAGGCTCACATGGTCAACCGATACACCAGAGAGTTCGGTGCTCCCGGACCGAGGCGCACGAACGGATCAGGACTTCTAGCCGAGTCGCCCCTCTCAGGTGGTCGGCCTAGTCAAGAGCACCACGGCGGCGCATTCGGATCCCGGTACGTCGCTTGCCGGACTTGACGCTTCGTGGGACAGTCCCACTCGGAAGGTCTCCTGGAACTGTATCTTCTGCCGCCCTTTTGGCTCTGCAGAAACAAGATCCCATGTGGCTCATTGTGAAACACAGCACGCTTCTCTCCGGCTTCCAGTGAGTCCATTGGGTGGATTGTGAAAACCAGCATCCGTGTTCACGAGAGAAGAACCTCAGTTCGAAGCAACCCGTTCATCGGGCCGTTCGTCATGACCGGCTCGAAGGTGTCGGTCGTCGTCGTCGCCGATGAGCTGCTGTTCCGACTCGGTTTAGCTCGGCTGCTTAGCGAAGACGACCATTTGGACGTCATCGCCGTCTCCCACGGTGACCCCAACCTGGTCGAGCTCTGCGAAAAGGCCTCGGTAGACGTCGTCGTAATGGATCTTCAGCTATCACGGGGCGACAGCATCGAAATGATCCGGTCGATAGCATCCGCGTGTCCGCAGACCAAGACCCTTATCCTCACGTCGACGGCGGATTGGCGAGTTCGCCCAGTGATGATCGCGGGTGCCGCAGGCGTCCTGCTCAAGGACACGTCACCCCAAGCGATCAGTGCTGCTGTCATTTCGGTGCATCTCGGAGATCAGGTTCTGTGCGCTGAAGCCGCAGAGTGGGTCCTCGGTACCTCGCGGAACAGTCATCTCACGCAACGTGAGTCTGATGTACTGCATATGGTCGCGCAAGGCGCTCGCAACGCAGAGATTGCGGAGAAACTTGGGCTTGGCGAGAAAACCGTTCGCAACTATGTCAGTCGGCTGTATCACAAGTTGGCATTGAGCAACCGGGCTCAGGTCGCGGCCTACGCGCTTCATACTGACATCGAAGGTGATGAGAACGGACAAAATCGAGAGTTCGTACCCGCCGACGGCGCAGTGGTCGACAGCCAGTGAATGAACAGCCTCTCTACTCCTGCAATAACGGAGGACGCCGTGTTTCCCTGAAGGAGTGGACGTAACGATCTCGGATGAAGGGCAAGGGTGGTCGCGGACTCCAGGCCAGGACACCAGCCTGGCGGGGGAGTGTCGCTCCTGCGTGATCGCGCAGTGGGCAACCGACGACGGGATGCGCAGTATGGCTCCCTACGTCGCCAAAGACGTCGACGACGTTGTGATCAGTGAGCAAGAGCTCGAGGGCCTAGTGGTCATTCCGCGCCAGCACATCCGCGGACTCGAGGACCTGACCGTCCTTGACCGTGCGCATCTTCTCGCTGCACTCCGACGCGTCACGCAATCGGTGCAGGAACGGAATCCCGGGTCTTCCACCAGGATCGTCGTCACAACCGATGCGCCGGCAACGCAGGACCACGTGTGCTTTCACGTCGCGCCCAGTGGCTCGGAGGAGTCGGTGATTGCCCGCTCTGGGCGATCCCCATAGTTGTCGCGACAACGAGCAGCTGAGGACCCCGGCTTCCTGCGGTATGTATCTCTTCGGTGTCCCCCCGCTCTTGTTGAGTATGGCGCCATTGTGCCGCGACAGTTGTCCGCGCCAATTCCTCGAAGCAGCATGAAGGTCGCAGTCTTCGGCCTCGGCTACGTAGGCACCGTCACCGCGGCGTGTCTCGCCGCCAACGGCCACGACGTCTGGGGAGTCGATCCGGACGAGTTCAAGGTAGCTGCCGTTTCCGCCGGCCAGAGCCCTGTCGTTGAACCCGGGCTCGAAGCGCTGCTTGCCCAATCGATCTCTTCGGGTACTCTTCACGCCACTGTCGACCCGGTGCAAGCCCTGCGGGGTGCGGACGTGTCGCTCCTCTGCGTGGGTACACCCTCGGCCACCAGTGGCGAGACGAACCTGGCTTACATACACCGCGTGGTCGAGGATCTCACTCAGGCGCTCGACGAAGTCACGGAGGAACAGGCCTTCCACACGGTTGTCATCCGCAGCACGGTTCCACCGGGGACAGTGGACGATGTCACCATCAGGCTGCAATCCGCCTTCCAGGGCTCGGGACTGGAAGTAGGAATCGCAATGTGCCCGGAGTTCCTGCGCGAAGGAACAGGCATCGCGGACTTCTATTCTCCTCCGTACACGGTCATCGGTTGCACGGACACGAGGGCCGTCGAAGTGCTCTCGAGCCTGTTTTCCTTCCTCGACTGTCCACTACGGGTGGTCTATCCGCGCACTGCCGAAGCGCTCAAGTACGCATCCAATGCATTTCACGCGACAAAGATCTCGTTCGCCAACGAACTTGGACGGATCTTCGGTCGTCTCGGCGTCGACACTCGAGAGGTGATGGCACTCTTCTGCGAAGACGGCCGTCTGAACATCTCACCCAAGTACCTGCGACCCGGCTTCGCATTCGGTGGATCCTGCCTTCCAAAGGATCTCCGTTCCCTCCTCTACTTGGCGCGCATCGAAAGCATCGACATTCCGCTGCTGTCGGGAACGCTGGCGAGCAACCGGTTATCGATCAATGAAGCGATCGATCGAGTCGTCGCTGGCGCAGGCCGTCGGGTCGCCCTGCTCGGACTGAGCTTCAAGCCGGGCAGCGACGACCTCCGTGAGAGCCCCTACGTCGATCTGGCAGAAACTCTGATCGGCAAGGGATACGACGTCCGCATCCACGATCCCGTCCTCAACCCCTCGTCCCTGATCGGCGCCAACCGCCAATACGTGGAGTCCAAACTTCCGCATCTCAAGCGCATCCTCACCGACGGCCCCAAAGAAGCAATAGTCGGCGCTGACGTCGCGCTCGTCTCTCTGTCGACCCCGGACATCGTCGAGGCGTTGCTGGAGTTCCCGCCGCCTCGAATCATCGACCTGGACGGCCGGCTCGGCCCCGAACTCGAGGCTCTCGACTGCTACGAAGGGTTCTCGTGGTAATCGACAGCCGTCCCGCGACGACGGCCGAGCCATCTGCCAAGAAGACGACGCGAAAGCAACCCACGACGCACGAGCGAGCGCCAGACCGTGGGCGGGTTCTCATCATCGTGCAGAATCTTCCCGTCCCGTTCGATCGTCGGGTCTGGCTCGAGTGCCTATCGCTGACTCACGCGGGGTTCAGGGTCGCCGTTGTCTGCCCAAAGGCCCAGGGCGACCCCTCATATGCCCGGCTCAAGGGGGTCGAGCTCTACAAGTACCGACCGTATGCTCCGGGTGGGTCACGGGTGTCATTCGTTGTCGAATACCTCTACTCCTTCTTCGCCACTCTGGCGCTCAGCCTCAAGGCGAGTCTGCGGGGTCGCTTCGCCGTCGTCCAGAGCTGCAATCCTCCGGACGTCTTCTGGCCGATCGGGCTCCTGTTCCGGCTGCTTCACGGATCCTCCTTCGTGTTCGATCACCACGATCTCTGCCCCGAGCTGTACGAATCACGGTTCCCAAACGGCAATCGACTCGTGTACTCGGCCCTGCGGCTCATGGAACGGTGCACCGTCAAGACGGCAGACCACGTCATCTCCACCAACGACTCCTATCGACAGATAGTCCTCGGGCGTCACGGTGTCGACCCGGCGAAGGTCACGGTCGTCCGCACCGGTCCGGATCCTGTGCGACTCTGTCGGACCACTGCTCAGCCAAGCCTACGACGAGACAGACCACACCTGGCTGCGTACATCGGCGTGATGGGGCCGCAGGATGGCGTCGACCTCGTGTTGGAGATGGCTGATGTCGTCGTGCGGCAACTCGGTCGTCGCGACATCAGCTTCACGCTCATAGGATCCGGCGACTGCTTCGACGATCTCGTCGCGCTGAACGATCGTCTCGACCTCTCCGAATATGTCACCTTCACCGGGCGCATTCCCGATGCAGAGGTCGCCGCCATCCTGTCGACGGCAGACGTGGGCATATCGCCGGATCCAAAGAATCCGCTGAACGATCTCTCAACAATGAATAAGACGATGGAGTACATGGCGTTTGCACTACCCGTCGTTGCCTTCGATCTCCGCGAGACCCGCGTCTCCGCCGACGATGCTGGGGTCTACGCGACACCGAACGACGTCGGCGAGCTCGCCCGGTTGCTGGTCGAATTGATGGACGACGAACCTCTGCGTCGTGCTATGGGTGTGGCGGGGCGCACGCGGATCGAACAGGAACTGGCGTGGGACCATCAAGCCCCTCGCTATGTGGACGTGTACGAGCGGCTCGTATCGGCCCCGCGACGCCGCGTCCCGGTCACAGCCGGAGCCTGACCATGTGCGGCATTGCTGGTGCCTACCAGCAGGTAGATGGTGAAGAGGCCACCGAGATCATGGGCCGATGCCTGGAGCACCGCGGCCCGGACGAAGAAGGTTCGTTCTCCTATACCGACGAACGAGTCCACGTGCAGTTTGCCCACCGCCGTCTGTCGATCATCGATCTCCGGCACGGCCAACAGCCCCTCGTCAAACGACCGTTCGCGCTCTGCTACAACGGCGAGTTGTACAACTACCGGGAGATCAAGGCTGAGTTGGCCGCTGGTGGCTCCCGTTTCGCCACCACGTCTGACACGGAGGTCGTCCTCGAGGCCTGGCGACGCTGGGGGCCCGGATGCTTACGAAGGTTTCGGGGCATGTTCGCATTCGCTCTGCTCGATCAAGCGACGGGCTCCCTCTTCCTCGCCCGCGACCATTTCGGGATCAAGCCCCTGCACTACATCCGGCGCAAGGACGGTGTCGTGTTTGCTTCTGAGCTGAAGGCGCTGGTGAAGGCCTTCGGCACCGAGCTGCGCATGCTTCCACAGGCACTCGTGGCGTCCATGCTCTACTACTGGGTGCCCGACCAGCTGTGCTCCCTGCGGAACGTGGAGAAGCTTCAGCCCGGCACCTGCGCCGAGTTCCGCCCGGACGGCACATGTCGTGTCGAGCGCTATTGGGACGTCGTCGAGGAGGCAGCTGCGGCGCAAGAAGCGGACTACGACCTCCGTGAGGTCATAGAAGCTTCGGTCACGGCCCACCTGGTTGCAGATGTCCCGGTGTCGAGCTTTCTCTCCGGTGGACTCGACTCGAGCATCGTGACGGTTCTAGCGAAGCGGGCAAACCCCCAGATCGACGCGTACACCATCACGTTCCGAGCCGAGGACCAGCGGCTCGAGGCCATGCCGGACGACTCTCTGTATGCCCGGAAGATCGCCCAGCGCCACGGCGTCGAACTGCACGAGATTGAGATCAAGCCTGACGTGGTCGAGCTCCTGCCGAGGATGGTGGACATCCTCGACGAACCCACTGGCGATCCGGCGGCCATCAACACGCTCCTCATGTCGGATGGAGCGCGCGAGGCTGGGGTGAAGGTTCTTCTGTCAGGGATGGGTGCGGACGAGCTGTTCGGCGGTTACCGCAAGCACGTTGCCTGTCTTCTGGCCGGACGTTATCGTCAGCTTCCCGCCTTCGTACATCGCTCGGCGACCGGCGTCGTGAACCGGCTACCCGTGACCGCTGCGGGTCGCGGCCTCCGCTACGCACGCTGGGCCAAACGATTCTTGACGTTCGCCGAGCTTCCCGAGGAGGCCGCCTTCCGCCGGAGCTACAGCCTGTACGCCCCCGGGGAGCTCGCGGAGTTGCTCGGCCCCGAACTGCGAGGCGATATTGACGATGTCGTCGCCCAGCATCTCCAGGTCTACGAGGACAACGGTCTGTCAGACCAGGTCAACCGCATGTGCCTGGCGGACACCAGGTTGTTCCTTCCCGGCCTCAACCTGGCCTACACGGACCGAGCCAGCATGGCCGCGTCGGCCGAAGTGCGGGTCCCCTTCGTGGACGTAGAGGTCTTCCGGGCCGCGTTCTCGCTCGCGGGCAAAGACAAGATCTCCGGCAGAAGCGGCAAGATCGCATTGAAACGAGCAGCCGAAGCCTGGCTCCCGAACGAGATCGTCTATCGACCCAAGGCATCCTTCTCGGCGCCGCTCCGCGCCTGGGTGACTCGAGACCTGCGCGACGTCATCGATGAGTCATTGCTCGGCGGTGAACTCGTGGGCACTGGTTTCCTGCACCGACCAGCCCTTGCCGCGCTCGTCCAGGACGACCGGTCGGGCCGGGAGGACCGGTCGAAACAGCTGTGGCAGCTGCTTACCCTCGAGTTCTGGTATCGCCAAGCTCGCCGGGCCGGAGTGGGTCTGTGACTCCGGTTTCCCGAAGGAAGGTGTCGGACGACCAATGAAACAAGTGGCGCAAAATTACCGCTCAGGTGAACTTGCCGTCGTTGACGCACCAGCTCCTTCCTGTTCTCGGGGTGGGGTGCTGGTGCGATCGCTGTACTCCCTGATCTCGACGGGCACCGAGTTGATGAAGGTCGGAGAGTCCAAGATGTCATTGGCAGGCAAGGCACGCGCCCGCCCGGACCAGGTGAAGAAGGTGCTCGATACCGTCCAACAGCAGGGCGTGCTCGCTGCCTACAAGAAGGCGATGAGCCGTCTCGACTCCTATTCGCCTCTGGGCTACTCGCTCGCCGGTGTCGTAGAAGAGGTGGGTGAAGGGGCTGAGCAATTTTCTCGCGGCCAGCTCGTGGCGTGCGCCGGCAACGAATTCGCGCTCCACGCCGAAGTCAATTGGGTGCCGACCAATCTCTGCGTGGCGGTGCCCGACGGAGTCTCACCCCAGTTGGCCGCCTTCGCCACCGTCGGTTCGATCGCGCTGCAAGGAGTACGTCAGGGCCACGTGCAGATCGGAGAGACCGCATGTGTCATCGGTCTCGGCCTGGTCGGACAGTTGGTCGTCCAACTTCTCGTGGCCTCGGGGACGCAGGTGGTCGGCCTCGATCTCGACCAGGACCGTTGTCGGCTCGCCGAAAAGGCCGGTGCAGTGCTGTGCGCAGCGCCCGACGACGAAGGAGTCGTCGCGGTCGAGCACGCGCTGTCGAGGGCGTCCGGCGGCCTTGGTGCGGACACGGTGTTCTTGGTGGCGGGCGGGTCCTCCAACCAGCCGGTGGAGCTGGCAGCGCGGTTGGCACGCGACCGAGCAACCGTCGTGGACATCGGGAAGTGCAAGCTCGACTTGCCCTGGAACGACTACTACGAGAAGGAACTCGACTTCCGGTTTTCCCGTTCGTATGGACCGGGTCGGTACGACCCCAGGTACGAGCTGGACGGCGTCGACTACCCGCCCGGCTACGTCCGCTGGACCGAACGACGCAATCTCGAATGCTTCATCAACGCAATAGCGAGAAAGGAGGTCGATCCCGAGCCACTCATTGCCGGAATCTTCCCCCTTCGGGACGCGCCGAACGTGTACGAGCAGCTCAGCACTGGGGTCTTACGCGGTGTCGGCTTTCTCTTCGAATACGATTCGCCGGCTGAAGCGTACGTCGAAAGGCCGAGTCACAACGGGTCCCAGGCGGCTTCGGTCCGCACGCCGCGCGCCGTCTCCACGCGGCCCACGCCGGTCCGTCCCAGAGGCGACAAGAACGGAATCCTACGGATCGGCTTTGTCGGCGCCGGAAACTATGCCTCTTCCATGCTTCTCCCGCACATCGTGAACGAGCCCGGCGTCGAACTGACGCACGTCGCCACTCGCCGCTCGCTGTCAGCTGTCAATGCCCAGCGCAAATTCGGCTTCCGCACCACCAGCACCGATGCGGACACCGTCCTCGGGGATGACTCGATCGATGCCGTCTTCATTGTCACTCGACACAGCGCGCATGCCAACATGACCTGCCGCGCGCTCGAAGCGGGAAAGGCAGTCTTCGTCGAAAAGCCGCTCGCTCTCACGGTCAACGAGCTCGACCGAATCCTGGCGACGGTGGATGCGACCGGAAACGACAGGGTCATGGTCGGTTTCAATCGTCGCTTCGCTCCCCTCCTCGTGGAGATGCGGTCTCGGTTCGGTCGGTTCCATGAGCCGACGAACGCCCGGTACCTTGTCAACGCGGGACGACTCGCGTCGGATAGCTGGTACCGGGACGTCGAACTCGAGGGTTCCCGCTTCGTCGGCGAAGGTGGCCATTTCGTGGACACGATGAGCTGGTGGATCGGAACCGATCCGGTAGAGGTTCTAGCCCTCCCTGCGGGCAGTCCCGAGGATGTCCAGGTCAGCCTTCGCTACGACGACGGATCGCTGGCGACCATCACTTACCTCACGAATGCGCACCGGCGCTTTCCCAAGGAGATCTTCGAGGCCTCGAGTGGAGGCCGGACCGCTCGACTGGACAACTTCAAGCGGGCCACGCTCTGGTCGGGTGCCCGCCGCCCCCGGACCCGACGGCATCTGGGTGCACCCGACAAGGGCCAGAACGCCCAGATCAAGGCCTTCCTCGCGTCGGTGCGAACCGGTGGTCCGATGTCCATCTCACTTGACTCGCTGGCCGCGACGACCCGCGCCACCCTCACCGCGGCCGCCGCCGTCGGCAGTCGAGCACCGCAGTGAGTGTGACGCTCCCGCTCGCGCCGATGGTCGCGTCGGAAGGGGCGTCACAGTGAATTCGGTGGACCTCGAATGGCGCGTCCGACGGCTCTCGAAGATGTCCGCCTCCGAGGTGGGATGGCGGATCTCCGACCACGTGCGACGCAGGCTCTGGGTGCGCCGGCAGATCAGGCCCGACGAGTCGCCACCGGTCCAGCCCTTCCGCACGGCCCCGGGCACGCACTCTCCCTGGCTATCGGCTC
>Ga0207777_1000138_pt1 | contig 17040 bp, 19 predicted proteins | sample LuqExpMetageno35_FD_187793 | JGI IMG/M metagenome (GOLD analysis project Ga0207777, IMG submission 187793) | Tropical forest soil microbial communities from Luquillo Experimental Forest, Puerto Rico - Sample 35 (SPAdes) | ecosystem: Environmental > Terrestrial > Soil > Tropical forest ...
GCGTAGTGGTGGGTGACGGCTCCTACATCAGCCCAAAGATTGACGAAAGTTCTGCGAAATCGGTGGTTCGGGAAATCGCCCAGGATTCTCCGTCCAGGGAGAAGGGTCGCCCTTAATCTGGGCCGTCACCATTGCTATTAGTATCCGGGCACTCGTAAGGCGGGCTGGGCGTAGATTGCAAATCGTCGTCGACCGCGCGAAAGGACAAATTCTTGGCAAAAGCTCCCATCAAATGGAAGCTCGGGTCCACGGGCCGCTCAACCACCGCCGTGATTACGATTTTTCTGGCGGCGCTCTTATTTCTTGCGACCGCCATCGTCGGTTGGATCGTCGTCGAGCGCATGCACGATAGCCAGCGGCTGGTTCTGCACACCTACGAAGTTCGCGGCCAAATTCGTCAGGCGCGAATGTGTGTTTTGGACCTGTCCAGCAGGATTGCCACGGCTTTACGAATGAATGACGCATATTATCTCGCGGGAGTGGCGGAAGACTTCGATCGTCAACGAGACTCATTGTCGGCTTTGCGCAAGCTGACACGGGACAATCCCGTACAACAGGAACGTCTGAGCGAGATCGAACCGTTGCTGGCGGAACTGCGCTCACGGACCGGAAGTTGCGAGAACAGTCTCACGTGCTTACCTGCGTCGGAGAGCGCGCAACAGGCTCTGCTGCGCTCTGCGTGGGATCGCAAAGAGCAGATGGCAGCCATCCTGGAAGCCATGGAGCGTGAAGAGGATCGCTTGTTGCGGGAGCGGCTGGCGGATTGGTCCGGGCATTTTCGCCTGATGATCGCCGTACTGGCCAGCTCTTTCGTCACCGCTGTGATTCTGACATTCTTCAACCTGCGCTCGCTGTTCAATGAGGCGCAACGCCGCAGCCGCAGCGAAGAGTTGATTCGCGAACACATGGACTCCTACCGCGCGCTCAGCGGACGTATTCTCGAGCTGCAGGATTCGGAGAGGCGCAGGATTGCGCGGGAGCTGCACGACAGCGTAGGCCAGTATCTGGCTGGCGTTCGCCTCCAACTAACCCAACTGGAACGCCTTTGCGGCGACCATTCCTTGAACATCAAGGCGCACTTCGCTGAGACCACGGATCTCGTTGACCGGTCCCTCAGCGAAGTCCGCACCATTTCCCACTTGCTGCATCCGCCGCTCCTCGACGAACTCGGGTTGTACTCGGCGGCCCGCTGGTACGTCGAAGGCTTCGCAAAACGCAGCAACATTGAAGCGCATCTCACGGTGGACGATTTCGCAGGCAGACTTCACAAGGACTCGGAACTTGCTCTGTTCCGTGTCTTGCAAGAGGCCCTGACGAATGTGCACCGCCATTCCAATGCCAGGCGTGTACGCGTTGAGATGAGTTGCAAGGATGGCATTGCCACGCTGCAAATAACAGACAACGGTCACGGGATATCACCGGGCCTCCTCAGGCGTTTTCAGGAGGGTCATGGCGGGGGGATTGGGCTGGCCGGCATGCGCGAGCGTCTTGCCGATCTGCGGGGCAAACTCAGAGTAGAGTCAGATGCTTCGGGCACAACCATTCGCGCGAGTGTTCCTGTCGATGCTTGCCTGGCCGCGGCGCAAAATCTGCCGAATTCCGCTTCGGGCTGAGCTCCCAGGTCTGCACAGAATTTCATGCGATTTTTAATCCGGCCCGGCTGACCAAAACTCCAGAAGTGGCGTCTAATGAGGAGGTGGAGGTCCGGGGTTCGTTCGACGGGACGGCCTTTGGCAACTCTTTTCTTTCCTGCAGTTTGGACCTACAATAAGCGCGTGGTGAGCTGCTTGTAGCCCATCAGGAACTCGAACTAGGTACCCGAGCCGCCCGGTGCGCCGCGACTTCCCTTGAGCGGTATTTCGTCTGCGAAACATTTGACCGTGGCAGGTCGTATTAGAAAATAGGCACAGCAGCCTCCCTAAACTTTGTTTTGGTGTCCCGCCGCGCGGGTGGTCCGCAGCGGATCGGCGAAAGGATCAGCATGAAGACGTGGCATAAGGTCGCAATCGGTGTGGGCGGAGCCGCGGCGATCGCAATAATCGTCGCCGTGAGCATTAATCAAGCCAACAAGGGCGTCGTAACCGTACAGACGGCCAAGGTCGCCAAGCAGGACTCGCTGGTGTCACAGGTCACCGCTTCCGGCGAAATCAAACCGACCACCTACACCAACATCACGGCGCAGGGCTTCGGCCGCATCACCGAGATTCTGGTGAAGGAAGGCGACCACATTAAGAAGGGCGACAAGTTACTCCTTCAGGATAACGTCCAGGCCAGCGCCGACGTTCAGGCTCAGTCTGCCGCAATCAACTCCAGCGAATCCGGCGTGCAAGCGGCCGATGCGAGCTACAAGGCGGCCCAGTCCGACCTGTCGATGCAAGAAGCCAATCTGGAGAAGGCAAAGTTGGATTACGACCGCGGCCAGGGCTTGTTCAAAGACGGATTGATTCCCAAACAGGACTTCGATCAGCGCAAGACCACTTATGACGCCGCCGTCGCCACAGTCGAGGCCTCGCGCGCGCGCATGTTGGCGCAGAAGGCGCAACTCGAGCAGGTTCGTTCGCAACTTGCGCAGGGCAAAGCGGTGCTGATGCACCAGCAGGATGTGCTTTCAAAAACCACGTACTATTCGCCGATCAACGGCATCGTCAGCTATTTGCCGGTCCGCATGGGCGAGTACGTCGTGCCGGGAATCCAGAATGCCACCGGAAGCTTCCTGATGACGCTCTCCGACATGTCCACGGTGACGTCGGAGGTGAAAGTCGACGAAACAGATATCGTCAATGTGAAAATGGGCCAGGACGCCGACGTGACGATCGACGCCGTCCCTGGAAAGGTTTTTAAGGGCAAAGTCACGGAGATCGGCTCGCAAGCCGTGCTGCGCACCTCCGGCCTGGCGACCACCCAGACCACCACGAGCAACCAGGAAGCAAAAGACTTCAAGGTTGTCGTGACCATCGAGGATCCGCCGGACAATCTGCGGCCGGGTTTGTCCACCACCGCGAAGATCAAGACTGCCGAACGGAAGAGCGTCGTCGCGATTCCAATTCAGGCCCTTGCCGTTCGCTCGCGCAAGGATCTGGAAGAAGCCGCCAAGAACGCCAAGAAGGATGGCAGCGTTACGCTGGCCGCTCCGCCTCCGGCTTCCACCGGAGATCCGAAGAAGGATGAAGTGCAGGGGGCATTTATCGTAAGCGGCAAGAAGGCGGTATTTCGTCCTGTCGAGACCGGTATATCCGGCGTCACCGATATCGAAATTACGAAGGGCCTCGAACCGGGAGACGAAATCGTCGTCGGCAGCTACAAAGCTTTGCGCACGCTCAAGCCGGAAGCTTCGGTAAAAGTGGACAATTCTGCGCCAAAGAAAGCGGAAGAAGACTCGAAGTAATCACCGGCAACCGGGAGAACACATGCCCTCTGAAATCACAGCGTCAGAGTCTTATCGCCAGGACCTTATCGACAGTGGAATTGTTATCCGGACCGAGGGCCTGACCAAGACCTACGAGATGGGTGCCGAGCAGGTTCACGCACTCCAGGGCGTCGACGTTGAAATTCGCAAGGGCGAGTATGTCGCTATTATGGGCCCCTCGGGTTCGGGCAAGTCCACGTTAATGAACCTGATCGGCTGCCTGGATTCCCCGACCTCCGGCCGCTACTGGCTGGCCGGTCGCCTGGTCAGCGAATTGGACGACGACGAGCTCGCCTACATCCGCAACAAGGAAATCGGTTTCGTTTTTCAGACCTTCAATCTTCTGCCGCGCGCTACCGCGCTGCACAACGTTGAGCTGCCTCTGATCTACAACGGCACTCCCGCGGAAGAGCGTATCGAAAAGGCCAAGCTTGCTCTGCAGCGCGTCGACTTGACGCCCCGGATGCATCACAAGCCCAACGAACTCTCCGGCGGCCAACGCCAGCGCGTCGCTATCGCCCGCGCTCTGGTGAATGACCCCTCTATCGTTCTTGCGGACGAGCCAACCGGGAACCTTGACTCCAAGACAGGCGAAGAAATCATGAACCTGTTTGAAAATCTTCACAGCCAGGGCAACACCATCATCCTCGTTACCCACGAACTGGACATCGCGCAGCACGCGCATCGTGTGATTTTCATTCGCGACGGAAAAATCGCGTCAGACGAAAAGGTCGCCAAGAAACAAGCCGGCGATTGATCCCCTTTCTTAAATTCAAGGCTGGTTAGCCGCTCTGCGGATCAGTGCGCGAGTGTCCGGTGATGAAGCTCGTCTTCCGCAGCATTTACGATTGGCGTGAGATACGTCTGTGAGAGACGGTCATGCCAGGTCAAACCGTCTTCATCCCAGATTGCCCACAGGAATCCCAAAAAACAGGTGGCCGCCGAAAGCACATAGCCGGCTGCCCGCAGGAAGTACTGTCGCTGGGAGGGAACCTCTCCCGTGAAACTTGCTATCTGTAATCCCGTCACCATCATTCCTGGCGTACTCCCGCCGAAAATGGTGAATAGCCCGAAGTATTGCAGGTAGACGAATGCGAACGTGGAAGTGCAGACCGCCGCGCTCAGCTTGTCGAGAGTAAAGTGGCCGCCCAGCGAGCCGAATAGCGCCAGGAATCCTCCATACGCAAACGCCAGACAAGCGCCGTCGATCGTCAGCGACCGGCGCCGCTCTTCCACCGTGGCGAGAGGAAAGAACCGGTTTTGCACGGTTTGCGGCGGCTCCGGCTCAGCGCCCGTGATTTGCTCGCCTTGCTCGTCCGGCTCAGGTGGAAGCGAGACGTCGATGAGCAGGCGCGGATCCACTTCTGCCGGGTCCTTCGCGATGCGGCCGATCGCTATCGTGAATGCGAAGTCGTCAGAAGAATTGGCTTTCTCTGCGGCCTCTTCCTGGACCTCTACGGCAACATTTTTGACCGGCGGATATTCTTCATCGTCGAAGGGAAGCGCAGATTGCCCTTCCTTGGCCGATGCCTTGCGACGGCGTGCGCGGTATGCCTGAAGGCGCTGATCCAATTCCCCGCGCCATTCGTGGCGATGAGCTTCACTCAACGCGGCCCGGGACGGGGGTGCTGGCATATCTTCCGGGCGACGGAGCAATGCTGTGGAATCGCAAAAACTGCACGTGTTCGCATTGGGTGCGAGCACCGTGCCACACTGCGAGCATATTGTATTCACCGGTGGTTTTTGCGCTGCGGACGCTCTCACTCCGGTGAGAGGAGCTTAATCAGAGTAGCACTGAGCTCGGGTGCCGGATATTGATGAATTCATGTATGGAGCGAATCAGTCAGCAGAGCACAGCGAGGGAGTGTCGCTTAGAATTCGCCTTCGCGCGCCAGGACTTCCCGGTTGAAGGCAATGCGACGGTCCAAAGCGACAGCCGCAAAGTTCGCGCAACCTGCCCGCTCGTTTTCCGTCCAGATGCGAAGCTGGGGCAAAAGTCGCGCCACACTCTCTTGCGTCATTTGCAGAATGTCATAGTACAAGCTGACCGCCCGCAACCCGGTGCGGTCTTCCGGACGCTCCGGACACAGTTGCAGCAGTTGCATCACCTTAACGTAATCGCGCGCGGTCGGCAGGTCCTGAATGCCGGTCACGTCGCGCACTTCCGGCGAGAGCATGTGGCGAGACGAAGCGGCCATCAACGACCGGCAATAAGACACGAAAAACATCATCAGGGTCACGACCGAAACGGCGAAAATCAGTGCGGCCATCATCGCGGCACCGCCACCAGGCGCGCCGGCACCAGCCGCGACTCTTCCGAATGCCTCCACATCGTAACGGTCCAGGACAGAGGCAACAAACAGCCCACGATGGGGCACAGGTAGGAGATAACGGAATACTTTTCCGCGAAGTTTACCAGCGCGAAGGTTGCCGCATAGGCGCTGAAGTACAAGCCGAGGGACAAAACAATCTGCACGACGCGGGTGCGCGTCTCGCCCAATTTAAGAATCGCGCCCCACAAGATGTATGTGAGAACCAATCCAACAAAGTAGAGGTTCTGTGAAAGTTCGATCGCGAATCTACCGGCGAGCAACTCGCCAGACTGCACCACAACGGCATACGAGAATGCCGCCGTGCCCAGCAACAAAAGCACAGCGCTGAAACGCACATACTTACTGAAACGCAGTTCCCCAAACACGCGGGAATACAGGCTGATCAGTGCGATGTAAAGCGTTACTGTGAGAATCGCATCGGAGTAGAAATACGCGTACCAATACTCGTACGAGGAGCTCCCCCAATGGCCAAGCACATAACGCCGCATGCAACTGGAGGCCAGCGTCAGCAAGAAATACAGATTTAGAAAAATGTAGCGGAAGAAAGACTTCTTTTGAATCGAGCACACCACGAACGCCAGCTCAAAGGCTGTGCCCAAGTAGAAAACTACAGTGAGCAGACCAGGCATTTTTTCCGTTTTGCCTGATCCTCACGACGCTTCAAGAGCGTCTGTTGACCAGGCTTAGTTTCCGCTCTTCTTTCCCGGAGGCGTTCCCGTCGGCCCCGGATCCGGACCATTTGCCACCAACACCGTACCACCGTTATGACCACCCGAAAGAACCGACTTGAGTTCCATCGAGCATACAAGTACTGCCAGGACGAGCGCGATCGCTCCCAGTCTCCTTGACATATTGCCTCCGTGGGAATGGACGAACGGAGACAATCCTATCCTGTTTCAAGATAGTGTCAAGTCGGGCACACTACGCCCGTGTCAATAAACGGATAACGGTACTCCACGCCGGGTTTCGCTTTACCTTCGCGGACCAGGCACGGTGGCGAATTTCCGCCATGCACACCGTACGGCCGGCCTGCTCTTGCGGACAACAGTACGCCAGTCCCATTGGTTTGGTACCAAAGTACTACCGTAAGCGGACTGGGTTTTTCCTCATTTGGAACCCGCTACCGGTGCGAAATCACGAATAAGGCGGGCCGCTTGGTGTGCTTGACACTCTTCCCGATTACTTCGTACGATGGAAAATTGCCTGACGCCGGCGTAGCTCAGTGGTAGAGCGAGGGTCTCATAATCCCTAGGCCGTGGGTTCGATTCCCCCCGCCGGCACCATTTTCCCCTCTGCAGGTAAAATTGGCCAACCAGACCAGCCCTCCGCACCGTCTTCGCTCGAAAAACAACGCTGCCCAACCAGACCTTTTGTTGGTAAACCCTGCCGCCGGCGGTGGTTTGGCGGGCGAAATCGTGCCCGACCTGCAACGTATCCTCACCGAGGAAGCCTGGCCGGCGCGGCTGGAACTGACGGAGAGCGCCGCACAGTTCACCCAAAGGGCTCTTCAGGCCGCTTGCGCGGGGCGGGAACGTATCATCGCCGTAGGGGGGGACGGCACCTTCCAGCTTCTCTTGAACGCCGTGTCAAGCTTTCCGCAGACGACCCTAGGCATCATCCCGGCCGGCGGCGGCAACGACCTGGCCATTTCCCTTGGTCTGCCGAACGACCCTATATCCGCTGTGAGGCTGGTCTTAGAGGGGGAATCCTGCGCTCTCGATGCCGTGCGTGTCCGGACGTCGGAGGGGAATGAGCGGTTGTATACGGGGGGAGGAGGGGTGGGGTTGGACGCGGAAGCTGCCCGTTATGCCAGCGGGGCGTTCCGGAACCTGCGTGGGAGGTCGCGATACCTGCTATCCGCCATCCGCGCTCTCGCGGGATTCCACGCTATCCGCGCTACGATCTCGACGGATGATGGCGAAGCCTCGGTGCAGATCGACAAAGCGCTGTTGGTTTGCGCCTTGAACACGCCCAGTTATGGCGCGGGTCTGGCGCTCGCGCCCGACGCCAAAACCGACGACGGCCTGCTCGATCTGGTGCTTCTCGAAGACCTGAACTTCTGGGAGATTCTAGGAGTGCTGCCGAAATTGGCCACGCGGGGCGAATTGAAAACCGAGCACATCAACCGGCGGCGGGTGACCCGCGTACGCATTGAAACTGATCCGCCCCGCCCGTTTCACGGTGATGGCGAAATTCTGGGCACCACTCCGGTGGAGATTTCCGTGGTGCCGCACGCCTGCCGGGTTCTTCGCGCGCCGCGAACTAGTTCTTCTTCCGGTCAAGTTTGAGATTCAGGGTGATCTCTTTGCGGCTATCGAGAGAGGTTACCGTTCGGTCTGCGGACCGTTCATCAATGGCTTCGGCGTGGATTTCGTAATCCGCATTGGGATCCAGTCCTGTAAACCGGTAAGCGCCTTCCGCATCGGAAAAGTGGCTGATGACCACGTTGGTTCGCAGGTTCTTCAGGAACACCACGCTGTTCTGAATCGGTTTTTCGGATTTGTCGGAGACCACACCTCGCACCGTGCGCAGTGTCGACTCTTTTTCTTTCTTTCCCTGTGCCCAGCCCACGCTGAGAAATAGCAACAGCGCCGCCGCAACTGCAAAGGAATGCCGGCCCATCTTTTTCATGACTTCGCTCCCGTATTCGGCGGGTTGATCAGTTCGAGCTTGATCGACAGCCGCTGCTGCACATCCACCTTGCTATCGACTGGTTTCGTCTGCTCTTTGTACTTCTTTTCGTGAACCACGACTTCGTAATCGACGCCGGGCGGCACGCGTACGGCGAATTCACCGCGCGTATTCGTTTCGGTCTGCCATTCGAACTTCTTCTCTCCCGCCCGCCGCACGCGGACCTGCGCTCCGGGGAACGAGAACCCCTTTTCGTTGAAGACCGTTCCAACGATCAAGAATGACGGCAGTGGCTTGCTTTTACCTTTCTTTGGCGGAATGTCCGGGGGAGGTGTTGTGGTGGCCGGAGATACCGGAGCCTGGGGAGACGCGGGTGCCTGCTGTGAAGTGCATGGATTTGCGAAAAAAAGGAGGGCAACGAAAAACACCAAACGCGACAAGGATCTCATCCGTAGATGGCTGGCAGGAACTGCAACACGTTTCGATGACACCAGGCAACTCAAGAGATGCCCACTTAGCCCTTACTCGTCCTCTTCGTCGTCATCGTCGACCTCATCGTCGTCTTCATCCGGAAGATCGCCGTCTTCGTCGAAATCGTCGTCGTCTTCCTCGGTTTCGTCCTCGTCTTCATCTTCCTCGAGTTCATCGGAGATGGGATTCAACGCAACCGGATGCGTCTGCGACACCTCGAGTTCGGTTTCGCACTCGGGGCAGCTGAGGATCTCTCCCTCCTCAACCTCGTCTTCGTCGACATCAATTTCGGCAGAACACTCTGGGCAACGGAGCACGGCTCCATCCTCCGATTTGGTCTTTGCGCGGCAAGCCCCAGACAACTTCGAGGAACTGCCACCCCCGCCGTATTATATACCGCGGTCAGGAAAGTCAACCTGAACCCTCCCAGTGTAACCCTTTCGGGCCGACGTACAATAGGAGCATGGCGCGGGAATACCCGGAAAAACCAGTGGTCGGCGTTGGAGGCGTGGTCATCGAAAATGACCAGGTTCTGTTGATCCGCCGCGGCACGGAACCGCTCATCGGGCAATGGTCCATCCCGGGAGGTACGCTCGAATTAGGCGAATCGCTGCAGGCGGGCGTCGCTCGTGAACTGCTCGAAGAAACCGGGCTCGAAGTCAAGGTGCTCGATTTAATTGAAGCCTTCGACCGCATTTTTCCCGCAGGCGACAACAGCACCAGGCCCCGCTACCATTACGTGATCCTCGACTATCTGTGCGAACGCGTTTCCGGCGAAGCTCGCGCCGGAAGTGATGTCACGGATGTGGCTTATGTTAGGGAAGAGGAACTGCCGAATTATCACCTAACGGAAACAGCTGCTCGCGTGATACGAAATGCGTTCGCTCTTTATCGTGAGCGGATGAAGGTTCGTTTCGCTGGTTGAATCAATTGTGAAAGCGCCGAATTTGTCATTTCGAGGGCGGTTTGTGCCCGAGGAATCTGTTCCTTCGCCGATTTGAAGAAAAATCAGATTCCTCGCTTTGCTCGGAATGATGTGAAACAGGAGCATTCGGAAAATCGCGCCGCGAGTGTCGGCGTTATCGGCCCACCTTCAGAATTTCGATGTTGCCATTCGAATTGGTCAGCGACAGCGTGCAGCCGCCGTTGCCGATTTTGCCGTTCAGCGAATCGCCGCTCAGCACTCCCGTCGAGGTGACCGGCACTTCGCTGGTAATGTGCCCGAAGGACGTCCGTGCCGTGAGCTGGTAATTTGCGTCTTCCGGAATCCGCAATTGGATGGGAGAAAACGAAGTCCTCAACGAAATCGGTCTGCACGAAGACGAACCGCGGGCTGCCGACACCGTTACGGCCCCATTTTGATTGTCTACGGTAACTGCGCCGGAGATATCCTCCAACGTCACAGCTCCAAAACTCGTTTTAGCGGAGGCGTCGCCCTTTACTCCGTTCGCGGATACCGGCCCATTGGAGTTTTCGATGGTCAACCCGCCGTTGACCCGCTGCACACTCACCGCACCGAAGCTGGTTTTGGCGTAGACCTCTCCCCCCACATCATTCAGCGAGATCCGCCCATTTCCTGTTGTCGCGCGCACTCCCTTCGGCAACCCGCTGGCATCGATCCCGCCGAACGAAGTATTCAACGTGGCTTTGCCCTTGATATCCCGGATCAGGATGCCGCCGTTGGAGTCTTCCACCTCAACAGCGCCGTTGATCTGCTCGAGCGAGACTTCGCCGAAAGTGGTCCTTACATAGACCTCTCCTCCAGCCTGGTTCCCATGCACGCGCCCATTTGACGAAGTGCATTTCACGGCGCCGTTGACGTTCGTGAAGTTGATCGAGCCAAACGAGGTGTTCAGTTGCGCGCCGCCGCTGACGGTATTGACCTCGATTGCGCCATTGTTGTCGTTCACCACCAGCTCGCCGCGAATATTCCGGGCATTCACCGAGCCAAACGAGTTGCTGATCTTGGCGCCGCCCGCGTCCACGACTTCTATCGCGCCATTCCCGCCGGAAATCGTCACCGAGCCCTGCACGTTGTTCACGGTGATGGAGGCAAACCGGTCCTTGATGTCCAAAGCCCCTCTCACGGTGTTCGCCGTAACTGAACCGTTCGTGTTCACGATGGTGACGCCGCCATCGGCGGTATTCAACTCCACGGAGCCGAAGGAATTCGTGAGCTTGCTGGAGCCTCCGTCCTGAAACGCCAGCCGTCCGTGCCCGTTCTCCACGTCGGCCCAACCTTTGACACCCCGAATCTCGACGCTGCCGAAATTATTTCTCATCCACAATTTCGCGTCCGCGGGAACGGTGATGTCGTAGTCGGCGGAAAACGACGGAGCACCGCCGGAAAAAAACTTGAATCCGCCCTGCATCTCGCTCGGATAGACGGTACGGACCTTGATCCCCGACGAATCCTGCGAAACTTCGATCTTCACTCCATCGGCGAACTTGTCGGCTTCAGCCTGGGAGTGGGATTGCACGCGGATGGTCGCGGCGATTTTCACCTCGCGAGAATTGTCGGCATGAATACGCACATCGCCAAACTTGTGCTCCAGGCTCAGCGTCTGGTTCGCTTCCATGGTCAGCGTCTTCTTAAAATCGCGGGTTGCCGTGCTCTGACCTCCACTGCCAAACATCGGCGCGGCCAGCCAGCCGCTGGCTAACAGAACCAGCGCTACTCTCCTTGCTTGAATCGAGCTGGAACCATCATTCATGCTTCGTCTCCAAAACGTCCTGCAGCGTTTGCTGCTTTTCCTGATACATCGCCAGTAGCTGGTAACGCAGGTGCGCGTTCGACGGATTCTGTTCTGCCTCCGACTTCAGTTCGTCGATCGCGCTATCCAACACCACCAGCTTTTCCCTGTAGCTCGCCAGCAAGGGCGAGTTTGGCGAATCCAGTTGCGGCTTAGCATCGGCGGCAAGTTTGTCGATCGCCTTCATGTAATCGCGCTCAGTGCGCTCCACTTCCGCCAGCGCCGAATTCTTCAGTAGCTTCTTTGCAGCCGCTGGGTCGTCGTTCGGCCGATGCGTCACGGCATACCATCCACCCACGGCTAACAACAGGGCCAACGCTCCGGCAAGAGCCGTCTGCCAGCCAACCGGCACTCCCCGCCAGAATGCCGACTTCGCCCAGAATCCCGCGCGGCGTCGCTCCTGTTCCCGAAGACTGCTTTCAATCCGGCTCCAAAGCGCCGGACTTTCCTGATAGTCCCGCAACTCTTGTGCCGCCACACTCAGCGCCTTCCAGGCCTTCACTTCTTCCGCGCAGGCCACGCAATCCAGTGCGTGTTGTTCCAGAGCGGTCCACTCTTCGGAAGTGCCATCCAGAAAGATTCGCTCGCGATCCTGACAGGTAATGTTCATCGCACACCGCCTGCGTCCGCACTGCGCGGAGGTTCCAGCACGCTGCGCAGGTTCCGCTTGGCTTGGAACAAAGTATTCTTCGAAGCTGTTTCGCTGATCTCCAACATTGTCGCAATCTCCGAGTGCCGAAACCCTTCCACTTCGTACAACAGGAAAACTTCGCGCTGGTGCTTGGTCAGTTCCGCCAGGGCGCGTTCCAGCGCCATGCGCAGTGAGGGATGCGCGCCCGGAGCCCGTGGCTCGCGTGGCTGCGGTTGATCCTGATCCCTCTCGTCCTGCGTGTGCTCTTTGCGGCGGACCCGGCTGCGCCGCATGTCGTGGCAGGTGTTGACGAGGATTCGAAACGCCCAGGTGACAAACGACGATTGTCCGCGAAAGCTGGAAACGCTGCGCTGAATTTTCAGGAACGTATCCTGGACGGCGTCTTCCGCATCGCTCTGCGAGCCGAGCAAATTCCGCGCGAGGTTCCGCATTCTCGCGCCTTGGGCGTGATAGAGCCGTTCATAGGCGGCCATATCGCCGGCGCGACACCCATCCGCCAGCGCCGCATCTTCCGGCGTCATCCCACTAGTCCGGTTCGACCTATCCTCGATTTCGGCCGGTTGCACTCGCCCCGCCCCCCCACCTGCTACAGGAGAGATTCTATGCTCCCACCGCAGCGTAAGTCCCGCCGATGCCATACCTGTCTCCTGAGGTATAGACGACGGGGGCGGGGCAAACGTCAGGGGCGCGATTCAGCCCGAAACGGCTTCTAAGTTTCTGTTCTTGAGGTGATTACAACTGGCGGCTAACTCTTGTTGAGGGCGAAATAGGCTTTCCCGTGCAATGGGCTGTTCTCATCGTCCCAGACGAGGAAACCTTCTTCGTCAGCGGAAGTGAGCAGCAGCTTCAAGCCTCGGGCATCCGGCGGTATTTCAAACACCAGGTAGGACAGGTACGATTCTCCGGGCCGCAGCGCCTCTCGCAAGGGTGTGGAATGCAACCCGGCCGCCGCAAGCACCGACTCGCCTCTCGCGGACGGCTTAAACTTCCGCCCGTGATTGTCCAGGAGCGTAACGGTCCTCGCATTGGGAGTGAGCGGCCCGTTGCCCCGGTGCGGCGAAATCGTCATTGGATCGAACCAGGTCTTCAGTTGCACAATCGCGAATCTTCCGTTGGCCGCGACCGGCTGCAATTCCGGCCCGGCGCTCTCCACCATCTGCAACCCGCCAACCGTATACGCGATGTGGCAGTCGATCTCGCAGAAATACTTCCATGCACCCTGTGAAATCTCCACATCCCTGCTGAAGAGCGACACGCCCAAGAGAATCACACAATAGCCCAGCAGAATCGTAAGGCCAGCGGCCACGGCGCCGACAATGGCCGGCCGGGACTTTCTGAGTGCGCCGACCGCCAGTACAAAAACACACAGGATGAGCAGCGCTCCCGTTCCCAGGAACGCCAGCACAGCGATGGGCGCGAAATTCGGGGTGTAGACAGACATGTTCCTCGCCTCCTCAGCTGGCGCATTCCTGCGGCAGCGCGCCCTGCGTGCGTTCACGCCGCGCAAATTCCGCGACTGCTTTGCGCAGGTCCGTGGGGGTGAAGTCCGGCCAGCGCTTCTCCATGAACACAATTTCGGCGAAGGCGCATTCCCAAAGCAGAAAGTCCGAGAGCCGTTGCTCGCCTCCCGTGCGGATCAGCAGGTCCACATCGGTCGAGCCGCCTCGCTGGACTTCCGATAGGAGATCGCTAAACGATTCGGTCGACAGATTGGTCGCTTTGTAGAATTTGCTGGCAGCCTGGAACAAGGTGTGGCGCGCGGAATAGTCGATGGCCAGCCGCAGGTGCAACTCCTTCCCGTTGCTGGTCAAGGCTTCTGCTTCCAAGATTGTCTCCCGCAAGACGGGCGGGATGCGGTCGCGCCGCCCGAGGATGTTGAGCCGAATCCCCTCGTTGACGCAGTGCGCGGTTTCCGCCACGAGGTATTCGCCCAAAATGTCGAGAATGGCGTTTACTTCCGCGGGCGGGCGCTTCCAGTTGGCGGAAGACAACGCAAAAAGAGTCAGCGTGTGGATTCCGAGCTTTGGCGCACAGCGAATCACGCTTCGCGCGGCCTGCGCCCCGGCGCGATGCCCCGCCGAGCGCGGCAGCATCCTCGAGGTGGCCCAGCGACCGTTGCCGTCGCAGATGATAGCCACGTGCAAGGGATGGGCCGCCAGAACCGAGGTATCGAGAGCGAGTTGTCGAGTGATGGTTTGCATGAGCATGTTTCGTTTCTCCGCCGCTACACCGAGTAATGTACTTTGCGTTGCAAAGTACAAAGACAAAAAATTTTCCGCTAACGTTCCCGCGTCGCCCGGATCAGCGCTTCCATGTGATCCAGATAGCGCTCCAGCGCCTTACGCCCCGACGCGGTCAGCCGGTACTCCGTTTTCGGCAAGCGCCCATCGAACGACTTGCTGCACACGATGTAGTCGGCCTCTTCGAGCTTCCGCGCGTGCACACTCAAGTTCCCGTCGGTGGTCTTCAGCAGCGCCTTCAACTCATTGAAAGTCAGCGAGCGGTTGACGGCCAGCGCGCTGACAATGCCCAGACGGATGCGTTCGTGAATCAGCCGGTCCAGGCTCGAAGAAACCGGCTGCGATGAAGCGGCGCGGACTGGTGATGGTCCGTCATCGCGCGCGATCCGTTCCTGCCGGGCTGTCGACGTCTTTGCCATCTCGCTCCTATTCAGCCTCCGTATTTCAGCGCGATCCACAAGCCAAAGCCAATTTGCACCAATCCGAATCCTGCCGCCATAAAGAAATTACCCCACGCTGCCGGAGCAAACAAGGAAGCGGCTCCCAACGACATAAGGCACAGCCCCATGATCGGCACCACACGAACCGAAAAAGCGCCGCCGGTCACGATGGCGGTTCCATAAAGCAGCAACCAAACGCCGGGCAGCGCAGCATACATCCCCATGTGCATCAGCGCCAAAGTCAACAAGCCGCCCACAACAATCGGCGGCGCAAAACTGAGCACGAACTTCCTGCCCGGGCCAGAGAACAGCGATGAATTGGCCCGCCGGGCCTTGGTTGCCGCGGCCGGCGCGGAGATTGCCACCGCTACAAACGCCTCCGCCAGCCAAACCACCGCCCAGCCGAAGGGTGTCGCTTGCCGCGCGGCCAGCCACGCCGCCGCGAGCGCGGTTAAACCCATGGTGACGCCGCCCCAGCCCGGAACCGCGGTGAACTCCGCGGCGCTTTCCATGGTCTCGCGGATGTAGCGGAGGTGGTCGGCCGCGCGGGCGTCAATGGGAATGGGCTCGGGAAGAGGAGCACGGTTGGAGCGCAGGCCAGGCATGGGGGAAAGATAGAGGAAGGGGCGACCGATGTCAAGTACTTTATGTTGTAAAGTTAAATCTCTTAGTGGACCTTCCGGTACCGCCCGCGCAGCGCGTTCCAGCGAATCACAAACACATCCAGGAACATCTGAACGCTGTCACGCATCATGTTCACTTTTGTCGCTGGCGAATGCGCCCATCGCACCGGCACTTCCGCAATGGACAATCCGTGATGGCGCGCCAGATACAGCAGCTCCGGATCAAAACCGAACCGCTCGATGGTTTGTTGCTCGAAGATGATTCGGCAAGATTCGCGCCGGAACGCCTTGAATCCGCATTGCGTGTCCACAAACGGCAAGCGCAGCGTCACGCGAACAATCCGGTTGAAGATGATGCCGGCGAACTCGCGAAATGGAGATTCATGGACCTCGATCAGGCTGCGGTCTACCGCCCGGCTGCCGATGGCAACATCGTGCGACTGCAACGCCGCCAAGAGCTTCTCTCCCTCTTCGATCGGGGAAGACAGGTCCGCATCGGTGAATAGAATTACGTCCCCGCGCGCCTCGAGCGAACCGTGGCGCACGCTGAAGCCTTTCCCGCGATTCACCCCGTTTGAAACAACCCGCAGCATCGGAATGCGGTCGCGCCAGGCTTCGGCTACTTCCGCGGTGCGGTCCGTCGAACCATCGTCTACGACGATTACTTCCGTAGCGGGCCGCTTCCCGCGAATATAGGAAGCGATCTTTTCCAGGGATGCCGGCAGGCGCTGTTCTTCGTTGAATGACGGAATCACGATGGAAAGTTCCGGCGCCGGGCTCACAAGAGCTCCTCAACTTTCCAACCGAATCTCCCCACCAAAGGCACAAAGCGGCAATTCTCGTGACGCTCCGAGACATACCCTTCGCCGTGGCGCGTGACCAGCACCAGTTGCTGATGATCATCCCCGCCAACCGGAATGATCAGCCGGCCGCCGGCGTTGCTCAGTTGCTCAAGAAGCGGTGCCGGCACGGCCGGAGCGGCAGCGGCCACGAGAATCGCGTCGAACGGCGCGAACTCTTTCAATCCCAGGGTTCCATCGCCGCAGTGCACATGCGCGTTCTCATAGCCCAACAGCTTCAACCGTTCGGCGGCGGAGCGCGCCAGGTCCGCGCGAAGCTCGACACTGAAAACCTCGCGCGCTAGCAACGACAGGACTGCCGCCTGATAGCCGCTTCCCCCGCCAATCTCGAGCACTCGCTCCGAGCCATTTAACTTCAGCGCCGCGCTCATGGCCGCGACAATGAAAGGTTGCGAGATGGTCTGCCCTCCGCCAATCCCGAGGGGCTCGTCCGAATACGCCATGGCCCGAGAACCCGGCGGAACAAACTCGTGCCGCGGCACCGTAGCCATCGCGCGCAATACGCGTTCGTCATTCACGCCGCGCCGGTGAATCTGCTTCTCAACCATCGCGGCGCGTTCTTCGCTGTAAGGATCGTCCGGTAAAGGATTCGGGGATTCGCCTGTTTTCATATCGGCTGGATCGGAGGCGC
>Ga0207777_1000139_pt1 | contig 17025 bp, 17 predicted proteins | sample LuqExpMetageno35_FD_187793 | JGI IMG/M metagenome (GOLD analysis project Ga0207777, IMG submission 187793) | Tropical forest soil microbial communities from Luquillo Experimental Forest, Puerto Rico - Sample 35 (SPAdes) | ecosystem: Environmental > Terrestrial > Soil > Tropical forest ...
TATTGGACATCGCCCAAGATGAAATCGGCGACCGTCTGCCGCTAGTCAACGGTGTGTGGGCTGATAGCAGCCTGGAGGCTGCGCGTATCGCACGCATGGCGACGCAAGGCGGCGCCTCGGCGTTACTGATTTTTCCACCGGCTCCGTTCACGCTTGGTCAATCATCGGAAATGGCGCTTGCTCACTTCAAGTGTATCGCAGATGCCACCGATCTGCCGCTGATTGTGTTCCAATATCCACTCGCAACCGGACAAGGCTATCCGAAGGAAGCCTTGCTGCGCTTGTGCGATGAAGTGCCGACGATCCGCGCAATCAAGGACTGGATTGGCAATGTGCCGCATCATGAGTGGCACATTCGCACGTTGCAAAACCTGCGGCGACCGGTCAGCGTGCTCACCACGCACAGCGCATGGCTGTTGTCGTCGCTGGTGCTTGGCCCAAATGGCCTACTGTCGGGCTCGGGCAGCGTGATCGCCGATTTGCAGGCGCAATTATTCCGCGCCGTGAAGGCTAACGATCTGGCTGAGGCCAGACGTTTGAACAATCGCATTGAGCCGATCGCGCGCGTATTCTATGCCGATCCTTTCATTGACATGCATAATCGTATGAAAGAGGCGCTAGTGCTGCTCGGCAAGCTGCCGCGCGCGGTGGTGCGCCCGCCGCTGGTGAAGATCGAGCGAGGCGAGATCTTGCGCATCCGCCAGGCGCTAATTGACACTGGCCTGCTCGACAAGAACGCGCGCGACGCGGCCTGAGCTGCGCCTCAGCTACATAATCGCAAACTCGGTATTCTTGCGGTCCGTAACCAGCATGCTGCCGGGATAATGCGTGATGCAAAACTCGGGTTTCGCAGTTGCGATCACCGATTGTGGGGTGACCCCGCATGCCCAGAACACCGGAATTTCGTCGGACTGCACCGGCACCGCGTCGCCGTATTCGGGCTTGGCCAAATCTTTGATACCGATCAGCTCCGGCTTACCGATATGCACCGGCGCACCATGCACTGCCGGAAAGCGCGTGGTGATCTGGATGGCGCGGATGGCGTCGGCCGGCATGAGCGGCCGCATCGACACCACCATCGGACCATGGAACGGGCCGGCAGGTATCGTGGCGATCGAGGTGCGGTACATCGGCACATTGCAACCGCGCGTGACGTGGCGCAGCTCGATGCCTTCCGCCATCAACGCTTCCTCGAATGAGAACGAGCAGCCGATCACGAAGCTTACTAGATCGTCGCGCCAGACGTTGCGAATATCCTCGGGCTCGGCGATCAACTCGCCGTTTTGCCAGATGCGATAGCGCGGCAGATCGGTACGGATGTCGAGATCGGCGCCGAGCTCCGGTATGCGCCAATCGCCCGGCGCCGACGTGCCGACCAGCGGACATGGCTTCGGATTGAGTTGGCAGAAGCGGAGGAAATCCGCGGCCAGCGCAACCGGTAGAATAGCGAGGTTGCCCTGCACAAACCCGGGGGCGAGGCCTGATGTCGGTCCACGATGCAGGCCGGCGCGGATCGCAAGCCGCACGCCCAAGCCGCTGCTGGGCAGCGATGGGTTGTTTCGCCGCATGGAGGTGACGGTCATAATAACAGTCCGATCTATTCGAGCGCCGATCCGCCCACTATGGAAATATGGGTTGAAACTTACGTAAGGATCGCGTTTCCTTAGATTTACATTGATGGCAAATCAACAATAACCAAACTGGGGAGGAATTAGAATGCTGCAATTTGGAAGGCGGATTCGATATGTACTGGCCGGCTCTGCCGTCGCTACAGCTGTGATCACGTCGTCACAGGCACAGCAACCCGCGGCCCCCGCGGCCGCTCCGGTCAAGCTTGGTATCGTATCGTTTCTCACCGGACCGGCGGCCTCGCCGTTCGGCATCCCGGGCCGCAACGGCGCCGAAATCGTGATCGAGGCATTCAACGCCGGCAAAGCGCCGCCGCCGTTCGACAAGGTCGGCTTGGGCGGGGCTAAGATCGAAGCGAAATATATCGACGAGTCCGGCTCGGCCGCCAACGTCGTGACCGAATACCGCAACCTCGTGCAACGCGACCAGGTCGATGCCGTAGTCGGCTACGTATCGTCGGGCAGCTGCCTGGCGGTGACGCCGGTGGCCGAAGAGCTCAAGGCGCTCACAGTGTTCTACGACTGTGGCACGCCGCGCATCTTCGAAGAAAAGGCGCGCACTTACGTATTCCGGGTCAGCCCGCACGCTACCATGGATAACGTCGCGGCCGCGCGCTACCTGCTGGCCAAGAAGAAGAACATCACCAGCTATTCCGGTATCAACCAGAACTACGCCTGGGGCCAGGACTCCTGGCGCGACTTCGTCGGCGGCATGAAGGTACTGGCGCCCAAGGCCGAGGCCGACAAGGTGCTGTTCCCGAAACTGTTCGCTGGCGAATATGGCGCCGAAGTCTCCACGCTGCTGACCTCGAAATCGCAGGCGCTGCACACCAGCTTCTTCGACGGCGATCTGGAAGGCTTCATCTATCAGGAGCAGGCGCGCGGTCTCGACAAGCGCATGACCATCATTATGACTACTGGCGAGGCGGCGATCTGGCGCCTGCGCGACAAGATGCCGGACGGCACCATCATCGGTGGCCGCGGCGCCAATGGGCCGCTGGCGCGCGACACCGAGATCAACAAATGGTTCCAGAAGATCTACACCGACCGCTACAACATTCCGCCGACCTATCCGGCCTACCAGATGGCGCAGTCGCTGCTCGGCTTGAAGCTCGCCTATGAGAAAGCCGCCAAGCCCGGCGCCAAGCCAACTTCGGATGAAGTGGCGGCGGCGTTCAAGGGCATTTCGTTCGTGGGGCCGGCCGGCGAAGTGAAAATGGCGCTCGGCGACGGTCATCAAGGCATCACCGAGACTGCTTACGGTACCTATCGCTTCAACAAGCAGAAGCAGCAGCCGGAGATCGTCGACATCATGCGCTTCCCGGCCGAATGCGTAAACCCGCCGGCGGGCATCGATGCCGACAAGTGGATCGCCGAGGGAATGAAGGGTGCCAAGTGCTGATGCTGCGTTGAGCCAAGCGTGACGCGCTTGCGCTGATACGTCATTGCGCGGGGGAAGGAGCAGAGGCCTTTTCCCGCCGTCCCACACTCGAATTGATCGGGTTAGCTGTGCTGACCGCGTCCGCCATCCTGACAGACGGCCTCGTTTACGCCGCGTATCTGTTCATCGTCGCCATCGGACTGACGCTGATCTTCGGCGTGATGAAGATTCTTAACGTCACGCACGGCTCGTTCTACGCGTTCGGCGCCTATGGCGCCGCCACCGCCGTCGGCATCTACAGCAACGCCGATTGGCCGGCAGCGGCAGGTTTTCTGTTCATGATTCTGCTGGCCATGACGATCGGCTTAGTGATGGGCGTCGTCCTGGAGCGCGGCCTGCTGCGGCTGGTATACGGCAAAGACGAGGTGGTCATCGTTCTGGTCACCTATGCAACCTTCTTGATCCTCGAGGATGTTATCGTACTGATCTGGGGCCCGCAGTCCTATGCCGCCTATCAGCCGATGGTGGCTGCCGGCAATATTGAGATCGGCGAGTTGGTGCTGTCCAATTACGACATTGTGCTAGTCGCGATCGCGGCCGCACTTGCTGGCATCGCCTACTGGGCGCTGAAATTCACCCGCTACGGCCGGCTGCTAACCACCGTGATCTTTGACCGCGAAACCGCGGCCGCCTTTGGCGTCAATGTCACGTTGGTCTATACCGCAACTTTCATTGTCGGCGCTATGCTGGGTGCGCTCGGCGGCGCGGTGATGGCGCCGAAGATCGCAGTCACACTCGGCATCGGTGTCGAGGTGATCGTGCTGGCTTTCGCTGTGGTCGCGATCGGCGGTATGGGTTCGATCGAGGGTGCGCTAGTCGGCGCGCTTATTGTGGGTATCTGCCGTGCTGCCGCCGTGCATCTGGTGCCGCAAATCGAGCTGTTCGTGATCTACGGCGTGATGGCGCTGGTGCTGGTGGTGCGGCCCTACGGGCTGTTCGTGCGCGCCCAGCCGAGGAAGATTTGACATGGGCGGCAAAGGACAATTGGTCGGCGGCCTAATGTTCCTGATCGCTGCGGCGTCTGCGCCGCTGCTACCTGATTGGGTGATCTCACTCGCCACAATTGCGTTTGCCAATGCGTTGGTCGTGCTCGGCCTAGTGGTACTGTGGCGCGTCGGCTTGGTTTCGTTCGGGCAGGCGCTCTACTATTGCATCGGCGCCTATACAGTCGCGCTCACGGCGCGCTGGACCGGCTTCAACGATGCGTTCGGACTGGTGCTGATGGGAGGCCTTGCCGCTGGCTTGATGGCGATCCTGATCGGCTTCCTGCTGGCACGCTACCGCGAAATCTTCTTCGCCATGCTTAGCCTGGCGCTGTCGATGATCCTCTACGGCGTGCTGGTGAAGACCGAGTCGCTCGGCTCGACCGACGGCTTCGCGGTAACGACGCCGACCTTCCTCGGCTTTGCACCGCACGCGCAGGCGCTCGGCCGCGCGCTGTATTGGTTAACGCTCGGCGTCGACGCGGTCGCCGCAGTGCTGATCGCGGGCTATTTCCGTTCGGTCTCCGGCAGCCTGGCGGCGCCGATTCGCGACAATGAAATCCGGGTCGAGTTCCTCGGCGTCTCGGTGACCAACATCATCCATACTAAGGTGGCGGTCGCGGGCGTGCTTGGCGGTTTCGGCGGCGCGCTGGCGGCGCTGGCAATCGGCCACGTCGATCCCAACATGGCCTATTGGACTACGTCCGGCGGCTTCGTGTTCGTAACTATACTGGCTGGCGCCGGCTCGGTGGCGGCAGCTTTTGTCGGCTCGCTGGTGTTCGAGGCGGTACGCTCATTCGCCGTCGATGTGATGCCTGGCCTGTGGCAGATGACGCTCGGCTCGGTGCTGTTGTTGACCATCTTGTTCTTGCCAGACGGTCTCGGCTCGCTGATGGTGCGCCTGCGCCGACGCGGGGAGACTAAGGCAACGCGAGCGGGATCATGACCGGTAGCGTCAACGATATCCTCGCGGTCCGCGATCTGAAAAAGACCTTCGGCTCGCTGGTGGCGGCGCGCGACATCACCGTTAGCGTGCCTGTGGAGCAGACCGTCGGTGTGATCGGCGCCAACGGCGCGGGCAAGACCACCTTCGTCAATATGATCACCGGGCACCTGACGCCCAGCAAGGGAAGCATCCTGTTTGAGGGCAACGACATTACCGGCAAACCGTCGCGCGAGATTACTAGGCTTGGCATCTCACGCTCGTTCCAGGTAGCGCAGATTTTTCCCACGCTCACGGTGTTCGAGAACATGTGCACAGCCGCGGCGATCGCACGGACATCGGGTGGTGTATTCGCCAATCTAACGACACCGGTGCACTCGGCCGCTGCCACCGCCGAGGCGGATACCACTATCGAGCTGTTCCAAATCGCCCGCTATCGCGACATGGTAGCCAGTCAGTTGCCGCAGGGCTTGCGCAAGCTCCTTGACATTGGCATGGCGGTGGTGAGCTGGCCGCGCCTGCTGCTATTGGACGAGCCGACAAGCGGCATCTCCATTGAGGAGAAATTCGATCTGATGCAGGTGGTAATGTCGGCGCTCAAGAGTCGCAAGATCACCGTGTTGTTCGTCGAGCATGACATGGAGATCGTAGCGCGCTTCGCCGACCGGGTCCTTGCCTTCTACGACGGCACTGTCATAGCTGACGGAACGCCCACCGAGACGCTGAATAATCCGCAGGTTCAGGAGCTGATTAGCGGCGTCAAGGTCAAGACCGCGGCCGGGAGCGCCGGCCATGCTTAAAGTCGCCAATCTCAATGTTTCGATTGGCCCGATCCCGATCATCCGCGAGGCCTCACTCGCCGTGAACGAGGGCGAGATGTGCGGGCTTATCGGTCGCAACGGCGCCGGCAAGACCACGCTCTTGCGTGCGCTGATGGGCGCGATTCCGGCGACTGGAAAGGCCGAACTCGACCATGTCAATCTGTTGGCACTTCCGGCGCATCGCCGCGCTGGGCACGGCATCGGCTACATGCCGGAGGACCGCCGCCTAGTCCCGGAATTCACTGTCGAAGAGAACATCCGGTTGCCGACCTGGTCGACCCAGGTTGATGGTGTCGACCAGCGCCTGGAATGGATTTTCTCGATCATGCCGGAGGTGGCACGCTTCCATCAGCGCCGCGCGCTCGATCTGTCGGGTGGCCAGCAGAAGATGGTCGCGCTGGCGCGTGCCCTGATGGGGGGCACGCGCATCCTGTTGCTGGACGAGCCGTTCGAGGGCTTGGCACCCGCGTTGGCGCGGCGTCTTGGCGAAGTCCTAGCTAACCTCAAGGCCGAGAGCGTGTCGGTATTAATTGCGGAATCGAATGAAGTGCATGTAGCTGATCTGTTGGGTCGCGCGTACCGGATTGAGAGGGGAGTGGTTACCGCAATTCAATAAGTGGGTGAAAAACGGCGTTTGATATAAATATCAGCGGAATATTTGCTGTCAAAAAATTTGGTTTGGCGGAGATCATTGCCATCTGGACTTCGCAAGTGCCGACCTTAAACGACTGGAACGCCATCTATATTCGACCCATTCTGACTGCGCTGCTCGACTTGGGTCGATCGAGCGCGTACGCTGCTTTGATTTTCAGTCAGTCGAAGAACTCGCGCAAAACTACCCCCCCAACTAGCGAGTAGAATACCGCGCAATGCACTCTGAGATGAGTCAATGCGACCCGCCATTTCGTAAGGCTTTGCCAACAGGAAGCGATACGAATCCCGGCAAACGCTTTTGATTACAATCAATGCGAGCGACAAGTCGGATGGGTTAAGTTTTTACACTGTCGCGCGCAGGCGGGAATGATGAGATACGGCAGTGAAAGTCTGCCGGCGTGCGTTTTCCGGTCCGGGAATTTCGCCTCTTCGGTTGGCAGGTGCTCAGCTTAGCGACGAAAACGAGCACGTCATGCAGGTCCAGGTCGAATGCTACGTGGATGAAGGCGGCACCGAAAAGCTGCAAAGATTTAGCCTCGACAGTCGGGTGGTGGAGGTAGCCGATAACATCGATCAGTGGCATGGCGCCGACTATCGCTACGTCAAGGTGAGGGGCACCGACGGCAATCTTTATATTTTGCGCCATAATGAAATTCGAGCGAAATGGGAGCTGACGATGTACCAGCGCTCGCCATCACGAGATTTCTCGGCCAAGACCGAACGCAAGCAGAAATCACCGCGTGTCGCGACGGTGGTTTGGGGTCGGATCGAGGTCGAGGGCGTCGGGACGTTCAGGGATGCCAAGATTTTTCCGGGGGGAGCACGAGAGTGGGATTGGAACGAGACCGGTACAGCTCACGAACCGGGCATACTGCCGGCTGATGTCGCCGAGTTGCTTGATCATGGCGCCACTACGATCGTGCTGTCCCAGGGCATGATGAGCCGACTCCGGGTAAGCCCGCAGACCGTGCAATTGCTCACTCAGAAGGGCATCAAGACGCACGTGTTGCCGACCCAAGAGGCGGTCGAATTGTACAACCGGCTATGCGACCAAGGGCAGGTGGCGGGCCTGTTTCACACGACGTGCTAGTTGCAATTTCGGCGACGACCCTAGAGCGGCACAGGCCGTTGTTGCTGGAGGCAAGCATTGACCGCCAATCCACGCCGCAAGGTCGATATACCGCAAGAGTGGCAGGCTGCCGCATCCGAAATATTCGAACGCCGCCTGCGTACGGTTCTTGTTATCGGTGGCGTAGCCGTCGGAAAAAGCAGCTTCTGCCGATACTTGACGGAAGCACTACTCGCTCGGCGCGCTGACGTAGCCTACGTCGACGCGGATATCGGACAAAGCAATCTTGGCCCGCCTGCCGTGGTCACGTTGGGCTATCCCGTATTACCGGTCGATTTTTCGACGGTTCCGGCTGCAGCCTACTACTTCGTCGGCAGTACAAGTCCGATCGGGCGGTTCCTGCCGCTCATTATTGGGACGGCCACCCTCGCACAACAGCCGCAAGCCGCATTCATTATCATCGATACGACTGGGTTGGTTCACGAGTCTGGCCGCATCCTCAAGAATTACAAAATCGACGCCGTACAGCCGAACGTCATTGTCGCGCTAGAGCGGCGTAACGAACTCGCGCCCATTCGAATGGTCAATCGGCATGTACCGATCATCAGAATTGAGCCTTCGCGTAAGGCGCATGGGAAGGACGATTACGAAAAGATCGAGGTACGGCGGCGTTCGTATGCGCGCCATTTTTCCCGCGCTATCTCGCTACAGTTTTCACTCGAGTCACTGATTTTCCAGCGAACCCTGCTCTTTACCGGCAAGCCGATCGCGATTGATGGTGCCGTCCACGCCGAGCAGAGTAGCGAGGGTATTCTTATCGTCGGAGCGCCCTCCGCACTGCCTACAGACAGCAAGGTCCTGCCCGTTGGTTTCGAGCAAAATCTATTATGCGGCGTTGCTGATTCAGTGGGCCGCTGTTTGGGTCTTGGGATCATAGAACAAATTGATTTTGTAGGTCGCACCATTGCACTTACGACGGCGGTCCAGCGCGACAGGGTGCAAATCGTCCAGTTCGGCGACGTGTATGTCACTTCCGAAGGTGGAGAGCTCGGCCAAGTGAAGTGGGCGTGGTAGGCAGCGCGGGTAAACATGTGTAACGATGAACAAACAAGAATGACGAGCGACCTGCAGGCCCATGTCCAATGGCTCGCGGGAGACGTAGGTGAGCGTAACGTGCTTCGTCCCGCGGCGCTGAACAATGCAGCGTCATACATCGAGAGGGAATGGAAACGCCAAGGCTATGCTGTCAGCCAGCTGGGGTACGAAGTGTCCGGAGTTCGCTGCGCAAATCTGGAGGTTGTCCGTAACGGCAGGGCACGTCAGCGCGAGATCCTGCTGATCGGGGCGCACTATGACTCTGTGATCGGAAGTCCTGGTGCGAACGATAATGCAAGTGGTGTTGCCGCGTTGCTTGAAATATCCCGTATGTTTGCTTCGATAGAGCCAGCCATGACCGTTCGCTTCGTCGCATTTGTCAACGAGGAACCTCCGTTCTTCATGAGCAGGCAACAAGGCAGCATGGTGTATGCAAAGTCAGCGCGCCGTCGTGGTGACAATATTCGACTGATGGTGTCGCTTGAAACCATCGGCTGGTACAGCAACCGACCGGCCAGTCAGCACTACCCGCCCTTTTTTAATCTGTTCTATCCAGACCGTGCGAACTTTATTGGAATGGTGTGCGATTTCCGTTCGAGAGTGACGATGCAGCGGCTGGCGCAGGCCTTCAGAGCGCACTCCGATTTTCCGCTGCAGACGGCGGCGACCTTTCGATTCGTTCCGGGCGTTTCTTGGAGCGATCATCGGTCATTCTGGCGTCAAGGCTACCGAGCTCTAATGATTACGGATACCGCGCCCTACCGTTATCCGCATTATCACGCCGCCACCGACACGCCGGACAAACTTGTGTATCCCGAATTCTCTAGGGCAACACTCGGGTTATGTGCAGCGTTCATGGACATTGCGCGGATCGGTCTGGACTGAACCCGCATTCTTTGGGCCGGATGGTGCAAGTCCCCGGGACCTTTCGGACTTGGTTCCTACGCGGGAATCGCAACTAGCCCGTTCTAGAGATGCAAGGATTGACGTTACGTTGTGCGGTCAAACTAAATAGCGCTGGTCATCTTTTGCTGCCAATCGAGAGGCTGGACGCGAATTCGGCAAGGCGTCTCCTGGGCGATGGAAATGCGGGCGACTTCAAACTGTTCGATGGTCCAGGCATTGGTCCGCAGATGACCCGTCGGCCGAGCCGACGTAAAGGTGGAAGGGCCAGCCGCCAGCGCTAGGGGCAGGAGTAACTGGTCAGCGAGATGGAGCTCAATCGCCGCGCCCGAGTGGTGATGCTCTCGGAACGCGGCCACCGCCTGGTCAGCGACGACCTCGGAAGGTCTCCCCATTCGACCATAGGCCGAGAAGCTCGCCGGCAAGTTCCCGTACGCAGCCTGAAAAAATATGCCTGCGCCAGCGCACGCGGCGCGAATTGACTCCGGTTCGATGTTCACGGGTATACCGAACTCCGCCAGCGAAATTCGCGCGCGGTTAGCCATGCGTTGTGGGATGTGAGCGGGCAGGTTTGCGGCGACTGCTCGTCCGATGATGCCTTGCAATGGACCGGGCGTCATCGCCTCGATCGGTGTCGGCTGCCAACGTTTGCAAGCGGCCTGGGCCCTGGCGATCCTACACGTCACCTCGCCACCGCCAACCGGATACCATCCCCAGCGCATCAGTTCGGCGTCGATGGAGTAGCCTATGCGCCGCAACAGCGGAAAATAGGACATCGCAAGATCATCAAAGGGCGGAGACCATTCGACGTGGGTGCCACCGCGCAGGATCAAAGTTGAAGAGCCAGCTGCAAGCAGCAATGGAATTGCCAGCGTCTGCAAGATCAGGGTCACTGAACCGGCGCTGCCGCGACCCGCAGTTTCTGCTACATCAAAAACATACGAGCCGGATTTGGCAGAATGGCTTGGCGCAAAGGTGATCTCGGTCGAACGCAGACGATCACCGGATACGGCGGCTCCACTGATTGCCGCCGCCGCTCGCACGGCAGAAAGGTGCTGTGGCAGAAGGCCAGGATTTCGTCGTTTAGCCCGGATGTTCACGAGGCGGATTTGTCGGACCGTTATGATCGAAAGAGCGAGGGCGGTCCGAAGAATCTGACCGCCGCCTTCGCCTTGAGAGCCGTCGAGGGTCAGAACGTCCATGGTCACCTAGTCATTCGACATCAATAACTTTGCCACGAATCATCGGCGCTTGCCGTTTACGAACCCACCGGTTTGGTCTCTCGGCCGGCAAAGGCTGTCATGACCTCGTCCAACATATCCGTCTCTTGCCCGTTATAGCGGGGAGAAAAATGAAACGGCTCGATCCAGCGGACCCCGGCCTCGCGCGCAAGGCGTCCGGCAGTGGTCGTCGTCAAGTGCGCACGATCTGCCGCCAATGCCGTATCCGCCTGCGCAAAAGCGGCTTCGATGAACAGCAGATCGGCATTCTGGGCAAGCCTGAGGATGGCCGCGCGATTTGCCGGTGTGTCAGCAGCATCGGTCACATAGGCGACTTTCTGACCAGGCGTGACCGTCAACATGCTGCGGAGCGTGGCGAGCGGAAGTTCGCGCACGTCCGGTGATGTCGGGTGCGACCTAATCTGAATTAACTGCTCGCTCGGCTTGTTCTCGATCACAGCCAGCTTGAGCTCGCGCAGCCAAGGCCCAACCGGCAGTCCCATTTCCGCAAGGCGGTTCTTCCAGACGTTGACATGCGCGGTCTCCTCGATCGCAAAGCCGAGACATGGCGTGCGGTGTTCCAGAACTGCCGTCGAGACACGGAAGGCCGGCTCGCGATAGAGTACGCCCTCAATACTCGGGCCACTGCAGACTGCTTCCATGGAAAATGCATTCTTCAGGCGGTAGCGCGCGGTCTTCGTCGCAAGCGCGGCATCGATTTCGGTCACGACGAAGACTAGGTCGCTCACATAGCGGTCGATGAGATTCCAACGATAGGCATGAAGTTTGTGTTGTACGTGGTCGATGAAGCCTGTCGGGCCATATAGATTGATTGTCTTTTCCCGCCCGACCAGCACCCTAAGCAGGCGATCAAAGCCGATGAAATGGTCGATATGGGCGTGCGAGATAAAGACATGCTCGAGGCGTTGGATTTTTCGCGGCGATAAATTCGAGATGTCGCCGAGGTCAAATAGGATTGCGCGCTTCTCGAACAAGGTCTCGACATACAGGGCCGGGTCGCCGGATCGCCCGTTGACGAGGGTGGGGTGAAGGAGTGGGCGCATACAAAATGTCTAATTCATTCCGGTCGAGGGATTTTGCGCCAAATCATAGCCGGGCCAGCCACTGGCAAATGACCCTTATTACGCCGTCGCAACGAAAGTCGGTCGAACGCCCAGATTCAAGGATTAACGTCGTGCATAGATCCAACCGGCCCCGTGGCATCGCGCGCATCCACTGTCATCGGACCGGCCCGTCGCAAGACATGAGGGGCATTCAGACCATTCGTTCTTGTCCAACGCGCTGCGAATAACCCCAGGGCATTTCGGAGCGTATGCAAGCGGCCGACCGCACTTCTGGCCGATTTCATCGTACGATCTGACGACGGAATGGCAGCGGGCACAAATCCCGACCGGGCGCTCAAGTTTTTCCACGATCATGTCGCCCATAAGCAACAGTATTCATAAATGTGGCGTATTGGCGCTTGAAATAAAAATCGCGCATTGATGTCGGTCAATGCTCTCAAGAACATAAGTTTTTAGGGTTTTTAAAGTCTGTCGGACTTCCCGCAAACCTTCGCGACGGACGGCTGTAAGAGGAAGGGGGCGGCTGACCGCGTGTCACCCTCTCGCGCAAACGTGGAAGCATTCGAGTCGCATCCGGCTCGATATTGGCACAAGCTTGAGGACGGCCGCCTGCAATGCGATCTTTGCCCGCGCCTCTGCAAGCTGCATGAAGGGCAACGCGCTTTCTGCTTTGTCCGCGCTCGGCGTGGCGACCAGATTTTACTCACAACTTATGGCCGCTCAAGCGGCTTCTGTGTGGACCCGGTCGAGAAAAAGGCGCTCAATCATTTCCTACCCGGGACGCCGGTGCTGTCATTCGGGACAAGCGGCTGCAATTTGGGCTGCAAGTTTTGCCAAAACTGGAACATCAGCAAGGCGCGTGAGTATGACGTGCTCGCGGAGCGGGCCAGCCCCGAAGATATTGCCAAGTCGGCGGAGCGCCTCGGATGTCCAAGCGTCGCCTATACTTACAACGATCCGACGATCTACCACGAATATGCCATCGATACGGCGAACGCTTGTTCTGCGCGTGGCATCAAGAGCATTGCGGTGACCGCCGGCTTTGTCTGCCCGGAACCGCGCGCCGAATTCTATCGCCACATGGATGCGGCAAACATCGACTTGAAAAGCTTCACCGAAGAGTTTTACCACAAGGTCTGCTACGCGCATTTGCAGCCGGTCCTGGACACGCTAATTTACGTAAAGCGCGAGACAAAGGTATGGCTTGAGATTACGACACTGCTCATCCCCGGGCTTAATGACTCCGAATCCGAGCTCGAAAAAATGACGCAGTGGGTGGCAGAAAATCTCGGCTTGGACGTGCCGTGGCACTTCACTGCGTTTCATCCGGATTGGCGGATGAGCGATGTCCCTGGGACCCCCAGTGCAACATTATCGCGCGCCCGCGCCATCGCAATGACGAACGGCATACGCTACGTCTTCACGGGCAACACCCATGATCCGCTCGGACAAGCCACTTACTGTCATAAATGCCAAGCTACACTTATCGGGCGCGATTGGTACGAGATCACATCCTGGCATCTTACCGCCGAAGGAAACTGCGACACCTGCGGAACACCCTGCGCCGGGGTGTTTGAGGCCTCGCCGGGCCGGTGGGGATCCAAGCGCAGGCCGGTGTCGCTGGCTGTGCTGACGGGCGAAACGGGGCGATAACGATGACCGTTTAAATGGGCAAACCGGCGCGATGTCACACCTTGCAACGATCGAAGCAGCGCAACGTTATTTGGCCCGAGGGTGGTCCGTGCTGCCGCTCGGCGTCCGCGACAAGCGGCCACTCGTCATCTGGGAGCCGATGCAGCGGGCTCGCCCATCGGCGGAACAGGTCCGAAATTGGTTCAGCCGTTGGCCGAACGCCAACATCGGGATTGTCACCGGTGAAATATCGAATTTGATCGTGCTCGATATCGATCCCAAGCATGGCGGTGATATCACGCTCGCTCGTTTGGAACGACGGTTCGGGCGGCTGCCGGTAACAGTCGAAGCGGCAACCGGCGGCGGAGGGCGCCACTTTTATTTCGCGCATCCTGGTGGCTTGATTCGGAACCGGACCGGACTTGCCCAAGGCATCGATGTCCGAGGGGAAGGCGGCTATATCGTCGCTCCGCCTTCGATCCATCCCAGCGGCCGCCCATACGTCTGGACTGCAGGCCGCTCTCCGGAAGATATTGCGCTGGCGGCGCTGCCGCGGTGGATCCTCCTTTCCGGCGGCGTCCGCGCGCAGCGGACGCTTTCGGATTGGCGTCGCCTCGTTCATGATGGCGTGCCTGAGGGTCAGCGCAATTCGAGCATCGCATCCCTGGCCGGACATCTGCTATGGCACCAAATTGATCCAGAGGTGGTGCTGGAATTGCTTCTGGCCTGGAACCGGATGCGCTGCCGACCACCGCTCGCAGACGACGAAGTCGCTCAGGTCGTTTCCAATATCGCTCGGCTTCACTTCAACGAGCATCCCGGAGACGAAATCCAGGCAAACTAGAGTCCATGTCCGTGCCCCGTGCCTTGGCGTTTTGGGGCTAACTGACAGGATCTGACGGTTCGATGCCCGCTTTCCTTGAGGATTATACATACGAGCGCGCATACGGGGTGTGGCGAGCGGACACGGCATGAACGACACGGATTGCACAGCGTTTCTGCAGTGGGCATTGCCACAACTAGAACTGCGCTGGCCAGGGTTCCGTAAGGTGCGACGTCAGGTGTGCAAACGCCTGAAGCAGCGGATGCGCGATCTCGGCTTGGACAATTATCTGGCGTACCGCGCGCGCCTCGAAGCCGATCCATCGGAATGGCGGAATCTTGACGACTGTTGCCACATCACGATTTCACGGTTCTTTCGTGACAGAGGCATCTTCGATGTCGTGCGCCGGCGGGTGCTGCCCGCGATTGCTGCGCGTGCCAAACGTGAAGGACGCGACGCGCAAGCCTGGTCGGCCGGATGCGCCTCGGGCGAAGAGCCCTACACAATAAAAATAATCTGGAATGTCGAGGTCGCGAGCAAATATCCAGGTGTCTCGCTATCGATCATCGCCTCAGATGTTGACAAAGCAATGCTCACGCGCGCTCGCGAGGGTTGCTTTGAACGGACAAGCTTGCATGAACTGCCGTTGCCACTGATCGAGCCGGCGTTCGATCGATTGGGCGAGTACTACACCGTTAAGCCTAGGCATCGAGAGGGTATCGAGTTTCTCGATCAGGACCTCCGTACGGAGATGCCGTCGCGTATGTTCGATCTCATCCTTTGCAGATACGTTGCCTTTACCTATTTCGCCGAGCCGCTGCAGCGCAAAGTCTTAGCACGCATGCTGGAGCGGCTCCGACCCGAGAGCTATTTGGTGATAGGAAGCCACGAGCACCTGCCAGGCAATATCGTCGAGCTGGCTGCGCTCGATAACGCTCCGCACATCTTCCAGAAAAAGGCCTAGCCCGAAGAGGTTTAGCGCGAGATTGGATGCGCTTTGACCGGTGCATCGGACATCCTTCGCCGATTGATTGAAATCAATGCCCCCGCCGACCGCCTCGCTACACTTTTGCCAAACAAGGGAGGCAGCGTGCCATGCCAACGTTCATCATGCTGACCCGACTGAATGCCGATGCGGTTCGCTCCCCGCGAGCACTTGAGCAACTGGAACGCGACGCCATGAAGCGAGTGCGCGAAGAATGCCCTGGCGTTGAGTGGCTGAGCAGTTATGCTGTGCTGGGACCGTGCGATTATCTCGATGTCTTTATCGCCAACGACATTGAAACAGCGGCGCGGGTTTCTGCTCTCATCCGGACATTCGGTCACGCCACCACTGAAATCTGGACGGCGACGGAGTGGGATCGATTCAAGGAAATTGTCCGCACACTGCCCGGACCGGGCTAATCGCCTTTGTATTGCAAGCGGCTCGCACCTCGGCCGCGGACATAAAAATGATGGATGGACGTCGTCGCTGGCCGGAGACGAACGTGTCCCGATGCGCGTTAATGGAGGGCTAACATGGCGGAAGTGGCGACAAAGATGCCGATCCGGCTAAGCCGCGCAGGCCGACGGGCCGATACGCCCGGTGCGTCGCATCCTGGAGACCAGTTGCGGACAGAAATTGATCGGCTGCTGAGTGATTTCCTGAGAGGATATTGGCATGTTCCGTTCAGGCGCTCCGCGGTCGACGTCGAGCCGATTTGGCGTGGTGATATTAGCATTGCAGCAACTCCTGCGGTCGATATCGTCGATAAAGACGAGGCGTACAAGCTCACAGCTGAATTGCCAGGCGTCGACGAGAAGCATGTCGAAATCAGTTTCTCGAACGGTGCGTTGACGATCGAAGGAAAAAAGGTCGAAGAATCCGACGACGCCAGCCAAGATCACTTCGTATCTGAGCGTCGTTATGGCGATTTTCATCGGAGTTTTCGCGTCCCGGATGGTGTGGATTCGGATAAAATCGAGGCCATCTTCAAGAACGGGGTGCTCAGCGTCACACTGCCGAAAACAGCCGAGTCACGCAGGAAGCATAAGAAAGTCGACATTAAGAGGGCGTAAGAAATTTGGGGACTTGCACCATTCAAGGCTGAATTCATTGTGCTGTATACCGGCTCCTCTTTGCGAGCCCAGCGACAGAGAGAGATGTGCGATGAGAAACGATACGTTCAGAAAATGGCTCGAAGAGCAAGGATGCCGTATCGATAGCCACCAGCATCCGATCGGACATGAAGGTCATGTCACGGTGACGGTGCACCGTGAAGGTCGAACAACGAAACTCCCACTGACGGGAGCGCACCATGAACTGGATCCACGCGTCGTGCGGCAAGCTTGCGAGAAACTCGGACTCGATCCCTCGCAACTGCCAGGACCGAAAAGCCGTGTTTGAAGATGGGACGGTATCATGATCGAACATACGATGCGCAATTTTGATGCCGATCTGCAGGAGCGTGCGAGTAAGATTGCGGAAATGGGCCGCCTTGACGATGAGCAGATTGCTCTCGCAACCGATGCCCTTGTGAAGGGCGACGACGCGCTCGCCGGGCGTGTCAATATCGCGGAGACCGTGGTTTATATGGTGCAAAGGCAGCCGCTCGCGGAAGAGCGCCCAAAGGCCGATCTCGCCAGCAAGGTGGTGTTACCGTTGTCGGCGTAACGTAACACAAGGAGTCTTGGAGCTAGCTTGGCACGTCGTACCACAATCGTATGGATGCAAAATGACCGTCGCTGA
>Ga0207777_1000140_pt1 | contig 16981 bp, 13 predicted proteins | sample LuqExpMetageno35_FD_187793 | JGI IMG/M metagenome (GOLD analysis project Ga0207777, IMG submission 187793) | Tropical forest soil microbial communities from Luquillo Experimental Forest, Puerto Rico - Sample 35 (SPAdes) | ecosystem: Environmental > Terrestrial > Soil > Tropical forest ...
CTTGTCCGGTAGCGGTTCGGCGACGACCACCTCAACGATCGTCGGCTCAAGGGGTTGCGGTTCGGCCGACTGCAGAATGAGATCGGCCGCTGGCGGCAACAATGACAGCGACGAGACATCTTTGGCTACCGCCTCGGGTTCAGTTTCAGCGGCAATGGGGGCCGCCGCGGACTCAGGGAGAGCCGTCTCTGCGACCGCCGATTCGGCAGCTTGCAATTCGGCCGCAGGCGAATCCGCGGCAGGAGTTTCGGCCACTGCGGCCGTCACTGGTTCGGCCGGCTTGACCTCGGTCGGCTCGGCCGACTTCGGCCGCCGATCCATCCGGTACCCCAGCGACCGCAGGATGGAGGCGAAGTCCTCGCCCGATGCGCCGGTGAGCGAGGTCATCGCGCCGGTGACCGTGAAACTGCGACCGTCGAACGCACCATCCGGCTTCGGGGTCTGCGCGCCTTCGCGCCACGCTAGCGTCGGGCGGATCAAGTCGGCCAGGCGTTCCAAAATATCGACGCGCACCGCGCGATCGCCGCACACTCGGTAGCCGGCGGTGCGGTAGAGCGGCTTCGGCGTCTCCTTGTCGATCGGAATTGACGTGCGGCCCGACGCCGCAAGATGCAGCAGGTCGTCGACGCCCTTGGCGTCGGGGCTCTCGTGCTTGAGCGCCCACAATTGCGTCGCCAGCGCACGCGGCGCGGGCTTCAGCAGCAGCGGGAGATAGATGTGATAGGCGCCGAAACGCACGCCATATTTGCGCAGCGTGGCGCGCGCCGGCTGGTCGAGGCTCTTGACGTCTTCGGCGACCTTCTGCCGCTCCAACACGCCGAGCGCCTCGACCAATTGGAAGGCGACGCCGCGCGCCATCCCGGTGACGTCGTCAGCAGCCGCGAGAGAGAACAGGAGCGCCAACACCTTTTCGATGTGCGTCTTGAGCCATACGTCGAGCCGGGTCTGCACCAGCTCGCGCACCAGTCCGGTTAGATGCTCGTCTGCGACGATGCGCACGCGCGGTCGCAGCAGGTCGTCGCCCGCTATCAGCTTACCGACCACGCTGCCCGTCCAGCGCAAGGCCCCATCGCTCGCCAGCACGATATGATCGTTGGGCGCCTGCGATAGCTTCGTCGCACGCGCCTCGATCTCGCTGGCCAGCACCTTTTGCGCAGCAGCATTGAGCGCCTTGGCTTCCGAGCCGGCAGCGGCCGAAGCATCGGGCGTAAACATGAACCCGTCGAGCCGGCCGATCACATGGCCTTCGACCGTTACTTCGCCGGATGTTCCAATTTCTGTTTGCAACATCGCGTTCTCTCGCAGCCGCCGCATCAATACGCTGGTGCGACGGTCCACAAAGCGTTCGGCCAGACGCTCGTGCAGCGCATCGGATAGTTTGTCTTCGACCGCGCGGGTGCCCCCCTGCCAATGCTCCGGGTCGGCGAGCCAGTCCGGGCGATTGGCAATGTAAGTCCAGGTCCTGACATGCGCGATCCGGTTGGACAGAGCGTCGATGTCGCCGGTGGTTCGGTCGGCTTGAGCCACTTGCTGAGCGAACCAGTCGGTCGGAATGTTACCCTCTCGCATCAAGAATCCATAGAGGGTCACGACTAATTCGGCATGCGTAGCTGGCGCGATCCTACGATAGTCGGGGACCTGGCAAACGTCCCACAACCGCTCGATGGCCGCCCGGCCGCGCGCGAGCGAGCGCACCTCGTCGTCGCGTCCGGCATGGTCCAAAACGAGAATGTCCTCTGCAATCGGCGCACGCGTGAGACCGTCGTCTTGCGGCGCGGTTGCCAGTGAGGCCTGCAACGCGCCGACCGAGGAGAAATCGAGATCGGTGTTGCGCCATTGCAGCATGCGGATCGGCTCGAAGTTGTGGCTTTCCAGTGCTTGCACCACATCCGGCTCGAACGGGTCGCAGCGGCCGGTAGTGCCGAAAGTACCGTCGCGGGTGGCGCGCCCGGCGCGGCCGGCAATTTGTCCGAGCTCGGCTGCGTTGAGCTTGCGAAACTGGTAGCCGTCGAACTTGCGGTCGGAGGCAAAAGCGACGTGATCGACGTCGAGATTGAGCCCCATGCCGATGGCGTCGGTGGCCACCAGATAGTCAACGTCGCCGGCCTGATAGAGCGCGACCTGCGCGTTACGTGTCCGTGGCGAGAGTGCGCCCAGCACCACCGCAGCGCCGCCGCGCTGGCGGCGGATCAGCTCAGCGATTGCATATACCTCATCAGCCGAGAATGCGACAATTGCAGAGCGCGACGGCAACCGCGTGAGCTTCTTCTCGCCGGCGTAGCTGAGCGTGGATAACCGCGGTCGGCTGATGATATGCGCCCCCGGCAGCAGCTTCTCCACTATCGGCCGCACAGTGGCGGCGCCCAGCACCAGTGTTTCCTCGCGCGCTCGCATGTTGAGCATGCGATCAGTGAAGACATGCCCACGCTCAAAATCTGCTCCGAGTTGCACTTCGTCGATCGCCAGGAAGGCAACGTCGAGATCGCGCGGCATGGCTTCCACGGTCGATATCCAGAAGCGCGGGTGCGGCGGCTTGATCTTCTCCTCGCCGGTGATCAGCGCCACCGCGTCCTTGCCGGCGCGCTCGGCAACCTTGTTGTAGACCTCGCGTGCCAAGAGCCGCAGCGGCAGACCGATCATGCCGCTGGAATGCGCCAGCATCCGCTCGATGGCGAGATGGGTCTTGCCGGTATTCGTGGGGCCGAGCACCGCCGTCACACCAGCGCCACGCGCGCGCGCTGGTCGGGTTCGGTGCGGCGAGAATGTAATGGTCATAAGAGGTCACTCAGCCTCTACTCGTCATAATGCCCGGCCTTGTGCCAGGTTACGATCCGCGGGTCAGCCAAGACGTGGATGACGGGATTTGCAGCGCGAAGACAACTTCGTGCCTTTTGTCCTGCCATGAGCGGAGGTTTCTGTATCACAATGCAACGGCGAGCAAGTCCGCGGTTAAGCTTTAGAACGAGTCTGGAACGAAACGCGCCCGAATCACTGACTCGCGGGCTGTATGAGTTCGTTCACGGCGATATATGGCAATGCATCAGTCATCTCCCACAAGATCGAGTAGGCTAGGCAAGTTTTGCCCCCGGATTTGCGCGCGAAGTTATTAATGGCGCTCGGGGTCGCCGTCCCCGCATGAGTCAAGGCCGTTCTTCGGGATCACTGCGTTTTCGCCCCATTAGCGGATGCGCTCGCCGGAACAGCGACCGAGACGAATGCGTCGGCTTCGAGCACGGCCTGACCGATCGGCGTCGGCCCCTGGATGCGATAGGGTACCAGCACGCGCGTACCCGCGATCGGTGCCATCCAGGCCTCGATATTGCGCAGCTTGGCAATGTATTTGATCGCCGAGCGCGATGTGATGAAGCCGGCGACCGGCGAAAAATACACCGCGCAGACCACGACCGGTCCAGCATAGCCCTTGGCGGCCTTCACCTTGTCCATCCGCTTGAATACAAGCGTCAGGTCGTAGCGCAGTCGGCCGTCAAAGATCGGCAGCGTCTGCTTGCAGGCCTCCGGCGAGAGCGGATCGCCGTTGCCTGGCACGCGCAGCAGCGAGGCGGTCACCGGGTCGAGCACGTCGCGCCGGTGCGCCTCGGTGACCGGTACGCGCTCCGCCATGTTGTCCTGGGGCGGGTCGACGCTGAAATCCTTGACATCGCCATTGGCGATGGTGATGCGCACCTCGTCGGTCCTCTTGCCTGCGACAATGGTGGAAGCATAGATCGCCGACACCGGGTGACCGCCCTGCAGCGTGCCGCGTGCGGCGCTGGCGCCGTGGCCGTCGGTGAAGGCGTGCAGCAGGCCGGTGGTGGTGCCGGTCGCCGCCGCTGAATAATGCGTGTCGTTGATATCGATCAGCCAGCTGCCTTTACCGATCGGAATGCCGGCAAGCGTCGCGGAATAGCTCGCTTCCAGCTTGCCCTGCGCCAAGGCCGGGCTAGCCGCCGCGCAAGCCAGAAGCGCAGCCAGCACAAAGCCACGTCCTCCGAGCGCCGGCACCGGTAAATTGCATGGTCCAAGGCGCATCATGTCATTGAGGTCAGCGTCGAATAAGTCGAATCTGTGTTCGCCCGGCGACTTGCGCCGACAAATGCGGTTAAAATCGTGGTCAAAAGCCTCGCTTGACGCTTCTTTCCCTGCTCTCTATACGTCCGCCCCGTGATCCCATGATGAATGACCTAACCGGCGCCATTTGGATAGCCGGCGCGATTAAGGAATTTGCCATGTCCCGGCGTTGCGATCTGACCGGCAAGAAGGCCCAGGTCGGCCACAAAGTGAGCCATTCCAATATCAAAACCAAGCGGCGGTTCCTGCCAAACCTGCGCAATGTGACGCTCATCTCCGACACGCTTCAGCGCAAGGTGCGGGTGCGGGTGTCTGCCAATGCGCTCAAATCGGTCGACCATCGCGGCGGCCTCGACGCCTTCCTAATCAAGGCCAAGGACGACGAGCTGGCGCCGAAGATGCTCGAGCTGAAGCGGCAGATCAAGAAGAAGGCTGCGGCCGCGGCCGGCTGAGCCCGATCGTTCCGCTTTTCCAATAGCCATGCCCCGTGAAAACGGGGCATTTGTTTTTGGGCGCGCTCACTCCCCCACCAGCACGAACTGCAGCAGCAGGTTGCGCTGGATGAGTAAGAAATTTTCACTTAAGCGATCCGCCTGCGGGCGCGTATCGTCGGCCGTTCGACGACGGCGGCGTGCTCCTCGAACAGTTCGGCGAGTTTCTCGGTCATCGCGCCGCCGAGCTCTTCGGCATCGACGATAGTGACGGCGCGGCGATAGTAGCGGGTCACGTCGTGACCGATGCCGATGGCGATCAGCTCCACCGGCGACCGTGTTTCGATTTCCTCAATCACCCAGCGCAGATGGCGCTCGAGATAATTACCCGGATTGACCGAGAGCGTGGAATCATCGACCGGCGCGCCGTCGGAGATCATCATTAGGATCTTGCGCTGCTCGGGGCGGCCCAACAGACGCTTATGCGCCCAGTCGAGCGCCTCGCCGTCGATGTTCTCCTTGAGCAGGCCCTCGCGCATCATCAGACCGAGATTCTTGCGCGAGCGCCGCCAGGGCGCGTCCGCCGACTTGTAGATGATGTGGCGCAGGTCGTTGAGCCGGCCGGGATTGGCCGGCTTGCCGGCGGTGAGCCAGTGCTCACGTGACTGCCCACCCTTCCAGGCGCGCGTGGTGAAGCCGAGTATCTCGACCTTGACGCCGCAGCGCTCGAGCGTGCGGGCCAATATGTCGGCACAGGTGGCAGCGACCGTGATCGGACGCCCGCGCATCGAGCCGGAATTGTCCAAGAGCAGCGTCACCACGGTGTCGCGGAACTGGGTGTCCTTCTCGGCCTTGAACGAAAGTGGGTGCAGCGGATCGATGATGATGCGCGATAGCCGCGCCGGATCGAGTTGCCCCTCCTCCAGATCAAACTCCCAGGAGCGGTTTTGCTGCGCCATAAGGCGTCGCTGCAGACGGTTGGCCAGCCGCGCCACCACGCCCTGCAGATGCGAGAGCTGTTTGTCGAGGTAGCTGCGCAGGCGGTCGAGCTCTTCCGGCTCGCATAGGTCCTCGGCCGCCACGGTCTCATCATGCTTGACTGTGAAGGCGCGATAGTCCGGCCCGCGCGGCTCGTTGGCGCCGAAATGGCGCGGCCGCTGCGGCTCGCCCGGCGTCTCCGCGTCGGTCATGTCGGTGTCGTCCGCCATGTCGGCGGTCGGCGCATCGACCGCCTCGGCGGAGGCGTCGGGCAGGTCCTCGGCGGACACCTGGGTGTCCTCCGTGCTCATGCTCTGCGCGTCGGCCGCGTCGGCGGCCTCGCCGTCCTCGCCGGATTCCTGCTTGCGACGCTCGTCCTCGCCCTCGTCTTCGTCCTCCTCGGAATCGCGGCTGCGATCCTCGCCCATTTCGAGCGCATCAAGTAGATCGTGCACCGCGTCGCCAAACTGACGCTGGTCCTCGAGCAGGCTCTCGAGCCGGTCGAGATTGCGCCCGGCGCGGTCTTCGATCAGCGGACGCCACAGATCGACCAGACGCTTGGCGGCGCGCGGCGGCGCCAGACCGGTCAGCCGCTCGCGCACCATTAGAGCCAGCGCGTCTTCGATCGGCGCGTCAGCGCGATCCGTGATCTCGTCGAATTTGGCGCGGTGGAAGCGCTCATCCAGCATGGCAGTGAGATTCTGCGCGACGCCGTCCATGCGCCGCGCGCCAATCGCCTCGACGCGTGCCTGCTCGACCGCCTCGAACACCGCGCGCGCCTGCTGTCCGGCTGGCTGCAGGCGGCGGTGGATCGCCGCGTCGTGGCACGCAATCCGCAAGGCGATCGAGTCGGCATGGCCGCGCACGATCGCGGCCTCCGCCTTGCTGAGCTTGCGCGGCGGCTCCGGCAGGCGGACCTTGCCGCCCATTAGACCGGGCCGTTCCGCCGCGAACGACACTTCCAGCTCGGGCTTGCGCGCGAGCGCGCGCACGCAGCCCGTGACCGCGCGCTTGAATGGCTCGGCCGGTGATTCCTTCGACGACGGTTTGGACTTGATGTTGGAGGCCATCTTTTTCATCCCATCCCCGCCTGCGCAGGGATGACGATTACGACAGCGCCACGTTCACCGAGCTCTCCGGCAGTTCGACGCCGAAGCAGCGCTGATAGAACTCGGCGACAATCGGCCGCTCCAGCTCGTCGCATTTGTTGAGGAAGGTGAGCCGGAACGCGAAGCCGATATCGTTGAAGATGTCGGCGTTCTCCGCCCAGGTGATCACCGTGCGCGGGCTCATCACGGTCGAGATGTCGCCGTTCATGAAGGCGTTGCGCGTCAAGTCGGCGACCCGCACCATCTTGTTGACGATGTCGCGGCCCTGCTCGTTTCGATAGTGCTTGGCCTTGGCCAGAATGATCTCGACTTCGTTGTCGTGCGGCAGATAGTTCAGTGTGGTAACGATTGACCAGCGGTCCATCTGGCCCTGGTTGATCTGCTGGGTGCCGTGATAGAGGCCGGAGGTGTCGCCGAGGCCAACGGTGTTCGCCGTCGCGAACAAGCGGAACGCCGGGTGCGGCTTGATCACCTTGCTCTGGTCGAGCAGCGTGAGGCGGCCGGAGGCCTCCAGCACGCGCTGGATTACGAACATCACGTCGGGGCGGCCGGCATCGTATTCGTCGAAGCAGAGCGCGACGTTGTTCTGCAGCGCCCAAGGCAGGATACCTTCGCGGAATTCGGTGACCTGCTGGCCTTCCTTCAGCACGATGGCGTCCTTGCCTATCAGATCGATACGACTGATGTGGCTGTCGAGGTTGACGCGCACGCAGGGCCAGTTGAGCCGCGCAGCCACCTGCTCGATATGGGTCGACTTGCCGGTACCGTGATAGCCAGTGACCATGACGCGGCGGTTCTTGGCGAAGCCGGCCAGGATGGCGAGCGTGGTTGGCCGGTCGAACCGGTAATCCGGATCGATGTCGGGAACGTGCTCGTCGGCCTTGGCATAGGCGGACACTTCCATGTCACTATCGATTCCGAACACCTGCCGAATCGACACTTTCATGTCCGGCAGGCCGGCAACCTCTTGAACTGCAGCGGTCATTGCTCCTCCGCGGCTTCGGTACCCCCAAAGCCCTGATTATGGGCGACTAATACGGTCCGGCTGATTGGCAAACAAGCTAGCAGAGGCCAGCCTTCCGAAAGCCCGCCGGTCCCGATTAACACCATCAATTAATTCAATGAGATAGATAGGCATTGCCTGACCTGAAAGGAAGGCGGGGCTGGGTTGCTCCGGATGGGTGGCCCGCTCAGGCCATGCCGACCGATTTCAGATAATTGTACGATTGGATGACCTCGACCAGCCTGTCTTCGGTCGAGCGGTCGCCGCCGTTGACGTCGGGGTGATGGCGTTTCACCAACTCCTTAAAGCGCATCTTCACCTGATGGCGGCTAGCGCCGACGTCCAACCCGAGGGTGTCGAGCGCCTTTCGCTCGGCATTGCGCACTGGCCGCGTTTCCTCACGTGCTTTCTGTTCCGCACGCACGCCCTCGCCGAACAGCCCGAACGGATCGTTACGACTGCCGAACGCGCTGAGGTCCGGCCGCACATTGCCCTTGCCGGTTCCCATCTTCCAGGTTGGGCGGTGACCGGTGAGCGCGTCCTTCTGATAAGCGATCACCGCAGCGTCGCTCATGCCGGAGAAGAAATTGTACGATTGATTGTATTCGCGCACATGATCTAGGCAGAATCGCCAGTATTCGTTCTCGGTGTTGCGGCCCTTGGGCGCGCGATGCGTCGCCTTCTCCTTGCAGCGATGCCATTGGCACATCGGACCGCCGGTCTTGGGTCGGCGATCCTTGTGTGGTTTGACGCGGATTCGATCAAACAATGGCGAGTCGAATTTCATGATGAATGATTATGCGCTGTTACCGGTGACGGCTTCAAGACTTAACAGTGCCGCTCTTTGCATTTGTCGCATTGTCGGACGGCGAACCGGTGTCAATTTCACCTGACAATGCTCCTGATGCTCCTGCCCCGATTCCGCCGCAAAGCGAGCATTGACCCGGACCCGCATGATCTTATCCGAAAACCGGTTTCCACTTTTCAGAATCCTGCGCTAAGTCAGGCATCATGCGCACGGCCGATCTAATCACACAGAAATTGACCGAGGCTTTCGCGCCGCAAAGCCTCAAGGTCGAGGACGAATCCTCTCGCCACGAGGGCCATGCCGGCTCGCGGCAAGGCGGGCAAACTCATTACCGCGTCTATATCGTGTCGCAGGCGTTTAAAGGAAAGTCCCGGTTGGAACGCCACCGCATGATTAACCAGACGCTGGCGGGCGAATTGCAAGGCGGCGTGCACGCACTCGCCATCCACGCCTCTGCGCCGGGGCAATAAACCGTCATGGCCGGGTTTGCCCCGGCCGTGACGAAAATTGTCTATCCCGCCTTCGCCACCGACCTGCGCGCGACCGGCTGGATGCGCAGCGCGGTGATGCGATTGCGCGCGCGGCGCAGCACCCGGAATCGGAAGCCATGGAAGGTGAAGCTTTGTCCCACCTCAGGGATGGTGCGCGCCTCATGGATGACGAGACCAGCGATGGTGGTCGCCTCCTCGTCCGGCAGGTTCCATTCCATCACGCGGTTCAAGTCGCGGATCGGCACGGCGCCGTCGACATTGACCGAGCCGTCCGGTTGCTTGCGCACGCCAGGCATGGCGACGTCGTGCTCGTCGGTGATGTCTCCAACAATTTCCTCCAGGATATCTTCGAGAGTGACGAGGCCCTCGACCTCGCCGTATTCGTCCACCACCAGCGCGAACGGCGTCTTGCGGCGACGAAACGCCTTGAGCTGCTCCGACACCGGCCGCGTATCGGGCACGAACCAAGGTGGCGCCATCAGCGCAGCGATGTCGACCTTGGAGGCGTCGCCGTCGACCGCATGCAGCGCGCGCAGTAGGTCCTTCACGTGCAGCACGCCGACGATGTTCTCCGGATTGGCGCGCCAGAGAGGTAGCCGCGTCACTGGCGAGGCTATTACCGCGTTGACCACGTCTTCTGGCGTATCGTCGGCGTTCAGCGTGATCATGTTGGTGCGGTGTATCATCACGTCAGACACCACCAGCTCACGTAGGTCGAGCACGCCGCCGAACATATCGCGGTCGAGCGTTTCCACGTCGCCCTCGCGGTGCAGCAGATCGACCGCGCCGCGCAGTTCTTCGCGCGCGGACAGCACCTGCCGATCCTCGCCGACCGTCATACCCACGAGCTTGAGCAGCCAGCGCACCAGCGCCTCGACCGCCATTAATACCGGCCCGAATGCCTTGACGAACCCATACATCGGCCGCGCCACCGCGAGCGCGATGCGGTCGGGCGCGTTGAACGCCGCGGTTTTCGGTAAGATCTCCGAAAACACGACCACGACGATCGTCATAACCACCGTCGCGTAGACCACGCCGGCATTGCCGAACCATGCTAGCAGCACGCCGGTGGCCAGTGCCGAGGCCGCTATGTTGACGGCATTGTTGCCGAACAACAGCGCGCCGAGCAGCCGCTCGCGCTGCTCCAGCAGGCGGTTGACGATGGCGGCGCGGCGGTTTCCGTGCTTCTCCAGCCGCGCCATGCCGGCGCGCGAGGAGGCGGTGAGCGCCGTCTCGCTGCCGGCGAAGAAGGCCGACAGCAGCAGGCAGATCATGACGACGCCGAGAGAGAGCCAATCGATTGTGGTCATCGTTTAAGCGAGCTTAGCGGCAAGGAAACTGCGCACTTCTGCGGCATCGACTTCGTTCTCGACGAAGGCCTGCCCGATGCTGCGTACCAGTATAAAGGTAAGCCGGCCGCGTTTCACTTTCTTGTCTTGCGCAATCAAATCCATCAATGCGTCGACGCCCGGCACGCCGCAGGGCACATCCTTGATGTGGGTGGGCAGGCCGACCGCCGCAAGATGCGCAATGGCGCGCGCGGCATCGGCGGCCGAAATCAGCCCCTTGCTGGCGGAAAACTCGAACGCCAGCGCCATGCCTAAGGCCACCGCCTCGCCGTGAAGCAGCCGGTCGGAAAAGCCGCAGCCAGCTTCCAGCGCATGGCCGAATGTGTGGCCGAGATTGAGTAGCGCGCGCTCGCCGGTTTCGCGCTCGTCGCGAGCGACGATCCCGGCCTTCGCACGGCAGCAGACCGCGATGGCGTGCTCGCGCGCAGGGCTGCCGGCGAAGATGTCGCGCCAATTGGTCTCCAGCCAGGCGAAGAACGCGGCGTCGCCGAGTAAGCCGTATTTGGCGACCTCGGCGTAGCCGGCGCGGAACTGGCGGTCGGGCAGCGTGTCGAGCAGCGCGGTGTCGGCGATCACCAGTATCGGCTGATGAAAGGCGCCGATCAGGTTCTTGCCCTGGCGCGAATTGATTCCGGTCTTGCCGCCGACCGAGGAGTCGACTTGCGCCAACAAGGTTGTCGGCACTTGCACAAAGTCGAGCCCGCGCCGCACGCTGGCCGAGGCGAAGCCCGCGAGATCGCCAATCACGCCGCCGCCGAGCGCGACCACCAGATCGCTGCGCTCGATGCGCGCTGCGATAATCGCCTCGCAGATGCTCTCGAAGGTTTCATAGCTCTTGGAGCCCTCACCCGGCGGCACCACAATCACTGAACTGTCGATGCCGGCCGAGCCAAGCGCGGCCTCGCACGCCGCCAAATGATGCTTGGCCACCGTCGCGTCGGTGAGGATCGCAGTTTTGGCGCCCGCACGGAGCGCCTTGATACGCGCGCCAAGCGCCGCGAGTTGACCGCGGCCGATGACGATTTCATAGGCGCGCGCGCCGAGCGCGACCGGCACTATGATCTGTTCGCCGGTGCGCAGCGGCGCGGTCATGGCTTACGCACCTCGCAGGCAGCGAGGTGCTTCCGCAGCGCGGCCACGATCTCATCGATGATAGCGTCGTGCGGTTCGTCGCTCGACTGCACGACGATGTCGGACTGGGCATAGACCGGCTCGCGCAGCGGCATCAGTTCCTTCATCTTGTCGACCAGCGGCCGGTCGTTTCGCCGCTTGGTGCGCTTTAGCAGCAGGTCGAGGTCGGCCCTCAGCCAGACCGAGATACCCTTGATGTGGATGAGGCCGCGAGTCTTCTGGTCCATGATGGCGCCGCCGCCGGTCGCCAGCACTTGCGGTCCGCTGTCCAGTAGCCGCGCGATCACGCGCGCTTCGCCGGCGCGGAAATAGGCCTCGCCGTGCTGTTCGAAGATCTCCGGAATCGTCATACCGGCCGCGCTTTCGATCTCGCTGTCGGCATCAATAAACGGGATGCCCAGCCGGGCGGCGAGCCGCTTGCCGATCGACGACTTGCCGGCGCCCATCATGCCGACCAGCACCACCGAGCGGGATCCGAGCGCGCGCACGATGGCCGTTTCCGTGCCTTTCTCCGCGGGTTTTAGCAGAGCGCTGTTAACCATGCTGTCGTTCCAAATCAGGGCCTCCATATACCAGAAACCGGACTGCAGCGATGGCGGCCCTTGCCAGCAGCCGGCGAACGTGGTCGTAACTCGTTGAATGGTAAGCCTTTGGACGACGGACCCTTGCCGGATCTCGATCATGCCAAGCCTGTTCAGATTTTTGGTTTTAGCCGGTCTGCTCGGCGGCATGGCCTATGTCGCGGTGTTTTCGCTCGCCACGTTTGTGAAATTCCAGCCGCGCCAGATCATAGTGACCATCCCGCCCGACAAGTTCCTCAAGCAGCCCCATTAGCGCATCTCTCATTCGTTGCGGCGCGCCGGACAGTCCGCTCGTCCCCGCGGAAGCGGAGACCCAGTGCAAAATACTTCTAACTCTGCGATACTGTTTTGGGATTCCCGCTTTCGCGGGAATAAGCAGAGCAGAAATCACCGCCAACAGGGTATGTAGGTCCCAAGAGAACTCGGCGATGAATCGCCGGCCAAGAGCATCCGATGAGGCGCTGATCGAGCTGTTTCTCGATATGCAGGCGGCCGAGCGCGGCGCCGGCCACAATACACTTTCAGCCTATCGCAACGATCTTGCCGATCTCGCCGCACATCTGCGCATCATCGGACGCAGCGTGACGAACGCCACCACCGACGATCTGCGCGGATTTCTGGCGAGCCTCACCGAACGCGGATTCAAAGCGTCCTCGCTGGCGCGTCGGCTTTCGGCGGTGCGGCAGTTCTACCGCTTCCGCTACGCGGAGGGGAAACGCGCAGACGATCCGGCGGCGGTGCTGGAAGGGCCGAAGCGCGCGCGCACGCTGCCCAAGATTCTGTCGATCGCCGAGGTCGACGGCTTGCTGGCACAAGCGCGTGCGCAGGCGGACGACGCCAAACAATCGCCGGCTACGCGCTTGCGGGCGGCCCGGCTGCTGTGCCTATTGGAAGTAGTCTACGCCACGGGCCTAAGGGTGTCCGAGCTAGTGGCGCTGCCGGCGTCCGCCGCGCGGCGCGACCAAAAGATGCTGGTAGTGCGCGGCAAGGGCGGCAAGGAACGGTTGGTGCCGCTCAACCAGGCCGCCAAGCGCGCCATGGCCGAATACCTCAAGCTCCGCGAAGCGGCCGGCCTCGACGCATCATCGAAATGGCTGTTCCCCTCCTTTGGAGAGACCGGCCACCTCAGCCGCCAGCATTTTGCCCGCGACCTCAAGGCGCTGGGGGCGGCCTGCGGTATCGCATCGGCGCGCCTCTCTCCGCATGTGCTGCGGCACGCTTTCGCCAGCCATCTGCTGCACAACGGAGCTGATCTGCGCATTGTGCAGACTTTGCTTGGCCACGCCGACATTTCGACCACGCAGATCTACACCCATGTGCTGGAGGAACGCCTGAAAGCGTTAGTGCGCGACCTGCATCCGCTCGGCGAGGGCTAGGCTCGTAAAGCGAAATTAACCCGCTTGCTTGACTTAAGAGCGCCGTCCGCGTCACTACCCACCGATTATCACCCGGCCGGGAGCCCATGCGCAGCTATCTCGATTTCGAAAAACCGGTGGCCGAACTGGAGGTCAAGGTCGAGGAACTGCGCGCTATGGGCGAGAGCGGCGACGCTGTTTCTGTCGCCGAGGAGATTGGCCGTCTCGAGAGCAAGGCCGCGCTCGCGCTCAAAGATATCTATGCCGATCTCACGCCCTGGCAGAAAGCGCAAGTCGCGCGCCATCCGCAGCGGCCGCATTGCCTGGACACCATTGCCGGGCTGATAACCGACTTTATGCCGCTCGCTGGCGACCGCAAATTCGGCGAGGACGCGGCCATAATCGGCGGCTTCGGCCGCTTCCGCGGCGAGAGCGTTTGCGTGATCGGCCACGAGAAAGGCAACGATACCGAAAGCCGGCTCAAGCACAATTTCGGCATGGCGCGGCCGGAAGGCTATCGCAAGGCGGTGCGGCTGATGGAGATGGCCGACCGCTTCAACATTTCGCTAATCACGCTAGTCGACACCGCCGGCGCCTATCCGGGCATCGGTGCGGAGGAGCGCGGTCAGGCGGAAGCGATCGCGCGCTCGACCGATATGTGTCTTAAGCTAAGCGTGGCGAGCGTGGCGGTGATCCTGGGCGAAGGCGGCTCCGGCGGGGCGATTGCGCTCGCCATCGCCAATCGGGTGCTGATGCTGGAGCACGCCATTTACAGCGTGATCTCACCGGAAGGCGCCGCCTCGATCCTGTGGCGCGACACCTCCAAGGCGCAGGACGCCGCCACCAACATGAAGATCACCGCGCAGGACATGGTGCGCTTCGGCATCGTCGACACTGTGGTGACCGAGCCGGCCGGCGGAGCGCATCGCGATCCGCAGGCTACCATCGCCTCCATTGGCGAAGCGATCACTAATGCGTTCGCCGAATTGCGCTCGCTCGACCGCGACACCATCCGCCGCCAGAGGCGCGAGAAGTTCCTCGCCATGGGGCGGGGGATGAACAGGGTAGCGGGGTAGGCCGAGCATTCTAACGCCATCTCGCCGGCAACACACACGGCGCATCAGGAGCGCCGGTAATTAAGCCGCACCCGTTCGAAACGATGTGCGCGTTGCTGTCTACGAAGCGCGGTGCTAGCGCGAAAGCTCACCAACCAGACGATTGCTGAGCACGGCATTCAATAGAAGCCAGTTGTGTGCACTGCAGCAGCAAAGCTCGGCGATTCAACAGCCATGAATGATTCAACAGCCATGAATATTGCGCAGATACAGATGGCAACAGAGATGAGGAGCAACCCCGCGGCCCCTTGCTGCTTTGATTTGCTGCTTAGAAGGCCCTTGCGCTCCATCGCGACTAGCAAGTCGGTTGGCATCTGACAAATCCAATGATCTTCCTGATCGCCCCCAAGCGCACCTGTATTGCGTTGCCCGCTTTGCCTGCCATTTCGCAAACGAAGCGGGGTTACGGTCGGTAGCGCTCGGTAATTAAGTAGCGGACGCTATTCGGCATACAAGTAACAGTTGTATAAACTTATTCCGCACCCTCGCTCTTCGAGGAGGCGTCTCCGGAGACGATCCCGGACGGGGTGCTAATCAGCGCTCCTCAGATGAGGAAAGAGCCGGGGTAGGTGGACAGAGCCCGTAATGGCCCCTTCGCCACAATTGCCGACCTGGCGGAAGCATTTACCGCCACTTTACTCACCTTAGTATAGACTTATCATTGGACGGTCAGCGCCGGCTTTGCCTTGCGGACGCCACATCTTATGGATAACGATATATCAACGAGGGCTCGCCGTTTCGGGGAGTATCACTTTTGAACCGACGCACTTTGCGCGCGCTGCTGGCGACCGCGGCCGTGACCGTTGCAATCGGCCTTGCCGGCTGCAACCCCGATAGTGTTGCCCCCACCGGCCGCGCGCAGGCTCCCTTGTCAGAAAAGACGCTCTCCTTGATGGAGGAGAAGCACATGGACAAAGGGTCGCCAATCCTCGCCCGCATCTTCAAGGAAGAAGCGGAGATGGAGATCTGGAAGAAGACACGCGACGGCGACTACGCACTGCTGAAGACCTATCCAATCTGCCGCTGGTCGGGCGATCTCGGCCCGAAGAAGCGCGAAGGTGACCGCCAAGCACCCGAGGGCATTTACACCATCACACGTGGGCAGATGAATCCCGCGTCCAATTATTATCTCGCGTTTAACACCGGCTTCCCGAACGTCTATGACCGCGCCATGGGCTACACCGGCTCCGAGCTGATGGTGCATGGCGACTGCTCGTCGCGCGGTTGCTACGCGATGACCGACGAGCAGATCCAGGAAATCTACACACTGGCGCGCGAATCGTTCTTCGGCGGGCAGACCGCATTCCAATTGCAGGCCTTCCCGTTCCGCATGACTGCGTTGAATATGGCCAGGCATCGCAGCAATCCGAACTTCGCGTTCTGGAAGATGCTGAAGGAAGGCTACGACCACTTCGAAGCCACCCGTCAGGAGCCAAAGGTGGCAGTCTGCGATAAGCACTACGTGTTCGATGCGGCGGCGCCGGAAAACTCTTCGCGACCGCTGCGCTTCGACGCCAAGGGCAAATGCCCGGTCTACGAGCTCGACAAGAATCTCGCCGACGCCGTACTCGAGAAGCAGCGCAGCGAGCAGTTCGAGATGGCCCAATATATCGCACGCGGCGTGGCTGAGACGCCCTCGCGCGCCGGCATCGACGGTGGCATGAACCCGGTGTTTGCCGCCAAGCTCGCACCCCACAACGAATTCGATAATAACGGCCGCGCCTATCAGGTCGCCGGCAACGCCGTGGCGCCTGGAGCGCTGCCACGCACGCCAGGGCGGGCCGGCACCGCCGCGGAGACACCGCAGGCGCGGCAGGAACGGGCGCAGAATGCACCGGTGGTGGCGGCGAGCGTGCCGGTGCCGCAGGCGAAGGAAGGCGAAGCGCCGCCCGAGAAGCCCAAATCGATCGCCGGCCTCATCGGCAATATGTTCCGCGGTTCGCAGTCGCAGGCCGAGCCGACACCGGCCGCCACCGAGCAGGTCAATTTGCGCGTCAGCAACAGTGACGCATCGGCCAAAACCCGGCCTACCCCCATTCGCGCTGCCAGCGCACCGATACTCACGCCGCCGAAGCCGCGGCAAGACGTGCCGAAAGCGGTCGCCGACAATGCCGTCAAGCCTACCGCCAAGCCACAGCAACCAGAGCAGGCCGAAACGTCGCGCACGCCCGCACCGGATATGCGCACGGCATACGCGCCACCGGCCAATGACAACGGCTTGCTCGTTGGCGCCCAGCCGGTGGTGCCCGCTGGCTCATTCGACAATCGTTGGTCGGGCTTGCGCTGAGTTACTTCATCGAGCGAGGCATCTGTTATCCTGCGCGTGATTTGGAATCATGCGGTTATGGATTGCTACGTCTACGTCCTCGGAACACTCACCCGCACGCGCCACCTGACCTATGTCGGCTGGACGCATGACGTCGCGCGCCGGCTCGACCAGCACAATGCTGGCACGGGCGCCCGCAGCACGCGCGGCCGCGCCTGGGTGCTGCTACATTCGGAGTGGTTCGCCACGCGGAGTGAAGCCATGAGCCGCGAGTGGCACCTCAAGCGCGACCGCAC
>Ga0207777_1000147_pt1 | contig 16653 bp, 14 predicted proteins | sample LuqExpMetageno35_FD_187793 | JGI IMG/M metagenome (GOLD analysis project Ga0207777, IMG submission 187793) | Tropical forest soil microbial communities from Luquillo Experimental Forest, Puerto Rico - Sample 35 (SPAdes) | ecosystem: Environmental > Terrestrial > Soil > Tropical forest ...
GTGGCGGATTCGGGAATCCGGCTGTGCCCGTGGGAATGATCTATTCGATGTTCCGGCCGTCTGATGATGCCTGCACGTATCCGTTTTACGTGCCGTCGAATTTATTTGCCGTGATGGTGCTGCGGCAACTGGCGGAGATGGCGACGGAAATCTCGCATGACGCAACGTTCGCCTCGGAATGTAAAGCGCTGGCGAGTGAGGTGGAGGCGGCGCTGCAGAAATATGCGCGGATGAAGGGTGCGACGGGCGAGGAGTTTTGGGCCTTCGAAGTAGACGGTTACGGCAACCAGCTTTTCATGGATGACGCGAATATTCCGGGTTTGCTGGGGCTGCCGTATCTCGGCTGCTGCAAAAGAGAAGATGCGCTGTACCAGCGAACGCGGAAGCGTGCCTTGAGCGAAAAGAATCCATACTACTTCCAGGGTACCGCGGCGTCGGGAATTGGCGGACCTCACGAAGGGCTCAACATGATTTGGCCGATGGCCCTGATTGTGCAAGCGCTCACAAGCAGCGATGGCGCGGAAATCCGTCAATGCTTGCGATGGCTGAAAACGACGCACGCCGGAAAAGGCTTCATGCACGAGTCGTTCGACAAGGACAACCCGGCGAAGTTCACCCGTGAGTGGTTTGCCTGGGCGAATTCGCTGTTTGGCGAACTGATCGTGAAATTGAGCGAAGGGCGGCCAGAATTATTGAAAACAGTTTGAGCTCGGGGAGCCGTGAAATGTCGAGAAAAGTGACGCGAAGGAAGTTTGTCCAGGCGGCGGCGCTGTCGGGATTGGCGGTCGCCACCACGCCGCGCTGGAGTGAGAGAGAAACTGCCGGCGGGGGCAATGCAACAGGTGCGGCGAAAGGGTTCACGCAATTTGTGGATGTGTTTATCGGGACGGGCGGTCACGGGCACACGTATCCTGGCGCCACGGTGCCGTTCGGGATGGTGCAACTGAGCCCGGACACGTTCAACGGCGGTTGGGATCATTGCTCCGGCTATCACCACGACGACACATCGACCATGGGATTTAGCCATACGCATTTAAGCGGGACTGGTGCCGCTGATTTGTTGGACGTGCTGGTGATGCCGGGGACCGGGCCGGTGCGCATCGATCCAGGAAGCTTGGAAAAGCCGGCTGGCAGCTACCGATCCGCTTTTCTCCATACCAGTGAGAGAGCGGCGCCCGGGTACTACATGGTCATTTTGAAAGACTATGGCATCAAGGCGGAATTAACTGCTACCGCGCGCGCTGGAGTGCATCGGTACACGTTCCCCGCGGATCCCACCAGTCATTTCTTGATTGATTTGGCGCACGGGATCATCGATCCACCAAATCGATTGCATACCAACATCCTCTCCTCGGAATTGCGCGTGGTCGGGAATGACACGGTTGTCGGCGGAAGGCGCACAAAAGAGTGGGCCCCCGGCAGGTATATTTTTTTCGCGTTAAAGGTTTCCAAACCATTTGAGTACGCGGAGATCTACGCTGACGACAAGCCACTCGGGCGCGAGGTGAAGCAAGCGCAAGGGACATCTCTGAAGTGTGCGCTTGTGTTTCAAACGAAGCAGGCCGAGACCGTTCTCGTGAAGGTCGGATTGTCCGCCGTGAGTGTTGAAGGCGCGATGAAGAATATGGAGGCTGAGATTCCCGGCTGGGATTTTGATGGCGTGCGCCGCGCGGCCAATGAGGCATGGGAAAAGGAGCTCGGTAAAGTTGAGATCGAGACGACACGCGCGGATCACAGGAAGATTTTCTACACGGCGCTGTATCACTCGTTTGTGGCGCCGACGCTGTTCAGTGACGTGGACGGGCAGTATCGCGGGTCGGACCTGGAGATACACAAGCTGCCTGAAGGCGCGAAGAACTACACAACCTACTCGTTGTGGGATACGTATCGCGCGCTGCATCCCCTTTATACATTGGTGCAGACGGAGCGATTGCCAGATCTGTTAAACACGATGATCTTGATGGCGGAGCAGAGTCCCGCCGGAGTGCCGGTCTGGCCGCTGCAAGCAGTGGAGACTGGCTGCATGATCGGATACCACTCGGCGCCGGTGTTGGCGGAAGCATACGTGAAGGGGATTCGCGGCGTCGATTATGCCAAGGCATACCCATTGTGGCGAAAGCGCGCGATGGACGACGACTATCGCGGCCTCGGCTACTACCGCAAGATGGGCTACATTCCATGCGATCAGGAAGACGAAGCGGTTAGCAAGACCCTTGAGTACGCCTACGACGACTGGGCGGTCGCGCATCTGGCTCGCGCGGCAGGCAGAGATGACGACCACAAGCTGTTGCTGCAGCGTTCGCGCAACTATAAGAACACCTTCGATGGATCGATTACATTCATGCGCGGACGATTGCTCGACGGTAAGTGGGCGGAGCCGTTTGACCCACGCGGTATGGGGCATTCAAAAAAGTGGCGCGATTTTACGGAGAGCAATTCGTGGCAGGCAACGTTCCTAAACCAGCATGATTTGTATGAGTACATGAAGCTTTTCGCCGGAGAAAAGGGGTTCGTCGCAAAGCTCGATAACTTGTTCAATCAGAGTTCGGAGTTGCCTCCTGATGCTCCGCCAGACATTGCGGGAATGGTGGGGCAATACGCGCACGGAAATGAACCGGGGCACCACGTGGCGTATTTGTACGCCTATGCCGGCGAGCACTGGAAGACGCAGGCGCGTGTGCGAATGCTGCTCGAAACCATGCACCACAATGACCCAGATGGGTTAGCAGGTAACGAGGACTGCGGGCAGATGTCGGCGTGGTATGTGCTGAGCGCACTTGGATTCTACGCCGTTGATCCGGTCAGCGGTAATTATGTGTTTGGCGGGCCGCTGTTTGATCGGGTGAGGATTCATTTGGCAGGCGGGAAGGTTTTGGAAATTGAGGCTTTGGGGAATGGGCCCGGAAACATGTACGTGCAGTCGGTGACCTGGAACGGCCAACCGTATATGAAGAGTTGGTTCCGTCATGAGCAGATTGTCGAGGGCGGCAAGTTCGTCATCACGATGGGCGATAAGCCGAACGAGAAGTTTGCTGCGGCGATGGAGAACCGGCCGCCGTCGTTTGCGTAAGGGCGGAGTTTTTGTTTGTGTGGCGGAGGGCGCATTCATGGCGCATGAGGAATCGGCAAAGACCGGCGTCGGCTTGAAACTGGTAATTCGGAACATTGGCTTACTGTTAAGTGGCGACCTGCAGCGACCGCTTCTGGAAGCGGACACAGTTGTTGTGAAAGATGGACGCATTGCCGCGATTGGAAAAGAGAAAGACGTGGATGCTGAGGGTGCGACGAACCTCATCGATGCGAATGGCACCGCACTTGTCCCGGGTTTGATTGATAGTCATGTTCACCCCGTAGCCGGCGACTGGACACCGCGACAAAATCAATTGGGCTGGATCGACTCCTGTTTGCATGGTGGCGTAACTACGATGATTTCCGCAGGCGAAGTGCACATGCCCGGCCGGCCGAAAGATGTCGTGGGGTTGAAAGCGTTGGCTATCACGGCGCAACGATCTTTTGCCGCGCTGCGACCGAGCGGTGTAAAAGTGCTCGCCGGTGCGCCGGTCATTGAACATGGAATGGTCGAAGAGGATTTCAAGTCCCTGGCGGAAGCCGGCGTGAAACTTCTGGGCGAAGTCGGGCTGGGCAGCGTCAAAGACGGGCCGACCGCTCGGCAAATGGTGGGCTGGGCGCGCAAGCACGGCATTCAGAGCACGATTCATACCGGCGGCCCATCGATTCCGGGCTCGAGCCTGATCGACAAGGACGTGGTGCTAACGGCAGATGCGGATGTGATCGGCCATATTAACGGCGGACACACAGCACTTCCCGATGCGCAGATTCGCGCGTTGTGCGAGCAGTCGGAACGCGCGCTGGAAATCGTGCATAACGGGAACGAGCGTGCGGCGCTGTTCACCCTACGAACAGCGAAGGAATTGGGGCAGTTGCATCGCGTGATTCTCGGCACGGATTCACCGGCGGGCTCCGGTGTGCAGCCCCTTGGGATTATTCGTGTGATTGCGGCGCTCTCATCTATCGGCGAGGTGCCCGCGGAGATCGCGTTCTGCTTTGCGACTGGCAACACGGCGCGAATGAGGAATCTGGATTGCGGATTGATCGAGGTTGGGCGCCCCGCGGATTTTGTATTCATGGATGCGCCGCAACATTCGGCGGGAAAGAATCTTCTTGAGAGTGTTCGGCTGGGCGACTTGCCGGGAGTTGGGATGGCGCTAATTGATGGTGTGGTGCGAAGTGAGAGGAGCAGGAACACGCCGCCCGCTTCAAGGCTACCTCAGATTGTGAAGTGATCCGGTGTCCCGCGCTCAAGCGTGCCTATGGCACGCCCTCTAGCAAATGCTGTGCGAACGCAAAAGCGGCGATAAATCGCCGCACTCCAGGAAATTCAGCGCAGGCCGTCTTCGCCCTTGATCTGATCCTTGGTTAGACCGCCGACGCGCGGCAGGGGGCGGCCGCTGTCAGTCACCGCGATTGCGACGAGGATCTCATTGGCACGCGGCGCATCATTCACCCGAATTTCCATTCCATCGAAGTGGCTGCGCACGAACGCAGCATCTTTGTGGCCAAGAGGAATGTCCAGAGTGACGCCGGGGCCGCCGCGTTTTTTTGAAGAGGGAATGAGCGCGGCGCCTTTTCCGAGGACCTTGCGAACGGGCGTGCCAAGTTTCGGATGGAGTATGGCGGCGGCATGTTCCAGTTCACCATTCTCGCCCACCGCTGCGGCTTTGCCGTAACTCTCGGCGGCGGGACCTTGAATGCCGAGTGCGGCGACAGCACGCTCGGTAAGAAGTGTACCCAGCTCTTCGCCGATTTCCATGAGTTCGCTGAGATCCTCCACATATTTGCCCGCAAAGGGATTTTCGATAACAGCGGCAGCGGCGGCCCGCCGCGTCGGCGGATTGACGGACTTACCCATTTCAGTGCGGGTTTCCTCTATAAACGTAATTATCTTGCGGATTTTGGCTTTCATCGGAGGCCATCCTCGCCCTTGATTTCAGAAGCCTTCAATCCGCCGACACGGGCGTGAATACGAGGCCCGGTGGTCATCGCCAGGACGAGCAGGATTTCGTCCGCGCGCGGCGCGTCCGCGATTCCGACTTCCATCGCGTCGAAGTGACTGCGAACATAAGAGGCGTTGATGTGCGTGATGGGCACGTCGAGTCGCGTTCCGAGAGTGCCGACTTTTTTTGTGGACGCGACGATCGCTTTAGCGTCACCAAGAATCTCGCGCATGGCGTAGCCCCCAGGCACGTGCCAGAGCGCTCCGTGTTCGAGCTCGCCAGCCTGGCCGACAATCGCGCCCTTGCCGTAGCCTTCAATGAATTTGGGATCGCCGCCGAGCGCCACGACCAGCGACTTGGCCATCTCGAGACCGAGCGGTTTCAGGTCTTCCATGAACGAAGCGATTTCCGGGACGTACTTTCCGGCGAACGGGTTGTGAATCACGATGAGCGCGGCGGCTCGACGAAGTGGTTTTTCGGCGGTTGGGCCGCCCTCGTGGAAGATTTCCTCAACGATGGTGACGCGTTTGCGAACGTGGACTTCAGGCATGTTGCAAGCTCCTTCTCGAATTGTGAGCGGGTGGCCTTCTTTCGTCCCTGAGGGCGGACGGAGGGCCGTGCTTACAAAACCTTGCGTCCTCGGATCGCTCGGCAACTAGATGGACGGAGGATTGAAGACAAAGCGCGGCGGAATGGATAAGGTTGCGAGCCCGCAGCTGTTCGGCAACGCGCTCCCCGCGTTCCAGGGCGCACTCGATTTCGTCGCAGCTAAGGGCTCCGACGCTGCGCGTGACCGGGATCACCCCGAGATCGGAATCTGGCGCGATTTCGTTGGCCGGAATGCGCACGATCGCGGGATGGCCCGGAAGCTCGACAGCGTTTGCGATGATCGTGGCTGCGGCGTCGGCCTGGGCACCGTTCACCGCGAGAACTGTGACAGCATCGGCAATGCCGAGCGAGAAACTGCGACCGCGCCACCCGCTTGTGGCCACACCACGCACCGCACTGGACGCGTCAATTTCGACGGAGCCGAAAAGAGAAGGACGGTCCGGACGCTCCATCATGCCCAGGGTATAGCTGTGGCCAGGCAAAAGATGTAGCGCGATGTCCCCTCCGTTGTTTACGTATGCGCGATTGAGATCCGCCGCACGAGTCATGGCGGCGAGGACAGCGTCGGCTGCAGCACCCGCGACTGCGGCCATCGGTGTAATGAAATGCTCGACGCAGTACGGCGTGACGGCTAAGGCCATGGCTCGAGCGATGTCGCCGCACGGTTCTGGCGAGCGTACCGTTGATCGAGTGCGGAGTTGCGGCAACTCGGCACACAGTTCATCAAGAATGGTGACGAATCGGCGCGCGGCCGCTTCGTAAGCGGCGCGAATCGCGTCAGGCGAACCATCCGCTCCAATGATCAGGTCGATGGGGCCGTCGTTGAGATGGAGGCGCCGGCCATCAGGGAGGAGACGAATGACGGCGGGGTCTCTCATTCGTCGCTCCCAGGAGAAGGTGGGCGAAGGGGCCAGGGATTCTCGGGCGATGATGCGATCTGACGCTGCCGCTCTTTTTCGCGGAGGACCTCATTGAGCGGACGTACCGAATCCATGTGTCCCCCGAGATTCGCGTAGTCGGATTTCTTCAGTGTGAACTCGATTGGCGCCACGATTGCCGGAGTCGGAACGTAACCGAACGCATTTTCGGGCATGCGCGACACGTCGACCATAAAGGTGATGCCGCCGCCCGGCCAGATATACGCCGGCGCGCCTCCGGCGGTGACGCGCGTGAGGCTATGTTTCACCGAATCCGTAAGCTTCACGGGATTTTCAGTCACGCCAGCTCGTAACGAGCCGCCTGCGCCGGCCATAAACAGGACGGTGGTCAACGCAGGCTCGCAATTTTCGCGAATGCGCTCTACGGACTCCCGCAGAACCTGCGGCAAAGCTCTTTCAGTCGGGCGCAGCGCATCGTCCAGTTCGTAGTAGGCGAAATGCTCGCCGGTGGTGCTGACCATCAACAGGCGCAACCCGGGCCACGCCGCGTTTGGCTTAAACGGTTTGAGAATAGAGAGCGGATCGCGAATGTTGGTGCCGCCCCAGCCCGTGCCCGGTTGCGCTACCTGAAAATAACGGCCCGGAGTAGACCGCCGGCCCTGAATGGCGATTCCCGTTTCACGCACACCGAGCATTTTGCCGGCTTGATGCTCGGAGAGAACTCCCGTGATGTGATCATCGACAACGACAACTTCATCGACTTTGCCGAACCACTGTTTGGCGAACATGCCGATGGTGGCGGAGCCGCAGCCAACGCGCATCCGTTCCTCGCGCTGACCGTTTACGACCGGAGGTTTGCCGGCCGCTACGGTGATGCTGGCGCCATCGTCGATGGTCAGAGCGACTTCCTTGCCGTTGCAGAGTTCCAGCAGCGTCTCGCAGGTAACGCGGCCTTCGGATTTTGTGCCGCCAGTGAGATGATGCACGCCGCCGACGGACAGCATCTGCGACCCGTATTCAGCGGTGGTGACATGGCCGACCGGCTCTCCTTGCACGCGCACGAGATTGCGCTCCGGTCCGAGGTGGCGGTCGGTGTCAATTTTCAGCTTCACTCCGCAGTAGCTGAAGATTCCTTCGGTGACGACCGTGACCATGTCCACCCCGTCGACTTCGCACGAAACAATGAATGGCGCGGGCTTGTAGTCGGGATAAGTGGTTCCGGCGCCGATGGCGGTAATAAAGGTTTCGCGTGGTGCGAGTAGCTCACCGTCCCACGGGCTGTCGCGTTCGAGAAAGGGAACCAGCGGCGTGCCCTGCGATTTTGCGCGGTCAATCAGGATGTGAGGATCGACACGTACGAGTTGGCCTTCGTGATTGGCGTAGCGGTCACACGCGCCCGCTTGCCCGCGTTTGATGTAGCACAGCACCGGGCAGGCGTCGCATCTGACCGTGTCGGGAGGGAAGCCGTCAGTCATGCGAACCTTCCTGGCCAGCCACACCAGAAGTTTTGTCAAGAATCGCGGCGCGAACTTTGTCTGGCGTGGCAGGAAGTTTGCGGATGCGGATGCCGGCCGCGTCGTAGAGCGCATTGAGAATCGCCGGGGCTGCAGGAATAAGGGCCTGCTCGCCAATACCTTTTGCCCCAAACGGGCCAATGGGCGATGGGCTTTCAATGAGAATCGATTCGATGTGCGGCACGTCGCCGATCGTAGGAATCAGGTAGTCGTGGAGATTTTCGCCTTTGCCCGGAATGAATTCCTCCATCAGCGCCATGCCAATGCCCTGTGCCACGCCGCCTTCAATTTGGCCCTCGACGAGCGTGGGGTTGATCGCGCGGCCGACGTCGTGCGCGGCGGTGACACGGAGTATTTTCAAAGTGCCGAGTTGAAGATCAGCTTCAACCTCGGCGAGATGCGCGCCGAAACCGTATTCGGCGTAAGGGATACCTTGGCCATTTTCATCGAGAGGCTTGGTGGGTGGATCGTAAGTCGCTTCCGCACTTGCGACATAGCCGCGTTCGTCGAGTGGAAGCGCGTGTAAGTCAGGTGATGGACCTAACGCGCAGGTTCTCCTGCGCAATTCCGTGCCCGCCAGAAAGGCCGCGTTGCCGCTCACGAACGTCTGGCGCGAAGCGGAAGTCTTGCCGCAGTCGGGCGACACATCCGTGTCCGCGGGGAGAAGATCGAACCGGTCCACGGGAACTCCCAGCGCCTCAGCGCAGATTTGCGTGACCACCGTGAATGAGCCTTGCCCGATGTCGACTGCACCCATGTGAATCGCGATGCGGCCGTTGCGTTGCAAGCCAATTCGCATCGTGGAAGGGTTGGCAAGCGAGGTGTTCCCGCATCCGTACCACATTCCTGCTACGCCCACGCCGCGACGCAAGTGAGACGCGGTTCGGTTGAATGCCGCTGCTTCGGACCGCGCAGCCCGCCATCGTGGCTGTAGCGCTTCAAAGCAGGCGCGAATGCCCACACCTTTTCCGATGACCTGGCCTGTTACGGTAGGACTGTTTTCATCAAGCGCATTGCGCAGACGAAATTCGAGGCGGTCCATGCCCAGTTTTTCGGCCAATTCGTCGTAAAGTTGCTCCTGCGCGATCGTGCCTTGGGGAACGCCGAAGCCGCGGAATGCTCCAGCTGGCACGAGATTGGTGTGGATGGCGCGAGTGAGAGCGCGATAGTGCGGCACCTGATACGGACCAGAGCCGTGAATCGGAACGCGCGCGGCGACGGTCGGGCCCCAGGAAGCGTACGCGCCGGTGTTGAACTCGCCGTCGAGATCCATAGCGAGAAGTCTGCCGCCGGCGGAAGCTCCGGCGCGGCAGCGGATCTTCGAAGGATGGCGCTTGGTGGTGCAACGAATCGATTCAGGACGCGAGTAGACCAGTCGCACCGGTTTGCGTAAGTGCCAGGCGGCAACGGCCAGAAAAGGTTGCGTCGAAAGATCAAGCTTCGAGCCGAAACCACCGCCGACGTCGGGCGCGATCACTCGCAACTTGTGCTCCGGCGCCATGCCGACGAAGGCGGCAATGACCAAACGCGAGACGTGCGGATTCTGCGTAGTATTCCACAGCGTGAGCTGATCGGTGCCGGGGTCATATTCGGCAACCGCAGCGCGCGGCTCGATCGCAGTCGGCGCCAAGCGATTGTTGACCAGATCGAGCTTGGTCACGTACTTGGCCTGCGCGAATGCCGCCTCGGTCGCCTTGGCGTCGCCGAGATGCCATTGATAGATCGTGTTCTTCGGCGCGATCTCGTGGATCTGCGGACCGGCGGCCGCCTTGGCCGGATCGGTCACCGCCGGCAGTATCTCGTAATCGATCTTCACTTTCTCCGCGGCATCGCGGCCCTGCGCGAGCGTTTCTGCAATCACCACCGCAACTCCATCGCCGACATGGTTGATCTTGCCGGCGGCAAGCGCGGGGTGCGGCGCCATCTTCATCGGCGAGCCGTCCTTGGAATGGATCATCCAACCGCAGATTAGATTCCCGATCTTATCGGAGGCGAGCTCGGCGCCGGTGAGCACCGCCAGCACGCCGGGCATGACTTTGGCGGCGCTCGGGTCGATGCTCTTGATCCTGGCGTGGGCGTGCGGCGAACGCACGAACACTGCGCGCGTCTCGCCCGGCCGCACCACATCGTCGGTGTATTGCCCCACGCCGGTAACGAAGCGGAGGTCTTCCTTTCGGCGCACCGCCGCGCCGATCCCGGTCGCGCTCATGGCGGTATCTCCCTAACTTTTTATTGACTTGACGATAGTCGGCTGCTTAGCGGGGCGCTCCGCCCTTTCCCATGGCCTTGGCGCCGGCCGCGATTGCTTTGACGATATTGTGGTAGCCGGTGCAGCGGCAGATGTTGCCATCCAGCTGCTCGCGAATCGTGTGCTCGTCCAGCTCATTGCCGTGTCGGCGCACTATATCGAGCGCCGACATGATCATGCCTGGAGTGCAGTAGCCACATTGCAGGCCGTGGTTCTCGCGAAACGCCTCCTGCATTGGATGCAGCGGACCGGTCGGCTCGGCCAGACCCTCGATGGTGGTGATCTTGGCACCCTCGCACTGCAGCGCCAGTAGCGTGCAGGACTTGGCGGCGATGCCATCGACATGCACCACGCAGGCGCCGCACTGCGAAGTGTCGCAGCCGACATGAGTGCCGGTCAGCCGCAAATGCTCGCGCAGGAATTGCACCAGCAGGGTGCGCGCCTCGACATCTCCGGTGACGGCTTTGCCGTTCACCGTCATGGATACCGCCGGCATGACCATCCTCCCAAATTTTGGGGCCAAAAGCCCTCTTTTCGCAGCGACCGCTACGGGCATTCGCGGCTGAGGCCCGAAATCGGCCCGTTTTTGCCGCGGAACGGGTTTAACTTTGGACTCCCACCCGCTACCCGGTCAAGGGAGTCGAAGGTTGGAATCGGCCATTCCGCGGGGCTTCAACCTAGCCGGCCGCAACCGTAGCGGCAAAATTCTTGAAAAAGTCGTCGGCTATCTTCTTAGCGGCACCATTGATTAGGCGCTGGCCCAGCTGGGCGAGCTTGCCGCCGATCTGCGCCTCGACATTGTAGGTGAGCAGCGTACCGCCATCTTTATCGGCCAACGTCACGGTGGCGCCGCCTTTGGCGAAGCCGGCGACGCCGCCGTCGCCCTCGCCCGCGATCCTATAGCCGTAAGGCGGATTGAGGTCCGTGAGATGGACCTTGCCTTTAAAGCGCGCCTTCACCGGTCCGATCTTAGTGACAGCGACTGCCTGGAATTCGGTGTCTGAGGCCTTCGTGAGTTCCTCGCAGCCGGGAATGCAGGCCTTGAGCACGTCGGCATCATTGAGCTTCGCCCACACCGCCTCGAGGCTGGCGGGGAGTTGCACCTCCCCAGTCATTGTCATCGCCATCAGCGTCTCCTATCACGCAATCCCGATAACGGCTTAAGCTCTTGGCCGCGCCATGAAAAGAGCTTTGCAGCGGGCTCAGAGCGCTTTAAGTGTGTCGGCCAGACGACACACCGCAACACGCACAAGCCGCAATAGGGGAACCAATGCCGACGATCACCACCGATGACGGCTGCCCGATCTATGTCGAAATCACGGGGCGGGAGGGCGCCCCGACGCTGATGCTATCGAATTCGCTCGGCACCAACCTGCATATGTGGGACGACCAGGCCGATGTGTTCGCCAAGCATTTCCGGTTGATCCGTTATGACCGCCGGGGCCACGGCAAATCCGGCGTGCCGAAGGGGCCCTATACAATGGAGCGATTCGGCCGCGACGTGATCTGCGTGCTCGATGCGCTCAAGATCGCTAAGACCAACTGGTGCGGCCTGTCCATGGGCGGCATGGTCGGCCAGTGGCTGGGAGCGAACGCGCCCGACCGCGTCGAGAAGTTGGTGCTGTCCAACACGAACTTTCATTACGCCGACAAGGGCCCGTGGAACGATCGCATCAAGTTTGTGCACGAGAAAGGTCTCGTTCAGCTCGTCGATCCCAACATGGAGCGCTGGTTCACCGCCGGTTTCCGTGCGCGCGCGCCGCAGGCGATCGCTCGTATGAAGGAGATGTTCCTCGCCACCGATCCGGCCGGATACATCGCCTGCTGTGAGGCGGTGCGCGACATGGATTTCACCGCCTCCAACCCGCACATCACCAATCCGGTCTTGGTGATCGTCGGCAAGCAAGACCCGGCGACGCCGCCGTCCGCCGGCGAGACGATCGTCAAGCAGATCAAGGGTGCCAAGCTGGTCGCGCTCGACGCTGCGCATATCTCGAACATCGAGCAGCCGCAGGCCTATAGCGACGCGGTCCTCAACTTCCTCCGATAAGGGCTACGCGATGGATGAGAAAGAGCGGCACGAGAAGGGTATGGTCCGGCGCCGCAAAGTGCTGGGCAATGCCTGGGTCGATCGCGCTAACGCCAAGAAGACGCCGTTCAATATGGAATTCCAAGACTTTATTACCCGCGCTGCTTGGGGAGAGATCTGGACGAGGCCGCACTACGACGAGCGCACCCGCCGCATCCTGGTGATCGGCACGATGCTGGCGCTCGACAAGTGGGAAGAGTTCCGCATGCATGTGCGGGCGGCTTTGACCGAAGGCGGCTTCAGTCAGGACGACATAAAGGAAATCATCATGCAGCAGGCGATCTACTGCGGCCTGCCGGCGGCCAACCGTGCCTTTAAGGAAGCCGCTGTGGTCATCGAGGAGATAGCCAAAACGGCGTAGCCCGTCATTGCGGGCGGGCCACATCGTAACTCGTCGCGCGTCGGCGCCAGGGCGTGAATCAGGTAGAGCTCTGCGCTGCACCGGCCGTAGCGGCTGCAACCGGCGCGGCGTCGCTTTCGACGTTCTGATAGCTGCGCTCGACGATGCAGAGCGCGGTAGCGATCGCGGCCAACAAAAGTTGGATAGCCTGCTGACGCACTAGGTCAGTGTTTTGCGCCCACACTGCAGGGCCGGCTGAAGCGATGGTGATTAGCACCACCAGGATCAATCCTCCTTCCAGCACGTCCAAGGCTGGCTTACCGCCGGCGAGACAGCGCAGCCGGTCGGCGATGTGCACGGCGCAAATGGCGGCGACCGCGAGCTTGAGTGTGCCGAAGAAGGCGGCGAGCTGGATCAACCCGACTGGACCAAGGTTAAATATGCGGCCGATCGCGAATATGAATTGCGAGCGCCAGACGTCCTCGAGCCCGTAGGTCGGCGAGGTCAGTATACGCAACGCATCGAAGCCCCAGAACAGCATGAAGTAGAGCGCGACGCCCAAGATTGTGGCGATGGTAGCGCCGGAGACTTTCCGCATCGGTTCCTCCTTCAACAGGAACCCACACGTATTCGCATTAAATGCGAACTTCAAAGCAAACCAAAATTTTACCTTACCGCTTAACGCCAAGCCCTCAAGGTTAACCGCCGCGACCTTCGCGGAAGGCCTGAGGCGTCATGCCGGTCTGCTTGCGGAAGAAGCGCGTAAAATGCGAGGGATCGGAGAACGCGAGATCATAGGCGATCTCGTGGATTTGCTGGCTGGTGAAAACGAGCTGGCGTTTGGCCTCGGTCAGCACGCGCTGGCGGATCAAATGGCCGGCCGTGACGCCGGTTGCACGCTTGACGTGATCGTTCAATCGATCAGGTGTCATTGCTAATTTGTTGGCATAGAAGCTGATCAGCCGTTCCTTGCGGAAATGCTCGTCGACCAACTCACGCAGCGCCTCCACCCGCGCATCGGCGCGCGCGAGCGTAACCACCCCGGTGCGCGCACGGCTCACGCCTAACCGCACCACCTCGATCGCGATCAGCGCGAGCAACCCGCGCATTGCGAGGCGATAGCCCTCCCGCGCGAGCGAGGCTTCTTCATTCAGGTCCTCGCACAGCATCGCGAGCCGCCTGCTTTCCGCGCTAGTCGCCAGCGGTAGCAGAGGATCGACCGCCACTGCCTTCAGCCGCGCGAGCGCCTCGCCAGACTGGTCACCGAGCGCATCGGCGACATCCTCGGTGAAGCTCACCACCCAACCGTCGGTCACCTTGGGCGTGAAGCGGAAGCCGTGCGCGGTGGTGGCCGGCACCAGAATCACCGCGGGCGCCGTAAACGTCACGGTCGCTGTCTCGAAACTCATTTCTCCACCGCCTAACTCGATCAGCAGCACCTGGAACAGATTGCGGTGACGGTGCGCGCGGATGGTCCAGTCATGCACCGAGGAGCGCGACGCGATGGTCTCGATATGAATGAAGTCAAACGCACTATCGTCCGGCGGATCGCCGTACAGGTGAAACAGCGGCAGCGCGGACGTGGTGGCCATAGGATAAGCATAGGCCAAGCGCGCACGCGAGGCCAATTTGCTGCGCAGACGACCCCCCCGACGATGGCTGGCTTCCGTTTCCCATTCCGCGGTCCAGCGATCCTGGCGGCGCTGGCCGCCCTGTCCGAGACGCTGCTGACCCGGCTCGTGCTGTTTGGCTGGGTTCCCGGCCGCTGCACCGTTGCTCGCCACCCTGCACCGACCGGAACGCTGATTGGAACTCGATTATGGTTCGTGCGAGTTACTTCCAACGGTTGGCTCGACGGTCTCGGCGTTCAGCGGACCCCAGCCCCAGATCAATCCTAATGTCCGGCCGCCGCCAATGATTCCCCTGGACGTGATGGAACAGCATGACCCGCTGCGTCATTAGCGGGCTAAGAACTTAATAACACACGTTTGCCCGCGAGCGTTGCCGCTCCCGCCCTGCTTTGTTAAGCCTTAACGACTCAAACCATTTGGCCGCCAGCCGGACGTTCCTGCGGAAGGCCCTGAGCGCACGCATGGAAGTTTTCCTCCAGCAACTCATTAACGGCATCACCCTCGGCTCGATCTATGGCCTGATCGCCATCGGCTACACAATGGTGTTCGGCATCATCGGCATGGTGAATTTTGCGCACGGCGATGTCTTCATGGTGTCGGCTTTCATTGCGCTAATCGCTTTCCTGATCCTGGTGAGCTGGCTCAGCATCAGTTCGATCGCGCTGGCTCTGTTCATCGTGCTTCTGGTGGCGATGCTGTTCACCGCGCTGGTCAACTGGGTGATCGAACGCGTCGCCTACCGGCCCTTGCGCGGATCGTTTCGGCTGGCGCCGCTGATTTCGGCGATCGGCATGTCGATCTTCCTGTCGAACTTCGTGCAGGTTGCACAAGGTCCACGCAACAAGTCGATTCCGCCGATGGTGCAAGGCGAGTTCGTGCTGCTAACCAAGAACGAATTCGCGGTCACATTGTCCTACAAACAACTCATCATCTGGGCCGTCACCGCTGTGTTGCTGGCAGCGTTTTGGTATCTGGTCGCGCAGACGAAGCTTGGCCGCGCGCAGCGCGCCTGCGAACAGGATCAGAAGATGGCGGCGCTAGTCGGCGTCGACGTTGACCGGACCATCTCGATGACCTTTGTAATCGCTGCCGCACTGGCCGCCATCGCTGGCACGATGTATCTGATGAATTACGGCGTGGTGAGTTTCTCCGATGGCTTCGTTCCGGGCGTAAAGGCATTCACCGCAGCTGTGCTCGGCGGCATCGGCTCGCTGCCCGGCGCGGTGATCGGTGGCCTGCTCATTGGCCTGATCGAGACCATATGGTCGGGCTATGTGTCGATCGACTATAAGGACGTCGCCGCTTTCTCGGTGCTGGCCATCACCTTGATCTTCCTGCCGCAGGGCCTATTCGGGCGGCCGGACGTCGAGAAGGTGTGAGATGGCTCCGGAGGCGCGAAGCCAGCGCGTCGACGCCGCCCGCGCGCTGCGAGAGGCGGGCGTCACCGCGCTGATCGCGTTCGGCCTGTTCCTGCCGCTGATCGGCTTCCAAACCGTCACCGACATCCACAACGAGTTGATCTTGCAAACGCGGTGGCAGCTGCTGTTCGCGATCACGGCCGTCGTCTGCATCGGGCGGCTGGCGTTTTCGCTCGGAATCGAGCCTTGGCTCGCGCAACGCACGCTGCGCCCGGCCAACGCCACGTCTGCGCCTTGGCGCAGCTTTGTCGGCAGGTGGTTCGTACCCTTCGCAATCGGATTCGTGATCGCCTATCCGCCGATCGTCATCGCGCTTAACGGCTTTAGCGGCGCAGTAAAATGGATCGACAATTTCGGCATCCAGATTTTGATCTATGTGATGCTCGGCTGGGGCCTCAACATCGTCGTCGGTCTCGCCGGACTGCTCGACCTCGGCTATGTCGCCTTCTACGCGGTCGGCTCCTACTCTTACGCCCTGTTAGCCAAAACCCTCGGCCTGTCGTTCTGGATCCTGCTGCCGCTCGCCGGCGTCCTCGCTTCGTTCTGGGGTATTCTGCTCGGCTTTCCAGTCTTGCGCCTGCGTGGTGATTATCTGGCCATCGTCACACTGGCGTTCGGCGAGATCATCCGCATCGTGCTGATCAACTTTGTCGATCTCACCAACGGCTATGCCGGCATCAGCAGCATCCCACGTCCGACTTTCTTCGGCATACCGTTCAACGCTAATGAAGACGGCTTCGCCGCCGTGTTCGGGCTGGAATTCTCGCCGCTCTACCGCACCATCTTTCTCTATTACCTTATCCTGGCGCTGGCGCTGCTCACCGCACTCGCGACCGTGCGGCTGCGGCGGCTGCCGGTCGGCCGCGCTTGGGAAGCGCTGCGCGAGGACGAGACCGCCTGCCGCTCGCTCG
>Ga0207777_1000152_pt1 | contig 16292 bp, 15 predicted proteins | sample LuqExpMetageno35_FD_187793 | JGI IMG/M metagenome (GOLD analysis project Ga0207777, IMG submission 187793) | Tropical forest soil microbial communities from Luquillo Experimental Forest, Puerto Rico - Sample 35 (SPAdes) | ecosystem: Environmental > Terrestrial > Soil > Tropical forest ...
TTGGGGAGGCGGAGGAGGAGGATTTGGCGGCTTTGGTGGTGGGTCGAGCGGTGGCGGCGGTGCGGGAGGCAGTTGGTAGGTACTACGCGGCGCCTAATGTGAGGGGAAGAGTATGGATCGCAAACTGAATGAACTTGTGCATCGGCTAAAAGAAGCGGCGGGCAAGAATCTCGAATCTGTGGTTCTCTATGGCTCGGCTGCGACGGGCTCGTACCGTCCGGGATCCTCTGACCTTAACGTGCTGTGCACGCTCGTCACCATGGACGTCCACGAACTGCAATTGCTTGCGCCAGTGGTGCGGTGGTGGACGCGCGACGAGAAGGAACCGCCGCCGCTCTTCTTTTTGCCCGAAGAATTGGCGCGCTCGACCGACGTGTTTGCCATTGAGAGCCTGGACATCAAACGCGCGCATCGTGTCCTTTTTGGTCCGGACCCGATCGCAAATCTTGAAGTACCGATGAATCTCCATCGGGTTCAAGTGGAGCGCGATTTACGGCTGCTGTTGATCCGATTACGGCAACACGTGCTTGCCGCGGGAAAGAATGAGCTGGAATATACCGCCGTCTTGAAGAAGACCAGTTCGAGCGCGTTGACCTTGCTGAGGCACACACTTCTATCGTTCGGCGAAGAGCCGCCAGCGGGAGCCGCGTCCTTGTTTGAGCGCATCGGCAATTTGACAGGCGCTGATTCCTCCGCGTTTCAGATCATTCATGATTTTCACGAAGGCCGAGAACTGGCCGGGGATCTGTTTGTGACCTACGATCGATACATTCACGCCCTGGAATGCGTAGTTAACACATTGGACCGCATGGTGCCGAAGAAGGAGTGGCAGCGGGTCGCCGGGTAAATTCTCTGAATCTCAACGAATCGAGGTGGCTATGAAAGCGGTAATTGTGCTTGTGGTGATCCTGATGATTGTTGCTTTTATCTGCGGTTCCGCGTATTTCAGCCGGCGGAATCAAATGGCCATTAAGCGCGAAGCGGTGAACGCCGCGTGGGCCCAGGTGGACGTCGTGCTGCAACGTCGCGCCGATTTGATTCCAAATTTGGTGCAAACCGTTAAGGGGTACGCCGTGCAAGAGCAAACTGTCTTTGGCGACATCGCCGCCGCGCGCGCCGCGCTGGTCGGCGCAAAGACACCACAAGATAAGATTGCGGCGAACGGTCAGTTGGACTCCGCCCTGAGCCGGCTGCTTGTGATTGTCGAAAACTACCCGCAACTCAAATCCGACCAGAATTTCATGCGCCTGCAAGACGAATTGGCAGGTACGGAAAATCGAATTGCGGTGGAACGGCGGCGCTATAACGAAACGGTGCAGGACTACAACACGTATATCGCGCTTTTCCCCAACAGCCTGGTCGCCAGCATGGGTGGCTTCACACGCAACGACGCCTACTTCAAAACCGAAGAGGGTGCGCGACAGGCCCCCAAAGTCAACTTCGATTACAGCAAGCCCGCGCCTACGCCGGCCCCCAGCCCGGCACCCGCTCATCCATAGGGGCTAGGCGAGAAATTCGGCAAGCAACATGTGGAAATGGTGGACGCCGTTCTCGCGCTTCACGGAGTAGCGGCCGCGGTCGTACGTTGAAGACTGCAGGCCGCGCTGCACGGCTTCGCAGATGTGCATGTCCTCTTGTTGGACGACATGGCTGAACTCGATGGCTTTCGCCGCGCGCTGGCGCACTTTGGCTGAGTTCGCGTCGTGGAAGTACCACTCGAAGATCGTCAGCGTCTTGTCGTGGGACAAAGGCACGATGAGATTAATCTGCACATTATCGGGATAGAAATTCAGCATCAGATTGGGGAACAACCAGAAATATAGCGCTTCTTTTAGTCCCATCGCGGGTGAATAGACACGCTGGGCTTCATCGCCCGGCTTAAGCGGCTTCACCGGCCCGAGTTGTTGCGAGTGGTAGCGAAATGTCTCGCAGCGATAGCGCGGGTAGTCGATCTCTTTCATCAGCCCCGGATGAACGATGGGGATGTGGTAGCCCTCGAGGTAATTGTCTACGTACACTTTCCAGTTGCAGTTCACCGTATAGTCGCGGCGCTCGGCGAGTCCCAGGCCTTCGAAGGAGAATTCGCGGGCAAGCTGCGGAATATTTCCGAGATACTCCGCTAGTGGCGGTCCTTCGTTCGAAAAGTTCACGAAAATGAATTGCTCCCAGGTTTCGCAGCGCAGGGGCACCATGCCCATCGTGGAGCGATCGAAGAATTCGACGCCATCAATCTCCGGCGTGCCGATGAGACGGCCATCCAACGCGTAGGTCCAGCCGTGATAGGCGCAGTTGAGCACATTCCGGCAGCCGGAGCCTTCCGCAATCGGTCCCGCGCGATGGCGGCACACGTTGCTGAATGCGCGCAGCACTCCGTCTTTGCCACGCACGATCACGATTGGTTCACCTACCAGGTCGAAAGTGAAAAAGGTTTCAGGATCGGCGATTGTCTGCGGCACCCCGTTCCGATGGCCGCAAGGGTGGCTCAAGGTTCCAACCAGTTGCCACGTTCGCTGAAAGCTTCGCGTTTTCTCAGCCGCAAGGATTGCGGGGTCCGTATAGAAACGCGACGGCAGGGTTTCCGCGCATTCTAATTGCGGATTGACGCCGAGCTTCAACGGTTGGCTGGTCATGGCGAAACGAAGTTAGCAGAGTCGGGGCACACAGCCAACCGCTGCAGTGACATGTGCTGTGGGCTGTTGACTGCCGGCCGATCGTTAGAACTTCCGGGTTTCCTGGCGCGACCAGCGTTCCACCACGATTTTCGATTCCGTGTAGAACTCGATGGCGTCTTTGCCTTGCGCGTGGACGATGCCAAAGAAGCTTTCCTTCCATCCGTTAAACGGGAAGTAGGCCATCGGCGCGGCAACGCCGATATTGATACCGATGTTCCCCGCGGGAGCTTCGTAGCGGAATTTGCGCGCCGCTGCGCCGCTGGTGGTGAACAGCGAAGCCTGATTCCCATAGGGACTCTTACGAATGAATTCAATGGCCTCATCGATCGAATTCGCGTGAATCAGGCTGAGAACCGGCCCAAAAATCTCGGTGTTAGCAAGCGAACTGGAGGAAGGCACACCATCGAGCACGGTCGGTCTCAGGAAGTTGCCGTTTTCGTGATTCGCGACCTTGTAGTTGCGCCCGTCGACAACCGGCTTGGCGCCATCGCCTACGCCAGTGGCGATCAGGCCTTCGATGCGCTGCTTGCTGTCGGGCGAAATCACCGGACCCATTTGAATGCCAGTGTCCAGGCCGAAACCGACTTTGATGGATGAGGCCGCGTCGGCAATTGCGTCGCGGAAAGTCTTCTGCGCTTCGCCGATGGTAACGGCCACAGAAACGGCAAGGCACCGCTGTCCCGCGCAACCGAAGGCCGAGTCGCTGATGATCTGTTTCGCGAGGTCCATATCCGCGTCGGGAAGAACGATAACGTGATTTTTCGCGCCGCCCTGGCATTGCATACGCTTTCCGGCAGCCGCCGAGCGTTGATAAACGTGCTTTGCCACGGGCGTTGAACCCACAAAACTGACCGCGCGAATGGTCGGGTGATCGCAGATCGCGTCCACTACTTCCTTGCCACCGTTCACGACGTTTATGATGCCCTTCGGCAGGCCCGTCTTCTCGATCAATTCCATGGCGCGGCGCATGCTCAATGGCACACGCTCGCTCGGCTTCATCACAATGGTGTTTCCGCAGGCAATGGCGTAGGGCAAAAACCAGAATGGAATCATCAGCGGGAAATTGAATGGCGCGATGGCGGCCACGACTCCGAGCGGCTGGCGAATCAACGTTTCGTCTACGCCGGGGGTGACGTCTTCGAGGTTGTAGCCCTGCATCATCACCGGAATGCCGCAGGCCACTTCGACGTTCTCGATGCCGCGGCGAATTTCCGCTTTGGCCTCGCCAAACGTTTTGCCATTTTCGACGGTGATCAGCCGCGAGAGCTCATCGATGTGGTCTTCCAGCAGAAACTTCAGTTTGAAGAGGTACTGTACGCGCTCTCCGGAAGGCGTGCGCCGCCACGCCGGAAAGGCCTCGGCGGCCGCTTGGACTGCGGTATCTACATCGGCCTTTGTCGACACCGGTGTGCGCGCGAGCAGTTCGCCGGAAGCCGGGTTCGTCACGCTCACAAATTCAGTGCCTGACGACTTGCGCCAGGCGCCGCCGATGTAATTCAAAACCTCGGTGACGGGGGTTTGTACGGTACTGCTCATGGGAATTGCTCCGTGCCTTCACCAGCACGACGGCGGGCGACAGGACTTGCGATATGAAGGATGCGGTCAAACGACCGTAACAATGAGGGGACAGTTTATCAAACTTGAAGGAAGTTCGGCGACGTTCAGGGCCGCGATGAGAAGCGAGATTCGTTACTTGATGGTGGCGTAGGCCTCGTACGCCGCGCCGATCAGGGGCGCCGACTCGTTGAGCACGATCTTCAGTGGGACATCGGCCAGCATGGTGGTGAAGTGCCACTTGTCCCGGAACGAATTGAAGAACGTGCCGTCCTGCATCTTGGGCAGAATCTTCACGGCGATCCCGCCGGCGACATAGACGCCGCCGAGCGCGAGCACTTTGAGGGCGAGGTTGCCGGCCTCCGCGCCATAGACTGAAGTCCACAAATCGAGCGTCTCGACGCAGACCGGACACGATTTATCCAGCCCGCTCTTGGTGATGAACGGAGCGGGATCCGCATCGGGATCCTCAAAAATGGGATGTTTCACGCTCGGGGCGATGAACTCGTGCAGCGTGCGGAAACCGCGGCCGGACAATATCAACTCCCAACTCACCTGGGGATAGCGGTGGCGCATGAACTTGAGAAGCTCAATCTGCTGGTCGGTGCGTGGCGCGAAATCGGAGTGGCCACCCTCGCTCGGCACCACTTTGTAGCGCGTGCCCTCCCAAAACAGGATGCCTTCACCGAGCCCAGTCCCAGCGGCCAATAGAGCACGACTCGCGCCGGCAAGCGGAGCGCCCTGGTTGAGAACGCAGAAATCCTCGGGCGGCAAGTGCTCCAAGCTATGCCCTGTCGCACCCAAATCGTTCAGCAACACCACGGATTTGACGCCGACTTCTTGGGCCAAAGTCTCGGCGTCCACCACCCATGGCAGGTTGGTGGCGTGAATGCGATTGTTGATGACTGGGCCGGCCACACCGAATCCAGCCGCCTCGATTTTCGAGCCGTTCAGATGAGGCGCGGCCTGGCGGGAAAACTCTCGAATGATCAGATCGAACTGCGCAAAGCTCTTGCTGGCAAACCGCTCGCGAAATACCACTTCCAGCTTCCCATTTTTTTCAGCAAACAGGGCCAGATTGCATTTGGTACCACCCACGTCCCCGGCGAGGATCACCGTGCCTCCTGGGCAAAAGGTTATATTAAACCGTTTTAAGGGTTATACCACTGTCTGCCGTCTCTTTCGAGTAGCTGGTCCGATTCTTTTGGTCCCCAACTCCCTGAGGGGTATTCGGGCACGGTGGCGGTCTTTGCGGCGCTCCAGACATCCAGGATGGGGTCGACAAGCGACCAGGCGGCTTCGACCGAATCGCCTCGATCGAAGAGGGTCGCGTCTCCCCGCAGGCAGTCGTTCAACAGGGTGGCGTAAGCGCTGCGGGAATTGCCGCCGAATCCTTCTTTGTAACTGAAATTCATCGACACGTTGCCGATGGCCATTTCCGTGCCGGGTTTCTTGGCGCCGAATGAGACACAGACACCTTCGTCCGGCTGAATGTTCAGCACCAAGCGGTTGGGTTGCACTTCGCGTTCACGGAAAACGATGTGTGGCGCGCGCTTGAACTGGATCATGATTTCGGTGGTACGCTTGTCCAATCGTTTGCCGGTACGCAAATAAAATGGGACGCCCGCCCAGCGCCAGTTGTCGATGAGCACGCACATGCTGACGAAGGTCTCGGTTCGCGAGCTGCGGCTAACTCCCGGTTCATCGCGATAGCCAGAGACCGGCTTCCCCCCGACGGTTCCCGGCGCGTATTGCCCCCGGACCACCGACTGGGCCACCATTTGCAAGTTAAATGGGCGGATCGATTGCAGCACTTTGAGCTTTTCGTTGCGTACGGCGGTGGCGTCAAACGAAGCGGGTGGCTCGACCGCCACCAGCGAAGTCAGCTGCAGCACGTGGCTCTGGATCATGTCGCGCAGGGCGCCGGCAGTCTCGTAGAAGCCGCCGCGGCGCTCCACGCCCAGCGTTTCGGCGGCGGTGATCTGCACGTGATCTACGTAATTGCGGTTCCACAGTGGTTCGAAAATTCCATTTCCAAAACGCAACACCAACAAGTTCTGCACGGTGTCTTTTCCGAGATAGTGGTCGATTCGGTAGACCTGTTTCTCGTCGAAAACGTTCAGCACCATCTTGTTCAGCTCTTTCGCGGAAGCCAGATCGCGGCCAAATGGCTTTTCCACAATGATGCGCACCCACGAACCATCGCAAGTCGGATGAGCTAATCCGGCTTCACCCAAGTTTTCGATGATGTTCTGGTAGACTTCCGGCGGGGTGGAAAGATAAAAGAGGCGGTTGCCACAAAGTTCGCGTTGCGCATCGATTTCATCCAGCTTTTGCGAGAGCCGTTTGTACGCTTCCGGGTCGGCATAGTCGCCAGCGCAATAGTGCAGGTTTGCCGCGAAGGCGTCCCACTTCGCCGGGTCGATGGGACCCACTTCCGAAATGGTCTTCGCGGCTTCGCCCAGCGCGTTACGAAACGATTCATCGGTCATGGGCGTTCGCGCAAAGCCGGTGATCGCGTAGCGGTCCCCCAGCGCGCCGTGCTGCGCCAGGTCGAACATCGCGGGGATGACCTTGCGCTTAGCCAGGTCACCCGATGCGCCAAACAGGATGATCGAACAGGGTTCGGAACTGCCCCCATACATGGAGCCGGATCGCGCTGTTTCTTCAGCCATAAATTCCCTCCCGGGAGTCAGACTGCGCAGAGTTTGGATGCCGGACCGCTCCAGAACTATACCTCAATCCCCAGTGCTTTCAGGTCGGCGCGCAATTGCTGGGCATTCTGAAAATGGATGACCTGCATCCCTAACCGGCGCGGGTTCTCGAGGTTCAAGGGGCGGTCGTCGATAAAGACCGATCTTTCCGGCGCGCGCTGCGAGACATCCAGCGCGATGCGGTAGATTTGCTCTTCCGGTTTGCGCGAGTGAAGATAACAAGAACTGAAGAACGCCTGAAAATCCTTGCGCAGGTTGAAGGCCTCAATGCGGTACTGGTTCAATTCGCGCGGCTCATTGTTGATCGAAGCAATGTAGTACCGGCCCGTACGCGCCGCATCGTCCAGCACGGCCCGTGAATCGGGAAACTCCTTCGATTGAGCAAACATGAACGCCGTGAACTCTTCCCGCGTGAAATCGCGCGCGCGGTAAAAGAGTGTCCGGTCCAGATACTGGCCGAGTGTGATTTGTCCGCCGTCGAAGGCCGGAAACGACAAATCGTGGCGCTCGCGAAATTCTTCCCAATCGAAGCTGAACGCCTGCGCCGCTTCCAGTCGCGAATTATGGTCCCAGCCATTGGTGGCCAGCACCCCGCCGATGTCCCAGAACAAGCTATCAATGGACACGAATGCACCTCGCCGCCCAGTGTGAGCATCCGATTCAACCTTAGGAGCCTGCGGAAATCAACCGCTCTCTCAGGGTTGCTGGTGGCGGTTGCAAGCCACGGCGGGCTGAATCAGAATGTTAACGGGGGTGCAACATATGGCTAACGATTCCTGCGATCCCACGGCGCCGAGCGAGCCCATCAAGCCCGGCACGCGCATGGTGCATTGCGTGAAATTCGGCAAAGAGTTGCCTGGCTTGGATCGCGTGCCGTGGAAGGGCGAAATTGGCAAACGCGTCTACGAGAGCGTGTCGAAGGATGCGTGGAAGCTGTGGCTGGAGTATTCGAAGATGGTCATGAACGAATACCGGCTGAATCCCCTCGATCCCAACTCCATGAAGATTATGGAAGAGCAGATGGAGCAGTTCTTCTTTGGGGAAGGCGCCAAGCTGCCGGAAGGGTACGTTCCCCCGAAAGCGAAGGGCTGAGCCGACCATTACTCGCCGTGAATTTTCGGGCGCCCCGACGGGCGCCCTTTTTTAGTTTGCGTGGTCGCCCGGCGGCACAGCATGTGTCACGGGATGTTCGACTGGAAGGCGCGGGGTGAGGTGGAACCGCAACTTGCGATGAGCCGTTCGCAGCGCGTGCTCGACCTCGGCGGAATCAGCTGCCTGCGCGAATAGGAATCCCAGGTAGCTAGAGCCTTCCGGCCATGCGGCGATGTAATCGTGCACCCGCGCGGTGATCTCGACACTTGTAACGTGCTCTGTGGCTCGCGCCTCTTCTTGTCCGTCGACGCCCGCAAATACGCCGCTGCGTGGCACAGGAATCATCATGACGCCTGACGCCAGCTCTTCCCTTTCCGCATCACTGCCGGGCAGGCCAAGCGTGTGCCGGAGCAGCAATTCTTCGAGTGCCATCGAATCCCCTGCTTGAGGGCCAAAGCGCAGCGCCTGCGCACACAGGCCGCCAATCGGTCGTGGCGCAACTTCAATTGGCCAAACGCCATTCTGGTTCAGGCGAAATTCCGCGTGGACGGGGCCGTGGGTCAAACCAAGCGCCCGGACGGAGCTCAACAGCGATACTTCGATTGCTTGTTGCTCTTCCCCCGATAACCGCGACGGCGTGACGTAGATCGTCTCTTCAAAATACGGGCCCACCAGCGGATCGGGCTTATCGAATATCGCCAGGATGCGTAGTTCGCCGCCCGTCAGTAGAGCTTCCACTGCTACTTCCTTGCCTTCGATGTAGCCTTCCACGATCATTTGGTCCCGATTGTGTTCGCGCGTCGCCAATATTTCCGGCGAATCGAGCAGGCGCTTCAAGCGAGTAGCCCCGGCGACAAACTCCTCGCGATTGTTCGCCCGCACCACGCCCTGACTCGCCGAAAGCGAAACCGGCTTGAGCACACAGGGATACTGAATTCCCAGCAACGACGGCTCCGGCAGGGAATGCAGCGGCACAGCGCGATACCAGGGCACCGGGACGGCCGCCTCGCGCAGCACTTCCCTCATACGCAATTTGCTTCGGCAGGCTTCGACGCTCCCCGGATGGTTGTAGGTCAACCCCAACGCGCGTGCCACGTAGGATGCTGTTACGGTGGGCCTGTCTCCTACGGCCAATACGCCGTCCACGGGCAAGCCGCGTTGTGCATCCAGCACTGCACCAGCCGCGCCTTCCGGCAACTCGAAATGTACAGGCAACGCGCGGTCATTCCACGGATCGTCCAGGTGGCTGCAACGGTCTGTCACGTAAGCGAGTTCCACGCCCAATCTGTCCGCTGCCGCCTGGAATGATCGCGTTTGGTAGCCAAGCTTGGTCGCAAACAGAAGCACTCGTTTTGGCCGCATAGTCATAACCTAGATCCCGGAGCGAACCTTATATAAAGGTTTCCGCCTGCTTGACGGTTTCTTTCATTTTTGCAATGGGAACCAACTGTTCCCGCGTTGGCTCCGCTCAACAGTACCAAGGTTCATTCAAGTAAGGCACCGTCGCGCGCGCCGGAATTGCGGGCCGCGAAGCGGAATCCACGGCGCTCCACATTTTTCTGAACGTTTCTGTCCGACTGCGTTTCAGCTTTTCGCTCGACGTTACAATTCCCTGCAGTTCGTCGCACAGCTCATCGATTCGCGGATCGGGGTGGCTCCAGGGATACACGAGCGCATTGGGATCGAACGGACCCACCCGCTTTCGAATATCGTCCAGTTCCAGCAGCTTCGAGCCCGCGGTCACCAACAGACGGATAGAAAGTTGCACGGGCGCCACCGCTTCGGCCAAATCCAGCCGCGCGATCTGCTCAAACAAATCTGCGAGCTGCTCTCGTGTCGTCCACGGAGTAAACGGCACGAAAGTTGGTTGCAATGTGATGCCCGCTCTACGGCATAACTCAGCGACCTGCAGAAAATCCTGGCGCGTGTGATTCTTTGTCAGCTTCCTGAGCACGTCGTCATCGAGCGATTCCACCGCGGACACAATGAACAAGCATCCGGTTGCGCGCAAGGTGGCCAGCAAATCGCTGTTCTGGAGCAAGTGCTGGACCTTAATGGTCACATCGTAGGTGAGCTGCGGGAATTCCCGGTGCAGCGCTTCCACGAGAGGCAAGGCATGTCCGGTGCCGTTGAAAAAATCGGGATCGCCAAACGTGATGTGCTGCGCACCGGCGGCCACTTGTTGGCGAACATCGGCCAGAACGACTTCGCGATCCACGACGCGAAACACGCCTTCATACACGGGGACAATCGGGCAGTGCCGGCAGTGATGCTTGCATCCACGGCTCGCCTCCGTGTACCCAGCCACGCGATGCTCGCCGGAGGGCATCACCAGATGCGCATACGATTTCAGCGGCGGCATTCCTGATCGATCCGGCACCTGAAAACGCAACCGTCTCAAACAAACACTCGAATCGAGCGGGTGAATCCAGGGCAACGCCGACAACCCATCCAGATGCTCGACCAGGTCCACCAGCGCTTGCTCGAACTCCCCGCCGAGCAGGCTGCTGATCCCTCGCGCGCGAAAAATTTCCGCCGCGAGCGGCGCGTAGAGCCCATAAGCGCACAAATGAGCTTTCGGATTGAGCTTCCGCACAGCATCGACCAGTTCCAGAGTGAGCCGCGTCGCCGTATGCATCGGCACATAAAAGGCGACCAGCCCAGCCTGCCGCACCGCCTCTTCGTTCAACGGCTCGCGCGAAAGATCCATACAACTTACGGCGTGTCCGCGCTTGCGGAGCCACGCGGCCGGCGATGCCAACCCAAACGGCTGCCGCCCCAATTCGTACGTCGAGATCAGCGCGATCTTCACGCTGCCATTATAGCGTTCCTCGCGCAGCGACGATTTCGGTTATCATAGAAGTCCACTTTCGCTCCGAAAGGACTGTCTGGATGCCCATCTCCGCAGCAAATTCCTTCAGTACGCGAGACACGCTGAGTGTCGGCGCGCAAACTTTTGAGATCCACCGGCTCGAAAAGCTGGAGAAACACGGCCTCGGCTCCCTGTCCCACCTCCCGTTCTCTCTGCGCATCCTCCTCGAGAATCTTCTCCGGTTTGAAGATGGCCGCTTTGTGCACGCGGATGATATTCGCGCGCTTGCCAAATGGACGCCGAACGGCCCGCAAAAAGAAACTGCGTTCATGCCCGCGCGTGTTCTGTTGCAGGACTTCACGGGCGTGCCCGCGGTCGTCGACCTCGCCACCATGCGTGAAGCGATGAAGAGACTGGGCGGCAATCCCAAACGTATCAATCCACTGTTCCCTGCTGAGCTTGTGATCGATCATTCCGTGCAGGTCGACAGCTTCGGCAACAACCAGGCGTTCGGCTTGAACGCCGAACTGGAATTTCAACGCAACATCGAGCGCTACGAATTTCTGCGCTGGGGCCAGAATGCCTTTCGCAATTTCAAAGTGGTTCCGCCGGACACCGGCATCTGTCATCAAGTAAACATCGAGTACCTCGCACGAGTAGTTTGCGCCATGCCCAATGGCAATCGCGTCGAGGCATATCCCGATTCGCTGGTCGGTACGGACTCTCACACCACGATGGTGAACGCGCTCGGCGTCTTTGGCTGGGGAGTTGGAGGGATTGAAGCCGAGGCTGCGATGCTCGGCCAACCCCTCTCGATGCTGGTTCCCGAAGTTGTTGGGTTTAAGCTGCACGGGCGGCTGAGTGAAGGTTCGACCGCGACCGATCTTGTGCTAACCGTAACGGAAATGTTGCGCAAGAAAGGAGTGGTCGGGAAATTTGTGGAGTTCTACGGCTCCGGCTTGTCCAGTTTGAGCGTTCCCGACCGCGCCACCATCGCGAACATGGCACCCGAGTACGGCGCCACCATGGGCTTTTTTCCTGTCGACAACGAGACGCTTGCGTATCTCCATTTCACCGCGCGCGGTCACGAACAAATTGCGCTGGTCGAGGCTTACTGCAAGGAGCAGATGCTTTTCCGCACGGACAACACGCCCGATCCGCAATTCAGCGACAAACTGGAACTCGATTTGGGGACCGTGGAGCCGACGGTGGCGGGCCCGAAGCGTCCGCAGGATCGCGTGTCTCTGAAGAACGCCAAATCTTCGTTCATCAAGGTTGTGGAAGGCGCGCCGTGCAAAGAGGTCGCTGTCAAGAATAACGGCGACAATTTTCCACTCTCGAGCGGTGCTGTGGTCATCGCCGCGATCACGAGTTGCACGAACACTTCTAATCCTTCATTGATGCTTGGGGCGGGTTTGCTGGCGAAAAAAGCTGTCGAACGCGGCCTTCGGGTGAAGCCCTGGGTGAAAACCAGCCTCGCGCCCGGCTCGAAGGTCGTCACCGACTACCTGCAAGCCTCGGGGCTCATCAACTATCTTGAACAGCTAAAGTTCCATCTCGTCGGTTATGGCTGCACTACTTGCATCGGCAATAGCGGCCCGCTGCCCGAGCCGATTGGTGCGGCGATCAAGGAAAACAACATGGTCGCTGTCGCGGTGCTTAGCGGCAACCGCAATTTTGAAGGGCGCGTCCATCCGCTGGTTCGCGCCAATTATCTCGCTTCGCCACCGCTGGTCGTCGCTTACGCGTTGGCCGGACGCATGGATCTCGACCTCACGACCGAACCCATCGGTAATGATTCCGCGGGAAAGCCTGTTTACTTGCGTGAAATTTGGCCGACGCCGCAAGAAGTGGAAAGCACGGTGCGCGCTGCGGTTTCCACCGAGCAATACCGCAAAGAGTACAGCGAGGTTTTCGAAGGCGATGCCCGCTGGAAAGGCATGAAGGTGTCCGAGGGCGATCTTTATCAGTGGGAAGACAAGTCCACCTACATCAAGTTGCCGCCCTACTTCGAAAACATGCCGAAGACGCCGCCGGCCCTCACCGATATTCATGGCGCGCGCGTCCTCGCTGTTTTGGGCGACAGTGTTACCACCGATCACATCTCTCCTGCTGGCTCGATTGCTCTCGAATCGCCAGCGGGAAAATACCTCGTCGCTCATGGTGTCAAGCCGCACGAGTTCAATTCCTACGGCGCGCGTCGGGGCAATCACGAAGTGATGATGCGCGGGACGTTCGCAAACATTCGCTTGCGCAATCAACTCGCGCCCGGGACGGAAGGCAGTTGGACCCTGCACCTGCCGGACGGCGAGAAGATGTTCATCTACGACGCTTCGGTGAAGTATCGCGAAGAAGGCGTTCCCCTGCTCGTGATTGCCGGGAAGGAATACGGTTCCGGCTCCTCGCGCGACTGGGCCGCCAAAGGCACGCGACTGCTCGGCATCCGCGCGGTGATTGCCGAAAGCTTTGAAAGAATCCACCGCAGCAATCTTGTGGGAATGGGTGTGCTGCCGCTGGAATTCAAGCCCGGCGAGAATCGGGAATCTCTCGGGCTGACCGGGCACGAAGTCTTCGACATTGAGGGTATTGCCACACTGACGCCGCGCAAGGAAGCCACGGTTCACGCGCAAACGAAGGACGGGGACGTGAAGACCTTCAAGGCGCTGATCCGCGTGGATACGCCGGAGGAAGTCAGCTACTACAAGCATGGCGGCATCTTGCAGTACGTGCTGCGCCAAATGCTGGAGTAGGATTGACTCATTATGATGAGTCAAATATACTCATCACATGCCTAAGCGATTGCAAGTAATCCTCCAAGACCCGGAATACCGTGAAATACAGCGCATGGCCCGTGCACGGCGCATGTCCTTAGCCGAGTGGGTCCGCCAGGCTCTCGATGTAGCGCGCCGCCGGGAGCCGGTAGGCGATGTCGGCAAGAAACTGGAGGCAATACGTGCCGCCGCGAAACACGAGTTCCCAACAGGCGATATTGAAGACCTGCTCGCCGAAATCGAGCAGGGATATCTCGGCGGCAACAAGTCGTGATTCTTATTGATTCGAACGTCCCCATGTACCTCATTGGTGCACCGCACCCTCACAAGACGGATGCTCAACGCCTGCTTGAAAAAGCGGTCGCGGCACGTGAGAAGCTCCTGACGGACGCCGAGGTGTTGCAAGAGATCTTGCACCGATACATTGCGGTGAATCGGAGGGAGGCCATTCAGCCCGCGTTCGATGCTTTGCTCGCTTTCGCGGACGAAGTGCTGCCTATTGAACAAAGTACCGTAGAGGATGCTAAACAGATTGTGCTGGGTTATCGACAGTTGTCAGCGCGTGACGCCATACACTTGGCCGTCATGAGGCAACACGCTATCGGTCAAATTCTCAGCTTTGACACCGGATTCGACAGTTTTCCTGGGATCAATCGCATCTCCTAGGTAGAGTATTCGCTCAGGGCGCTCTAAACCTGAGGTGCCAGAGTAGCAATACGCCCGCAAGGACCGACACGAGGCTGACGACCTGTGCGTTGGACATCCCGAGAATCCACGGTGAATTGATGCGGATAATCTCCACCAGGAATCGCGCGAGGCCGGTGAGGATAAGGTAAGCGCAGAACACCCGTCCGGACGTTTTGTGTGCTCGGAAGTTTTTCCCGCCGAGATACCACAGCAGCGCGCCAATCGCGCACCAGACAATGAATTCATAGAGTGGCGTAGGGTGCACTCGCTCCGTCGTGGGTACAACCCCATTCGGGAAACTCATTCCCCATGGCAGCGAAGTCGGCTGGCCGTAGTCCCCATCACCCGATAGGAAACAGCCGATTCGGCCGATCGCATAGCCAAAGGAGGCCGCCGGTGAGCACGCGTCCAGAAATTCCAACACGGGCAATCTTGCCTGCCAGCCCATCACCAACATCGTTCCGAAGCCGCCAAGAAACCCGCCGAACCACGCGAATCCGTAACGGCTGAGGAGCATCCAACGATCTGCGGGACTGTCTACCAAGTGGTACAGCTTGGCGCCGATAATTCCAGCGATTCCCGCAAAGGTGATCATCAGAAACGCGTCGGCTTTCATTCGCCGGCGATCGAAGTCGGCTTGGAGGATATACGCCGAGGTGATCAGCGCAAGAGCAACCATCAATCCGAAAGTGGGCAGTGACAGCGGCCCCAAGTGTAGGTAAGGAATCATTCGATGATCAGATGAGCCAACAAAAAGTATACACGACGCCTAAGTCGCGCCCGGTTGCGCCCGCCAATGCAGCGCAAATCCCAATGCCAGCCAAATCGCCAGTGCCAGCCATTCCGCGCGCGAGAAATGCCCCGGGATGCCGGGCAGGAGTTTCATCAGCACGAGCAACAACGCCACAGTGGTTCCCACGGCTGAAACCACCCGCAATCTAATGCTTCGCTCCACCACAAAAAAGGACGCGCAAGCCGCTAGCCATCCAAACGCCGAAGCCATCGAGCCGACTTCCGTCACCGGCACCAGGAGAGCATCTCCGAGTAGCAGTCCCAACAACGTCGCGAACGTCACCGCGACAATCGCTACCTTTGGCGTCTGAAATCGCTCGTGAACCGCTCCAAATACTCCTGGAATTGTCCGGCGTCTCCCGAAGGCAAACAATAGCCGAGTCGAGGCAACGAAATTTCCATTAAAGACTTGCAGAAGCGCCACCAGGGCGATCCCGAGGATCAGTCGCGGAACCCACACGGCGTGGGTTCCTTGTTCGAAGGCAATGGCGGTAGCGAACCGCATCCCCAGCAGGCCTTGCCACGGCGCGACATAGCTTACGGCACCAACCGCCAGCGCCAGAAAACCCGCGCCGACGAGCAACGCCAGCGAAATCGCGGTGAAGAACCTCTCCGGAGGAAAGCCCGGATGCGATTCCTCCGCGAGCTTCGGTATGGATTCGAATCCCGTGACGAAGTACGGCACAATCTGCAACATCAATAGAATCGACAAAAACGGCGTCCGACTGAAATGCGGCTGGAAGTTCGCTGCGGAACCTGAACTTGCGCTGATCAGGAGCAATAACAAGAAAACGCCAATCACCGCGGATGTCACCCAGTTTTGAAACATTGCGCTGCCACGCACCCCTTGATAATTCAGCCAGCACAAAAACCCGGTGACTGCCAATCCAACCAAAAGCCGCGGAAGGAATACCGGTTCTCCGGCAACACGATACAGCTCCATCGTGTCGAGTTGAGGGAAAATGTAGGCTGCAAGCTTGCCCAAAGCCACTGCTTCCCAAGGGCACACGATGAAATATGCCAACAGCATCATCCATCCCGTGATGTAACTGACAAGAGGAGGAAACACTTGTGCCGTATACGCCGCTTCCCCTGCCGCATCAGGCAGACGGCGAACCCATTGCCCATAGATGTATCCGACAGGTAGAAGGAGCAGGCCAGCAATCCCAAAGCCCAGCATGGCTCCTGCTGGCCCGCC
>Ga0207777_1000153_pt1 | contig 16268 bp, 8 predicted proteins | sample LuqExpMetageno35_FD_187793 | JGI IMG/M metagenome (GOLD analysis project Ga0207777, IMG submission 187793) | Tropical forest soil microbial communities from Luquillo Experimental Forest, Puerto Rico - Sample 35 (SPAdes) | ecosystem: Environmental > Terrestrial > Soil > Tropical forest ...
TCGGCCGCCGTCGCGTCCCTCTACGAGGCGCTCGCGCCCTATGCGGACGGTGCGAGCGTGCGACTGCCCGGCGCGATGTGGTTGGTCAGCAGCGCGCCTGCCTGAGTGCGCGCGTCGGTCCTCGGCCGTCTGTTCGCTGATCATGGCGCGCCCGTAGCATTCCATGGCGACGTAGTGGGCGGTGAGGAACTGCGCCGCAATCATGATCCCAACGTCGCCAGCTAGGTTCAGGGGTGCCGCCCTGCGCGCCGTGCCGGAATGACGGTGGTAGTTGTTAATACCCCGCCGCTAGCGCCCCGCGCGTGCGTGTGTCGGCGGCGCCGACGTAGGTTTGCGGCGTGAATTCGCCTTTCGGGATCACCGCGATGGAATTCGCCGACGTGTGTGGCTCGGTCGGTACGATCTTGTGGCCGCGGGCGGCCAGCGCATCGAGCAGCGAAGGCGGGAAATCCGGCTCGACGTAGACCTGATCCGGCTGCCACTGATGGTGAATCCGCGGCACGGTCACCGCCTCGGCGATCGGCATATGGAAATCGAGCGCGTTGACGATCACCTGCAACACGGCGGAAATGATGCGGCTGCCGCCAGGCGAGCCGGTGACCAGCACTGGCTTGCCGTCCTTCAGCAGGATGGTCGGTGTCATCGACGACAGCGGGCGCTTGCCCGGTCCAGGTAGATTGGCGGCGAAGCCCACCAGCTCATAGGCATTACTCGCGCCCGGCTTGGCGGTGAAGTCGTCGAGTTCGTTGTTGAGCAGCACGCCCGTGCCGTCCGCGACCAGGCCGAGGCCGTAGGAGAAATTTAGCGTGTAAGTGTTTGATACCGCATTCCCGTCGCGGTCGATGATGGAAAAGTGCGTGGTGTTGCGGCCCTCGAAATCTGCGGGTTTTCCCGGTCTGATCTCGACCGATGGTGTCGCGCGTTCACCGATGCTGGCGCGCAAATTGGCAGCGTATTTTTTCGAAAGCAGTCCCGCAATTGGCATCGTCACCGCGTCGGGATCGCCCATGAACATTGCGCGGTCGGCATAGGCGCGCTTCATCGCTTCGATCTCATAGTGCAACGCCTGCTCGCGCGGCATTTTGCCGAGATCATAGCCCTCCAGAACGTTGAGCATTTCAATCAGGTGCACGCCGCCGGAGGAGGGCGGCGGCATCGACACTATGTCGTAGCCGCGGTAGTTGCCGCGCACGACGGCGCGCTCGACAGGACGATAGCCGGCGAGATCGTCTTTACTAAGAATGCCACCGGCCCTTTGCACGGCATCCGCGATGCGCTCGGCGATACGGCCCTGGTAGAACGCGCTGTGGCCTTGATTGGCGATCGCGCGCAGCGTGTCGGCCAGATCAAACTGCAGCAACCGATCGCCCTCGCGCAGCGGCTGGCTGCCGTTCAGAAAAATTCCCGCCGAGGATCGCCAGCGCGCGAGGCGCTCACGTCCGTGCAGCAGCGAGTCCGCGACGTCGTCTTCGACCGGGAAGCCTTTTTCAGCGAGATCGATTGCCGGTGCAATCAACTCGGCGAACCTGAGCTTGCCGGAGCCGTATTTGCGATGCGCCAGTGCCAGGCCGGCGACAGTGCCCGGTACGCCAACTGACAGCGCGCTGTCGCGCGACTTTGCCTGATCGGGCTCGCCTTTGGTATCGAGGAACATAGCCGGCGTCGCCGCGTTAGGAGCAGTCTCGCGATAATCGATCGCGATGTCGCGATTGTCCTTGGCGAGATGGATCACCATGAAGCCGCCGCCGCCGATGTTGCCGGCGCGCGGATAGGTGACCGCCAGTGCGAAGCCGGTCGCGACCGCGGCATCTACTGCGTTGCCGCCCCGGTCGAGGATTTCGACGCCGATGCGGGCGGCGCGCTGCTCCTGTGCAACCACCATGCCGTTGCGGGCATTGATCGCCTGCGCGGGCGGAATAGCCGGCGTGCGCGAAACCGGCGCGACTTGGGCGTGAACCGCGAAGCTGAAGAACAGGCCAATGACGATTGCGAGGACGCGGGCCATCGGCTGATATTCCATTCGTCCCCGCGGGGCGGGGCCCAATCTTATAGCGTCAAATCGTGAAGCTGGATTCCCGCTCATGCGGTAGTAAGCAGATGGCAACTACCGCGCCTGCCCGTGATAGACCGCGTTCGGCCGCATGTCGGTGGCGGCAGCCACGCGGTTTGACATGTTGAAGAAGCCGGCGATCGACGAAATGTCCCAGATGTCGCGGTCGGTGAAACCGGCGCGCCGCAACCGCTCTCGGTCGCCTTGCTCCACACTCCACGGCTGCGCGGTGAGCTTGACCGCGAAGTCGAGCATGGTGCGTTCGCGCTTGGAGAGGCGCGCTACGCGATAGTTCATCACCAGGTGTTCGCCCAGCAACGGATTGCCGGAATATTGCCGCACCGCTGCGCCGTGCGCGGTCAGGCAATAGTAGCAGCGGTTCTGCGATGACACGGCCACGGCGATCATCTCGCGTTCGAGCTTGGAGAGGCCGCTCTCGCCCAGCATCAGATCGTTATACATGGCGACGAAGGTTTCCAATTTCGTCATGTCGAAAGCATAGGCGACCAGCACGTTCGGCACGAAGCCGAGCTTGTCCTCGCATTTCTTGAAATATGCGGACATCGCTGGCGACAGCTTGGCCGGCTCCAGGTTGAGAACAATCACCGGCACATCGTCGGCTACCGCAGCCGCCGGCTTGGCCGGCTTGAGTCCGGCCGGGTTCGCGTCGGGTTTGGACCGGGGCGATTTTGCTGGCGCCTTGCCACCCTTGATGGCGTGCAGCACCGGCTCACCCTTGCCGGGATTTGCGTTGGCTGCCTTGCCGGCGGTTTTGACCGATTTATTGGCCTTAGCCATGTCCCTCGCCCTTCCCTCACGTCACCTCGGTCGACAAGACTACATTGTTATCGGCCCCCGCGATACAGCCGGCAGCTTGTTTTTGCCCATCGTTTCAGCGGTTTAACGCCGAGTCGGCGGCGCAGCGCAGCTATGTGACCGGGCCGTCGCCAATTGTAGGTTGCCCTCGACGCCCCAGCGCGGAAGGTGAACACTCTCCGCAACCGATTCTACAGCATGAACATCTGCGCGAGATTCCATGGCTGTTGAGTTTACCGCCGGCGAGGACGAAAACGCCGCTCGCCGCTGTATCGAGCAGGCTGGCAGCCGATTGGCCAACGTTCGAGCGGATATCCCGGCAGACTTTGTAGCGCGACTGTATTCGCGCGTGGTGCCGGAGGATGTGGTGCGATACGGCGCGGCCGATCTCGCCGATCTGGCCAAGCAGGCGTTTGATTTTCTCGAGCAACGCACGCCGGGCGCCCCGAAGATCCGCTGCGAAACCGTGGCGTTGAAGGCCTCCGGCGAGAGCCAGGCGGTCACTGTCATCGAGATCGTTAATGACGACATGCCATTCCTGCTCGACTCGGTGATGGGCGAACTCGCCGATCGGGGCGTCGAGGTGCGGCTGGTGGCACATCCCGTGATCGGCGTGCAACGCGACGGCAACAAGCTCACCATGCTCGGCACCGCCGAGGCAATGACGCCCGCGCGCGAAAGTTTCATCCATATCCATTGCGCGCCAATTCCGGATGCGGCGTTACGCGGCGCCATCATAGGCGAACTGCAGAAGGTGCTCGGCGAGGTGCGGCTGGCGGTGCAGGACTGGCAGGCAATGCGCGAGCGCGTGACTGCTATCGTCACCGAACTGAAGGACAATCCGCCGCCGCTGCCGGTCGACGAGATCGCGGAGGCGATCCAATTCTTACAATGGTTGTCGACCGACAATTTCACTTTCCTCGGTCTGCGCGATTACGTATTCGACGGGCAGGCCCTCAAGCCGAATTTCGACACAGCGCTCGGCATCATGCGCACGCGTGAGCTGCGCGTGCTTCGTCGCGGCCAGGAGCGGCTTGAATTCACGCCGGCGATCATGGCGTTCCTGCAGGAGCCGCGCCCGCTGATCATCGCCAAGGCCAATATCCACGCGCGCGTGCACCGCCGCGTTTATCTCGATTACATCGGTGTCAAGCGCTTCGACGCCGACGGTCATTTGATTGGCGAGCACCGCATCGTCGGGTTGTTCACCTCGACCGCCTACACGCGCTCGGCCCATGGCATTCCCTATCTGCGGCGCAAGATCGCGTACGTCGAAGAACGCGCCGGCTTTGATCCTAACAGTCATTCCGGCAAGGCGCTTGCCAACGTGCTGGAACACTATCCGCGAGACGAGCTTTTCCAAGTCGATGACGACACGCTCTATCGTTTCGCGCTGGCAATCCTGCAACTCGACGAGCGACCGCGCGTGCGCGTGCTGGCACGCCGTGACCGCTTTGATCGTTTCGTGTCGGTGCTAGTGTTCGTTCCGCGTGAACGCTACGACAGCGACATCCGCGCCAAAATCGGCGACTACCTGAGCCGCGCGTTTATCGGGCGAGTCTCTGCATTCTATCCGTTCTTTCCGGAAGGCCCGCTGGTGCGCGTGCATTTCATCATCGGTCGATCCGGCGGCGTCACGCCGGAGGTATCCCGCGACACGCTCGAGAAGGAAGTCGGGACAATCGTGCAGACCTGGAGCGACGGCTTGGCGTCCGCGCTCGCGCTGCTGCATGCGCCGGACAAGGCGTGCGAACTGTTCGATCGTTACCGCGACGCGTTTTCCGCTGGGTTCCAGGAATCTTACGCGCCGGCGATCGCCGCCGGCGATATCCGTGTGATCGAGGATTTAAGTGAGCAGCGGCCGCTTGGCGTCGACTTTCATAACCGGCGGGAGGAAGAACAGCGCGCGGTGGGCCTGAAGGTGTGGTGCTTCGCGCGCCCGCTGCCGTTGTCCGAGCGCGTGCCGGTGCTGGAGAACATGGGCTTCCGGGTGGTGGACGAGCACACCTTCCTGGTCTCGCCAAAAGCTGACGGCGAGCACGACGTCTGGTTCCACGACATGCTGCTGGAGCGGCGTAACGGTGGCACGATCAATCTCGGGCCCGGCAAGGCGCGACTGGAAACCACCTTCCTGATGGTGATGCGCGGAGCCGCCGAGAACGACGGCTACAACACGCTTACGCTCGCCGGCGGCGTCGCTTGGCGCGACGTGGCGCTGATCCGCGCGCTGTCGCGCTTCCTGCGCCAGATCCGCGTGCCCTATTCACAGGATTACATGTGGGAAACGCTCGTGAAGCACGCCGGCATCGCCGCCGATGTGGTCGAGCTGTTCCACGCGCGCTTTGACCCGCGTCCTGAAGCAACGGATGGGCGCGACGCCAAACAAAAGGGGATTGCCGCGCGCATCGCCGATGCACTGCAGAGAGTCGACAGCCTGGACGAAGACCGCATCCTGCGTCACTTCGTCAACTCGGTGCAGTCGGCGATCCGCACCAATTTCTATCAGACAGAAAGCGACGGACAGCCCAAGCCGCTGGTCGCGGTGAAGTTCGCTAGCGGCAAGCTGACCGATCTGCCGCTGCCGCGCCCGCTGTACGAAATCTTCGTCTACTCGCCGCGCGTGGAAGGCGTACACATGCGTTTCGGAAAAGTGGCGCGTGGCGGCATTCGCTGGTCGGACCGACCGCAGGATTTCCGCACCGAGATTCTTGGGCTGGTGAAGGCGCAGCAGGTGAAGAATGCGGTGATTGTGCCGGTCGGCGCCAAGGGCGGCTTTGTCTCGAAGCTGATGCCAAAGCGCGCCATGCGCGAGCAGGTGCAGGCGGAAGGCATCGTAGCCTATAAGCTGTTCATATCTACGCTGCTCGATCTCACCGACAACATCGCGCCCGACGGCGCGATCGTTCCACCCGAGAACGTCGTGCGCCATGAGGGTGACGATCCCTATCTGGTGGTCGCCGCTGACAAGGGCACCGCGACCTTCTCCGACATCGCCAACAAGATTTCCGTCGCGCACGGCTACTGGCTGGGCGATGCCTTCGCCTCCGGCGGTTCGGCCGGGTACGATCACAAGGCGATGGGCATCACCGCGCGTGGCGCCTGGGAATCGGTGAGGCGGCATTTTCGCGAGATTGATGTCGACATCCACGTCACGTCGTTCAGCGCGGTCGGTGTAGGTGACATGTCGGGTGACGTGTTCGGCAACGGTCTGCTGCGCGAGGACACCATCCGGCTGCTGGCGGCCTTCGATCACCGCGATATCTTCATCGACCCCGATCCCGACCCGAAGGCGGCTTTCGCCGAACGCAAGCGCCTGTTCGCGCTGCCGCGCTCGAGCTGGCAGGACTATAACAGCGCGCTGATCTCCAAAGGCGGCGGCGTTTATTCGCGCGCGTCCAAGGAAGTCAGGCTTAGCCCCAAGGCACGGCAATTGTTCGGTGTGGCGGAGAGTGTGCCACCGCAAGATCTGATGCGCGCGATCTTGAAGGCGCGCGTAGATCTGCTGTTTTTCGGTGGCATCGGTACTTACGTGCGCGCATCGAGCGAGGGCGACGAAGCTGCCGGCGATCGCGCCAACGACGCCATCCGCGTCACCGGCGCCGAGCTCAACTGCAAGGTGATCGGGGAGGGCGCCAATCTCGGCATGACGCAGCGCGGCCGCATCGAGGCGGCGCAGCGCGGTATCAGGCTCAACACCGACGCAATCGACAATTCCGCCGGCGTCAATACCTCTGACGTCGAAGTCAATATCAAGATCGCACTCAGCGGCCCGGTGCACTCAGGCGTGCTCACGCTTGATGCGCGCAACGTGTTGTTGGCCGAGATGACTGACGAGGTGGCGCGCCTGGTGCTGCGCAACAACTACCAGCAGACGTTGGCGCTCTCGCTCGCGCAGCGGCGCGGGCTGGAGGATCTCGGCTTCCAGCAACGCTTGATGCAAATCCTGGAGACGCGCGGACAGCTCGACCGCGATGTGGAATTCCTGCCCGACGACATGACGCTCGCCGAGCGGCGCAAGCGCAATCTTGCGCTGACCCGGCCCGAGCTCGCCGTGCTGCTGGCCTATGCCAAACTCTCGCTCTTCAACGAGTTGCTCGACTCCAACGTGCCAGACGATCCCTATCTCGGGCGCGAGCTCGAGCGCTATTTCCCCAAGGAGATGTCGAACTTGTTCCCGGATGCGCTGCATGCGCATCGCCTGCGGCGCGAAATCATCGCCACTCAGCTCACCAATTCGATAATCAACCGTGGCGGCACCACGCTGGTGGTACGCATCGCAGACCAGACCGGCGCTTCTGCTGCGTCAATTGCCTCCGCCTTCGCGGCGGTACGCCAGAGCTACGACATGATCGCGCTCAACAGTGAGATCGACATGCTCGACAACAAGATTTCCAGCAAGACCCAGCTCGACCTCTATGCGATGGTGCAGGACCTGTTGCTTGATCGGGTGATTTGGTTCTTGCGCAACGTCGACCTCAGGCAGGGCCTCGAAAATATTGTCGCGCATTACCGCGATGGCATCGCGCTCGTCGCCGAGGCGCTTGACATCGCATTGTCGAAAGAGGCGTTGGCGGCGCGCGAGGCGCGCCGCGCCGAGTTCGCCAAGGCCTGCGTGCCGGACGCGCTGGCGCAGCGCTTTGCCGGTCTGCCGGCGCTGAAGGCCGCGCCCGATATCGTGCTGGTGGCGGATCGCGCGCAGAAACCGGTCGGCGAGGTCACTGCGACCTATTTTGCCGCCGAGGCCTTCTTCCAGCTCGACCGCGTGGCCGGGGCGGTGCCCGGCATCGTGGTGGCGGATTATTTCGACCGGCTGGCGCTCGACCGTGCGCTCGACTCGATCGGCGAGGCGGAGCGCCGGCTCACAGCCGCTATGGTCGTTAACGGCCATGCCGGCGCCGGCGCGGTGCAGGAATGGCTGAAGCCGCGGAAGGCCGAGGTCGAACGTATCCGCGCGGCGATCCACGAGATCGCCGACTCCGGGCTGACGCTGTCGAAGCTGTCGGTGACGGCGAGCCTGCTGGGCGATTTGGCGCGGGAGTAGTTCAGCCGCACATTTCCGCGCAAGCGCGAATTCCGCGTTATGTCCCGGTTTTCACGGGACGATCTTATGAAGTTCAATGTCTGAAATGCCGCGTGCCGGTGAACACCATCGCGACGTTGTGCTCGTCGGCGGCCTTGATCACATCGGCATCGCGCATCGAACCGCCGGGCTGGATCACCGCGGTGGCGCCGGCTTCTATCGCAACTAGCAAACCATCCGGGAACGGGAAGAACGCGTCGGAGGCGACCACCGAGCCTTTGGTCAGCGGTGCCGGCAGGTTCCTCTCCCGCGCGGCATCTTCTGCCTTGCGTGCGGCGATGCGCGCGGCATCGACGCGGCTCATTTGGCCGGCGCCGATGCCGACCGTCGCCAGCCCCTTGGCATAGACGATGGTGTTAGACTTCACGTGTTTGGCGACGCGGAACGCGAAATGCAGGTCGGAGAGCTCGGCCTCGCTCGGCGCGCGCTTGGTGACAGTCTTAAGCTGCATCTCGTCGACCACGGCGTTATCGCGCGACTGTACCAGCAGCCCGCCGGCCACTGTCTTCACGGTCAGACCGGGCGTGTGCGGATTGGGCAGCCCGCCGGCCAGCAGCAGCCGCAAGTTCTTCTTGGCCGCAACGATCTTGATCGCCTCGTCGGTTGCATCGGGCGCGATGATCACCTCGGTGAAGATCTCGGTGATTGCTTTGGCCGCCTCGGCGTCGAGCGTGCGATTGAGCGCGACGATGCCGCCGAAGGCCGAGGTAGAATCGCAGGCCAGCGCATTTTTGTAGGCGTCGAGCAGGCTAGCGCCTTCCGCCACGCCGCAGGGGTTGGCGTGCTTGACGATCACGCAGGCGGCGGTGCGCTTCGGATCGAACTCCGCCACGCATTCATAGGCAGCGTCAGTGTCGTTGATGTTGTTGTAGGACAGCTCTTTGCCCTGCAGCTGGCGCGCGCTCGACACCCCGGCGCGCTCGTTGACGCCGCGATAGAATGCTGCCGTCTGATGCGGGTTCTCGCCGTAGCGCAGCGCCTGGATAAGCCGGCCGCCGAAGGCGCGGTAGTCGGGCGCCTCGTCGTGCAGCGTCTCCGCGAACCAGTTGGAAATTGCTGCGTCATAGGCAGCGGTGCGCGCATAGGCCTTGGCGGCGAGTCGCTGCCGCAGCTCGATCGTGGTCATGCCGGCATGCTGCGCGAGCTCGCCCAGCACCTTCGCGTAGTCGGAAGGCTCTACGACAACGGTGACGTCGGCGTGGTTTTTGGCGGCGGCACGGATCATCGCCGGCCCGCCGATATCAATGTTCTCGATGCAGTCGTCGTAGGCGGCGCCCTTGGCGACGGTCGCCTCGAACGGATAGAGGTTCACCACCACGAGATCGATCGGCTTGATGCCGTGCTTCTGCATCGCGCTGACGTGCTCGCTGTTGGCGCGGATCGCCAGCAGTCCTCCATGTACCTTAGGATGCAGCGTCTTGACGCGGCCGTCCATCATCTCGGGAAAGCCGGTGAGTTCGGCGACATCGATGACGTGAAGCCCGGCGTCCTTCAGCGCCTTGGCGGTGCCGCCGGTGGAAATCAGCTCGACGTGGTAGCTACCGAGCGCCTTGGCAAAGTCGATGAGGCCGGTCTTGTCGGACACCGACAGCAAAGCGCGGGCGATGCGGCGCGGGTGGCTGACCATGCGTTACGGGCTAGCACATCAAGAGGGCAAAAGTGTATTCGCCCCACAATGTCTGCCCCGCGCATCCACAGGCATTACGCCGCAACGTTACAGCGGCAATTCCGGCTCATCGATCCGTCCGGGCCGCCTGCCCGGCGGCGTCGGCGGAGTGCGGCCGAAGCTCCAGCGCAGCCTGGCGTTCTTACGGGCGTGGCCGTAGATCACAATCTGCACGGCGCGGCGCGGGCCGTCGGAGCCGGCGAGATAGACGCTTTCCTCGAGCTGTACCGCCTCGGCGGTTGTCGTGAAGGCCCACACTTCGCGGTCGGGCAGCAGCAGGATCACGCCGCGGCCGTCAGATAGGCGGCTTGCCTTGATCGCCGGGTGCAGATGGAAGCGGATGGCGAATTCGTCGTCGGCGTGCGCGGGGTAGTTCTGACCAACGGCCGGAGCAAAGCTATCTTCGCCGTCGACGGTGCAGCCGTCCGCGCTGATCCTGATAACGCGCGTGTGGATTACGCCGAAGGTGGTTGCATAGCCGTCGTGGCTAGCGCTCACCGCCGGTCCGTCAGCAGTGTCCACACGCGAGACTTGCACGATGTGCGGCCCGGCCACGATCGGCGTGCCGCCGAGCAGGCGGCGGAACGGACTGTTCTCGAGGAATTGGCAGGAGGAGGCGTCGTTGAAGGTGACGGTCGAATGCGCCGCGGTAGCGCGTGCGACTTGCCGCCAAGTCGCCTTGTTGACCGCTGGCAAACCGCAATTGATCACCAGCCGGTGCTGCTTGCACGACAACTCGAACGCCAAACAGCTGGCGTGCGCTTCCTGGCTGACTGCCAGCGGCGGCGGCCGTCCGGTATCCATTAGTAGTGTGGTCTGCCCGGCGTCGATGCGCTGATAGCCGGAATGCGGCGCGTTCGCCACGGGCGTGCCGCGCGCGTCATCGTAGGCAAGCACGGTGGCGAGCAGATCGACCGGCGTCGGACCCATGCCGTTGAATTGCGCAAAATTTCCGTCGCCGTGCCGGAAAAAGCGCATCATCGGCATCATTCGGTCGATAGCGTTGTTGATGGCCTGCGGCGGCTGCAGGTTGCGTGCGGTGAACAACTGGCGCAGGGGCAACAGGTCGGCGAGCAATTCAATCAGCGCGCCGGGATTGCGGCTGACATGGCCGCCGTCGGGCAGAATCTGCGTACGCAATTCCTCGATCAGCTTGCGTGCGCTGGCGCGCAGCAGGCCGGATTGCCCCTGCATGCACAAGCATGCGTAATTGAGCGCGATCAGCGCCTGCAACCGCGGCAGCCCGTCGCGCGACTGCTTAAGCGCGCGGCGCAGATAGCGCGCCTGCCGCGACAGGCTGCGGATGAAACGCCGGTAGAAACGCGCGTCGGCATCCTCCAGTACGAACGGCGCCTGGCTCAGCCAGCAGACGACGCGCCGCGAAAGAATATCCAGCCGCCAGCCGAGCGGGTGCCAGGCGCCTTGTAGGTTGATCCAGTCCTCGATCAGCGAGCGGGCATTGGCGCGGGTAATGGAGGAATCGGCCGCGCGCAGATGGCGCAGCCACGCGAAGCTGAGCAGGATCACCGCCCATTCGTCGGACGGCGGCGTCATCTCGAACGGAGATCGCCGGTCGCAAATCACCACCTTGCCGGCGAAAGCAAAGCGGCCGGCGTAGATTTCGCTCGCGCGGGTGGCGTCGGCAGTACGCAGATCTTGTGGTGCAATCACCAGCCGGTCGGTGGTGGCGGGGGACAGCCGCCAGCGCATCAAAGGATGCGTGCGCACGGCGCCGAGGAGGCTGCAGAACGCGCGGCGCCCGATGAGCACGGCGAGCCTGGCTCGTTCCGCGACCGAAACCCGCATCATGCAGTTGCTCGTCCTCGGCAACGCGGCCCTGATTCTGCGCGCGTATCCTACGATAGCGAAGGGGCGACGCAGGGCCAATATGTCTTGCCGGATACGGTATTTAGGCCGCGGCGTGGACGAGCCGGGCGGCGAAGAAGCCGTCGAGCCCGGCCCACCGTGGGTCGGGGTCGGGAAAGTGTGGCGGCAGCGTGCGCAAATCGCCGGCGGGGGTGACGAACTCGCTGTGGCCAGCGAGCTCCGCCGCGATGACAGGTTTGCGGGCGACCGCCGAGTTGCGCGCCAGCAGCGCTGCGATCTGCTGTTCGCCTTCCTCCGGCTCCAGCGAGCAGACGCAGTAGACCAGCATCCCGCCGGGCTTGACCAGCGTGACTGCGCGGTCGAGCAGCCTCTGCTGCAGTGAGGTGAGCACGGTGAGGTCGGCTTCGCTCTTGAGCCAGGGTACGTCGGGATGCCGGCGGATCGTGCCGGTCGAGGAGCAGGGCGCATCAAGAAGCACCGCGTCGAACGGACCGCCTTGCCACTCCAATGCGTCGGCGGCGATGGCCTCGGCCTGCAACGAGAGCCGCGCGAGGTTCTCGCGTAAGCGCGCCAGCCGCGTCGGCGATCGGTCGACCGCGATGACATTGCCGCCCGCGAATGCGAGCTGCGCAGATTTGCCGCCGGGCGCCGCGCAAAGGTCGGCGATGTTCAGCCCGCGAAGATCCCCGAACAGGCGCGCGGGCAGCGAGGCGGCCGCGTCCTGCACCCACCACTCGCCTTCGGAAAATCCCGGCAGCAGCGAGATCGCACCTTGCGCTCTGGTGCGCACCGTGCCGGTCGGCAGCACGCGCCCGCGCAGCCGCTCGGCCCAGCTCTCGGCGTTATGCTTGACGGTGAGGTCGAGTGCCGGCTCGTGGCCGTTGGCTTCGGCAATCGCCTGCGCCACATCGGTACCGTAAGTCTTGCTCCAGCGCTTGAGTAGCCAGACCGGCGTGTCACGCGAGATCTTTTCGGCCAGGATACTGGTGCGGCTCTGCGCCACATGCCGCAGCACAGCATTGACCAGCCCGGCGTAACGGGCGGCGCGGCGGTCCGCCTGCGCGAGCCGAACCGCCAAATCGACCGCGGCGTGGTCGGGCACCTCGAGCCACAAGATCTGCGCCGCGCCGATCAACAGGATGGTTTCGATTCGCGGCGCATCGGCCGGAAATCCCTTCTCCAGAAAACCGCCAAGCACGTGGCGCAGCGTGCCCAGCCGGCGTAGCACGGTGGCGGTGAGCCGCCGCATTAGCGCGCGGTCGCGATCGGCCAGTGCCGGCAGGCTCGGATGCGCGGCCTTGCCGGAGAGCTGCTCGTCGAGTGCAATGCGCCGCCGCAGCACGCCGTCGATGATGTCGGCGGCTATTCTGCGGGCGGCGAGGCCGGGAACTTCCGGCTGCGGGGAAGTGCGCGGTCGCGCCATGGGTCCATCATTGCCATGAAATGTGGCACGGGCGCGAAAACGTCAGGAAAAGTGCCGTCCACACACAGGTTTGCGGCCAGCGGCCGCAATATCAATTCTACTACAGATTAAGAGTCAGATTAGGCTCCGGGCCCGCGGCGGTGATGCATCGCTGGCAAAATCCTTTGGGTGACCGAAGCGGCTAGCGGCCTTCCATGACGATTCGCAGGTGGTCGCGCGCGTCCTTTAGCCGCTCATTCTGCGCGCTCACCGCACCTAGTAGTTTATTGATGTTCGCACGGGTTGTGTCGTCGGCAGCCTGAATACTCGATCCGTTGAGCCTGACCGTCGCACGATGGCTTTCAAGATAGTCTGCGACCTGAAAGGTCGCCGTGAGCTGCTCGACCGCAACCGGGATCGTGGTCAGAAACGCCTGCGCTGGCGCAGTGACGTCGCGCTCGTAAGCCTTGGCATAGACCGGTTTGAGGTCGTTCGGTTGCTTGAGCGTGGCGCGCTTGGCGTCGGTATCGGCCAGTAGCTTGCGCGCATCGTTGCCCGCGCTGGCCATCGCGTCGGCCATCGACTTCACCTCGGCTCGGCGGGCGATCAGCTCTTGCATCGATCGCGGCGCGTTGCTTTGTGCAATCTTGTAGGGGCCGGTGAGAATCTTATCCATTTCGCGGTTGAAGTTGCCGATCACCATGTAGTGGTCGATATAGGGCCCGAGCGAAGATTTTTCTTCGTCGGTAAGCGAGGGCACGTGCACGCCGTCTTTGTCGATGATGCGCGTCTGCAGGAATCGGATGAACGCCGTGCGCTTGTCGGTTTTGTTGTCGCCGCAACCGGCCAGCACGGCCGCAATCAATATCAGCGCAGCGACGGCCGTCGCGTGGCGAATGAAAACTGGCATGGTGAAACGCCCCTGTGGCCGGCCATTAGTTCGCCGGCCACAATAAGCGTGTTGGCGTGCGCCGGACAGATCAGGCGCCTGTCTTTGCCGCCTTCTTGTTCTGCCGGTTGCTGACCAGGTCGTCGACCACGGCCGGGTCGGCGAGCGTCGAGGTGTCGCCAAGATTGCCGAACTCGTCCTCAGCGATCTTACGCAGGATACGGCGCATGATCTTACCGGAACGCGTCTTCGGCAGTCCGGGCGCAAACTGAATCAGGTCGGGCGAGGCGATCGGGCCGATCTCCTTGCGCACCCAGCCGACCAGCTCTTGGCGCAGATCCTCGCTCGCCTTCTCGCCCGCCATCAAGGTGACATAGGCGTAGATGCCCTGGCCCTTAATGTCGTGCGGATAGCCGACAACGGCGGCCTCCGACACCTTGGGATGGGCGACCAGCGCGCTTTCCACCTCGGCGGTACCGAGCCGGTGGCCGGCGACGTTGATCACGTCGTCGACGCGGCCAGTGATCCAGTAATAGCCGTCTTCGTCGCGGCGGCAGCCGTCGCCGGTAAAGTACTTGCCCGGATAGGTCTTAAAGTAGGTGTCGACGAAGCGCTGATGGTCGCCATAGACCGTGCGCATCTGGCCTGGCCACGCGTCCGCGATGCACAGATTGCCGGAGCCGGCGCCTTGCAGCTCATTGCCTTCTGCATCGACGATCTGCGGAATCACGCCGAAGAACGGCAGCGTCGCTGAGCCGGGCTTCAATCGCATGGCGCCCGGCAGCGGCGTGATGAGAATGCCGCCGGTCTCGGTCTGCCACCAGGTATCGACGATCGGACAGCGGTCCTCGCCGACCACGTGGTAGTACCACTCCCAGGCTTCCGGATTGATCGGCTCGCCGACCGTACCGAGCAGGCGCAGCGACTTGCGCGAGGTCTTCTTTACCGGATCGTTTCCGCCCTGCATCAGCGCGCGGATCGCGGTCGGGGCGGTGTAAATGATGTTGACGTTGTGCTTGTCGCACACTTCCCAGAAGCGCGACGCGCTCGGATAGTTCGGTACGCCCTCGAACATCATGGTGATGGCGCCGTTCGAGAGCGGGCCATAGACGATGTAGCTGTGGCCGGTGACCCAGCCGACGTCGGCGGTGCACCAGTAGATGTCGCCGTCGTGATAGTCGAACACGTACTGGTGCGTCATCGACACGTAGACAAGATAGCCGCCGGTGGTATGCAGCACGCCCTTCGGCTTGCCGGTCGAGCCTGACGTATAAAGAATAAACAGCGGATCCTCCGCCTTCATCTCCTCGCATGGACAGTCGGCCGGCACAGTCTTGGCGATCTCGTCGTAATAGATGTCGCGGCCGGCTTGCATGTTCACTTTCTCGCCGGTGTGTCGCACCACGATGACGGACTTGACGTGGGACACCTTGTCACAGGCGGCGTCGGTATTGGCCTTGAGCGGAATCTTGCGGCCGCCACGGATGCCTTCATCGGCGGTGATCACCACGTCGGACCGGCAGTCGTCGATGCGGCCGGCAAGCGACTCCGGTGAGAAGCCGCCGAACACCACGGAGTGGATGGCACCGATGCGCGCACAAGCGAGCATGGCGATCGCTGTTTCCACAATCATCGGCATGTAGATGGTGACGCGGTCGCCCTTCTTGACGCCGCGCGCCTTTAGCACGTTGGCAAAGTGGCAGACCTCGGCGTGCAGCTGCTTATAGGTGAGCTTCTTGTCGTTCTTGGGGTCATCGCCTTCCCACACGATGGCGGTCTGGTCGCCGCGCTTGGCGAGATGGCGGTCGACGCAGTTGTAGGCGACGTTGAGCGTGCCGTCCTCGAACCATTTGATCGAGACATTGTGCGGGTCAAAGCTGGTGTTTTTCACCTTGCTGAACGGCTTGATCCAGTCGATGCGCTTGGCCTGCTCGGCCCAGAAGCCGTTCGGGTCCTTGATCGAACGGGTGTACATCTCCTGGTACTTGGCGTCGTCGACATAGGCGCGCTTCCGCCATTCGGCCGGCACCTCATAGATCTTTTCCGACATAGTCACTTCCTCCCCGCCCACCCGGTTGCCCCCGCGGGCGTTGTTGCAGCTTGGTTTAATGCATTATGCGCTGGGCCGCGGACGAGCGACAAGTCGGCGGCCCGCTGGCGGCATGACACTTTGGTCGCGGTCACAGTTTGAGAAATATCAAGGCATTAGGCTGAGGGCGGCCTAGGCGCCGATCACCGCGCCCATCAGCAGCAGCGTCGCCAACCCGCGTCTCCCGATGGGAGAGGGAGTTCGTCTGAACTTGCCGTCCACTCCGCTTCGGATGACGGACTACTTGAGCCCACCTATCCTGCAAACGATCTTCCATTCCTCCACCGTCACCGGCTGTACGGACAGCCGCGTGTTGTTGAGCAACACCATTGCCTTGAGCTTGGGCTCGGCCTTAATGGCCTCAAGCGTTACCGGCTGCGGCAGCGGCCCCACCGCTTTCACGTTCACCACCACCCACGGCTCGCCCGGCTTGGTCTCCGGGTCAGAAT
>Ga0207777_1000156_pt1 | contig 16210 bp, 14 predicted proteins | sample LuqExpMetageno35_FD_187793 | JGI IMG/M metagenome (GOLD analysis project Ga0207777, IMG submission 187793) | Tropical forest soil microbial communities from Luquillo Experimental Forest, Puerto Rico - Sample 35 (SPAdes) | ecosystem: Environmental > Terrestrial > Soil > Tropical forest ...
CCCTCCTCACCCTCACGGATCTGTGAAGTCAACACACAACCCCTGATTTTGCGACTCTAACCCCAACCACCAATCACGCCTTCGACTCGCGCAGCGTCGCACTGGCATGGGCAATGTGCCATGCGAATTAGGGCCTTGTGGGAAAACAGCATCCGTCTTAACGTACAGAAGGACAAACGCAGCGCCCGTGTGCGATTTCCCGGGCGCCCAAATTCCCCAGGAGAGAAGCCATGGCAAAGTCGGACGGGGTGTTCATTTTTATCGGCACCTACATGGACGAGGCGTCAGCTCAAGCCGACTACGACACAATCAAGGACCTCCACTCAGCGGGGGCAGTCGGGACCTACGACGCCTCCGTGGTCACGAAGGACCTCAACGGTAAGGTCCACGTCAACAAGGACGAAATGGCGACCCGGCACGGAGGGTGGGGCGGTGCTGCCGTCGGCGCTGTGGTTGGCATCCTTTTCCCACCCTCGATCCTCGGTGCCGCTGTCGTCGGTGGCGCTGTCGGCGGAGTCAGTGGCCACCTCTGGCGAGGGATGTCGCGCTCTGACGTCAAGGAGCTCGGGGACGTTATCGACGACGGGCAAGCAGCTTTGCTCGTCGTCGGGGAAAGCACCGTCGAGGCTGCGCTGCAGAAGGCTGGACTGAAGGCCGAGAAGCAGGTCGCCAAGGAACTCGACGTCCGCCCAAAGGACATTGACAAGGCTGTCAAAGAAGCCGCCACCGAACTCTGAGGAGCGGCCGTCCGACCCGACGGCGTCCATCTCCCGCAGCTACACGTCGCGGTCGGGCGGAGACCCCGACCGCGACGCGTGCTTCTCGGCCTCAGCCGGGGACCCGGTTGCGCACCTCCACCACGACCTCGTTCGAGAGCTCCTTGAAGGCCTGCTCGCCGAAGTTCGTCCACATCTCGACGGCCGGAGGCGGCATGTGCTCGAGCATGGCCGCCCGCTGCCCGTCGTTCATGCGCTCGCGGATCAGCCCCAGGATGAGCCAGATCTTGTCGCCGCGGAAACTCGCCATGGCGTGTCCAGGCAGTGCGCCCCATTCCTGTATCGAGAGGTTCTCGGCACAGAGTGGCAGCCCTTCGGCCTCTTCCTCGTCGAGATGCGCGCACAGCTGCACGCGCAACGCCTCGAGCGCGTCGGCCACCGCGGCCTGCGACCCGGCGTCGCCGCTCCCGGGCCACGCCGCCAACGCGGTCTGCGCGCTGCCCAAGAGCGCGAGCGCCTCCTTGTGCTCCGCCTCGAGCCGGTCGAGCAACTCGCCTTGCGCGGGGCAACGCGCCCGGAGGAGCGGGAAGACGAGCTCCTCTTCACCGTCGTGATGGGACTGGAGAAAAAAGAGGATGTTGTAGCAGTAGTTCGCGATCAACGCCACCCGCTCGCTGTTCCCGGGCGCGATGTCGCGCACGAGCGCGGGTGCCGCGCCCAGCGTGTCGCGGAACACCCCGTGTACCGCGAACATGTCGGTGACGTCTGGTCGTGGTGCGCCTGCAGGGTCTGCCATGGTTCCTCCTCCTGCCGCCGGGAGCCTGGGACTCGCCGACCCCGGACCGCCTCTGCAGCCCCATTAGAACACGACCTCCTGTCGCCGTGCCGAACGCGTCCAGGAGAATCTCAGCCGCCAGCGTCGCCGCGGTAGTTTCAACGGGTGACCTCCGCTGCTCGTCCGGAGGGGCAAGCCCCGGGGCAGGGCGGATACCTCGCACCCACGTCGACGGCCGACGCGCACGAGACCCCGGACCCGGTCCCGTCCGAGCTCGACCTCGCACGCGTGCCGGTGCACGTCGCGTGCGTCATGGACGGCAACGGCCGCTGGGCCAGCGCGCGCGGCCTGCCGCGGACCGAAGGGCACGCCGCCGGCGAGGTCGCGCTCCTCGATGTGGTCAACGGCGCCCTCGAGATCGGTGTGCAGTGGATCACCCTCTACGCCTTCTCTACCGAGAACTGGCGGCGCCCGCCCGACGAAGTGCGCTTCCTCATGAACTTCAACCAGTCGTTGCTCATGCGCCGGCGCGACGAGCTCAACGAGAAGGGCGTGCAGATCCGATTCGCCGGCCGCCGCGACTGGCGAGTGCCGCGCCGAGTGCTCAAGCGCATGGACGAGTCGATCGAGCTGACCAAGCACAACAGCCGCATGGTCATGACGATGGCCTTCAACTACGGCGGCCGCGCCGAGATCGTCGACGCCGTCAAGGCGATCGTGGCCGAGGGCGTCAGCCCCGGCAAGGTCGACGAGAAGACGATCCGCCGCCACCTGTATTTCCCCGACATGCCGGACCCCGACCTCGTCATCCGCACCTCGGGCGAGACGCGCATCTCGAACTTCTTGCTCTGGGAGATCGCCTACAGCGAGCTGGTCTTCCCCGACGTGCTCTGGCCCGACATGCGCCGGCGCCACCTCTACGAGGCGGTGGTCGAGTTCCAGCGCCGGGTGCGCCGGTTCGGCTCTGTGTCTCCCTGACCTTGCCACCCCCGCCCAGCTGCGAAACTGGGGGGCGCAATGACCCTCACTCGGATCGCCGTCGCCGCCGGGATCGCCGTGCTCACGGCCTTCGTCGTGCTCGTCGTCGTGGTGGGCCCGGCCGGGCTCGGCGTCGTCATCGTCGCCGTCTTGGCCATCGCGGGGCTCATCGCGGCCGGCAACCTGCTCTACGGGCGCAACTCGCACTACGCGGCCGCCCAGGCGCGCCTGCGTGGACCCGAGGAACCCGGCGACGAGGCCACCACCGAGGCCCAGGCCCGCGCCCGCGCCTCGGAGTGGCCGATTCAGGAGCCCCCGCCCGACCCGGCCGGTGGCCCTGCCCCGATCCGATGAGCCTCTATCGCGACCACGGCGTCGTACTCCGCACCTACCGGCTGGGCGAGGCCGACCGTATCGTGGTGCTCCTCACCGAGCGCCACGGGAAGGTCCGCGCCGTGGCCAAGGGCGTACGCAAGACGACGTCGAAGTTCGGCGCGCGCCTCGAGCCGCTCACCCAGGTGGACGTCCTGTTGTGGCAGGGGCGCAGCGACCTCGACATCGTCAACCAGGTCGAGGTCCTCAACGCCTTCCGGGCCGTGCGCGAGGACCTGTCTCGGGTGCCTCGCGGCATGGCGCTGCTCGAGGTGGCCGACCAGCTCGCGCAGGAGCGACTCCCCGATCCGCGCCTCTACGCCATGGTGGTCGGCGCGCTGGGTGCGCTGGCCGATGGCTCGGACCCCACGCTGCTCGCGCCGTCCTTCTTCTTGAAGGCGCTCGTCCTCGAGGGCGCCGGCCCCGTCCTCGACGAGTGCGCCAGCTGCGGCGAGCCCGAGGGCACGGTCGAGCTCGTGGCCTTCGACCTCGTGGCCGGCGGCACGCTGTGCCGGGCCCATCGCAGCGGCCGGCCCCTCAGCCCCGGCGCGCTGAGCCTGGTGCGGCGGATCCTCGGGGGCGACCTCGCCGCGGTGCTCTCCGAGCCGGCGCCGCCCGCCGCCGACGAGGTGGCCGAGCTGGCGACCGAGGCCATGGAGGCGCACCTCGACCGCCGCATCCGCTCGGTGCGCTCGACCGCCGGCCTTTGAACGCATTCGGCGTCTACGTCCACGTCCCGTTCTGCCGGGAGCGCTGCGACTACTGCGCCTTCGCCACCTACACCGACCGCGACCACCTCATGGAGCGCTACGCCGACGCGTGCGTCCTCGAGCTGCAACGCGCGATCGGGGCCGGCGACCTCGCTTCCGCCACCTCCGTCTTCTTCGGAGGGGGGACCCCGTCGCGCCTCCACCCCGAGACCCTCTGCCGCATCCTCGCCGCCATCCCGCGCGCGCCCGGCGCGGAGGTCACCGTGGAGTGCAATCCCGAGGACGCCGACGCCGCGCACCTCGACGCCTACCGCCGGGCGGGCGTCACGCGCGTCTCTTTCGGCCTGCAGTCGACGCACGCGCACGTGCTGGCCGGGCTCGGACGGCGCGTCGTCCCTTGGGCGGCCGAGAGCATCGCGGCGGCCGTGGCGGCGGCTGGATTCGAGACGTGGAACCTCGACCTCATCTTCGGCGGCGCCGGGGAGAGCGACGACGACTGGGGGAGCACCCTCGACGGCGTCCTCGGCCTCGACACGCCGCCGCCGCACATCAGCGCGTACGCGCTGACGGTCGAGCCGGGCACGCCGCTCGGTCGCGACCGGGGGCGGCACCCCGACGAGGAGGCCCTGGCCCGCCGCTACGAGCGGACCGACGCCGTCCTCGGCGCCGCCGGGTACGAGTGGGAGGAGATTTCGAACTGGGCGCGGCCCGGGCACGCCTGCCGCCACAACCACCTCTACTGGGACCAGGGTGACTACCTCGGCTTCGGCTCCGCGGCGCATTCGCACCGGGCGGGGGAGCGCTGGTGGAACGTGCGCACGCCGGACCGCTACGTCGACGCCGTCGAGCGCGGCGCGTCGCCCGTCGCCGGTGGCGAGGTCCTGACGCCCGACCAACGCGCCTTCGAGGCGCTCACGCTCTCGTTGCGCACGCCGCGGGGGGTGCCGTGGGGGAGCCTGCGAGACGCCGAGCGACTCGAGGGGCTCGTCGTGTGTGAAGGCGAGCGCGCCGTGCTCACCGTGCGGGGCCGCCTGCTCGCCAACGAGATCAGCGCCAGAATCCGCTCCGGTATCCTGCTCCGATGACCGAGACCGCGGAGACCGCCGGGCCGGCCGACGCGCCGGCCGACGACCTCATGGAGAAGGTCGTGCGCCTGTGCCGCCACCGGGGCTTCATCTTCCCCTCCGCGGAGATCTACGGCGGCTTCCGCTCCACCTACGACTACGGGCCGCTCGGCGTCAACATGCTGCGCAACGTCAAGAACGCCTGGTGGCGCTCGATGGTGCAGCTGCGCGACGACGTCGTGGGGCTCGACGCGGCCATCTTGGGTCCGCCGGCGATCTGGGAGGCCTCGGGGCACCTGGCCACCTTCACGGACCCGCTGGTCGACTGCCGCAACTGCCACGAGCGCTGGCGGGAGGACAAGATCGAGGGCGTCTGCCCCAACTGCGGCTCGCACGACCTGACCGAGGCCCGGGCCTTCCACCTGATGTTCAAGACGCACGCGGGACCGGTCGAGGACGAGGGCCACGTCGCGTACCTGCGGCCCGAGACGGCCCAGGGCATGTTCACCAACTTCGCCAACGTGCTCAGCACGACTCGCAAGAAGCCGCCCTTCGGCATCGCGCAGGTCGGGAAGTCCTTCCGCAACGAGATCACGCCGCAGAACTTCGTCTTCCGCACGCGCGAGTTCGAGCAGATGGAGATGGAGTACTTCGTCCCACCGGACGAGGCGTCGCAATGGTTCGGCTACTGGCTCGAGCAGCGCCTGCAGTGGTACCTCGACCTCGGCATCCCGGCCGACAAGCTTCGGCTGCGCCACCACGACCCCGAGGAGCTGTCGCACTACTCGAGCGGCACGGCCGACGTGGAGTTCCTCTTCCCCTGGGGCTGGGACGAGCTCGAGGGCATCGCCAACCGGGGCGACTACGACCTCACGGCCCACGCCAAGGCGTCGGGGGAGACCCTCGACTACTTCGACCCGCAGACCAACGATCGTTACACGCCGCACGTGATCGAGCCCGCGGCCGGGGCGACCCGGACGATGATGGCGTTCCTGCTCGCCGCGTACACCGAGGACGAGGTGGGCGGCGAGGCGCGCACGGTGCTGCGCCTGGACTGGCGCCTCGCCCCCTACCAGGTGGCCGTGCTCCCGCTGTCGAAGAAGGACACACTCGAGCCGCTGGCGCGCCAGGTGCTGGCCCGACTGCAGCCGCACTTCATGACCGACTACGACGTCACCCAGAGCATCGGCCGCCGCTACCGCCGCCAGGACGAGGTCGGAACGCCGTGGTGCGTCACCGTGGACTTCGACTCGCTCGAGGACGACGCCGTCACCGTGCGCGACCGTGACACCACCGAGCAGGTGCGGGTCCCGGTGAGCGGGTTGGTCGCCGAGTTGCGGCGGCGGACCGGCCAGGAGGACTGAGTCGGTTCGGTCTGCTTAGCCGACTCGGCGGTACTTGCGCACCGCCAGGGGCGCCAGCACGATCAGCAGCCCGGCGCACCAGGCCAACGCGGCCCACACGGCGGCGGTGTCCGTGAGCGAACCCCCCGTCATGAGCGAGCGCGCCGCGTCGACGACCTGGGTCACCGGCTGATGCTTGGCGAAGGCCTGCAGCCAGCCGGGCATGCTCGAGACCGGCACGAAGGCGGACGAGGCGAAGATGAAGGGGAAGAGGACCGGGAAGACCATGATCTGTGCCGTCTCCGCGTTCGGCGCCGAGAGGCCGAGCGTGGCGAAGCCCCAGCAGAGCGTGTAGGAGAACAGGAGCACGATCAGCAGGCCGCACAGGAACAGGCCGAAGTTCGTACCGATGCGGAAGCCGACGGCGAAGCCGACCGCGCTGATGAGCACGACCACGAACACGTTGCGCACGAGGTCCGCCGAGGTCCGGCCCGCCAGCACGGCGGAGCGGGCCATGGGCAGGGCGCGGAACCGTTCGATCAGCCCCTTGTTGAGGTCCTCGGACAGACCGACCGCGGTGCTCACCGCGCCGAAGGCCACGGTCTGCACGTAGATGCCTGGCATCAGGTAGTCGACGTAGGGGATGCCCGTGTGGATGGCCCCGCCGAACACGTAGACGAAGAGCAGCGTGAACATGATCGGCTGCAGGGTGGAGAAGAACACCGCCTCGGGCGTCCGGGTCAGCGCCCGCAGGTTGCGCCAGGTGATGGTCGCCATGTCCTGGATCGCCCAGCCGACGCGACTACCGGTCGGCCGGTCCGTTCGTTGCAGGGTGGGGAGTGCGATGGTGGTCATGCGGCGTCCTTCCCGTCGTCTCCGGCGGCCGTGCGGCGCCGGCCCCTGCCCTTGCGGGCCAGACACTCCGCCTCGGTCTCCGCCTCGCTCTTGTGCCCGGTGAGGCTCAAGAAGACGTCGTCGAGGCTCGGCTCGCGCAGGGCGAGGCCGCTGACCGGGATGCGCGCCGTGTCGAGCGAGCGCAGCACCTCCGCCCCGACGGCCGGTCCGTTCTCGACCGTCAGCTCGACCACCGTCCCGTCGATGACGGGTTCGCGGTCGGTCAGCGGCGTCAGCAGCGGCACGGCCCGGCGCACCTCTTCCAGGCTGGTCAGCGTCACAGCCACCACCGAGGTGCCGAGGTCGGCCTTGAGCTCGGCCGGCGTCCCCTGGGCGATGACCCGGCCGTGGTCGACCACGACGATGTCGCGGGCGAGGCGGTCGGCCTCCTCGAGGTACTGGGTGGTGAGCAACACGGTGGTCCCGTCGCCCACCAAGTCCTCGATGACGCCCCAGAGGTCCTGGCGTCCCTGCGGGTCCAGGCCTGTGGTCGGCTCGTCGAGGAACAGGACCGGCGGGCTGGCCACCAACGCGGCGGCCAGGTCGAGGCGCCGGCGCATGCCACCCGAATAGGTCTTGAGGACGCGGTCGCCGGCGGCGGCGAGGCCAAACCCCTCGAGGAGCTCGTCGGCGCGCGTGTGCGATGTGCGGCGGCTGAGGTGCGACAGGCGCGAGACCATGCGCAGGTTCTCCCGACCGGTGAGGTTCTCGTCGACCGTGGCGTACTGCCCGGCCAGGCCCACGATGCGGCGGACGGCGTCGGGCTCTTCGACGACGTCGTGGCCGAGGATGGCGGCGGAGCCGGCGTCGGGAGCGAGGATGGTGGAGAGGACCCGCACCGCGGTGGTCTTCCCGGCGCCGTTCGGGCCCAGCAGCCCGAGCACGGTGCCGGCCTCGATCCCGAAGGAGACCCCGTCCAGCGCGCGGACGTTGCCGTCCCCGAAGACCTTGACGAGGTCGTGCGCCTCGACGGCGAGCGAGTCCGAAGAAATTCTCATCGACAAAGAAACTTAGTGCTAAAGTGTCTTATATGTCAAGACAATGGTCGCGTTCCGAGCTGGCCCAGCAGCTGCGCAACGAGATCATGGGGTACTTCGGCGCGGCCAGTGACTTCGATGAGCGGGTGGCCAAGAAGCTGAAGCTGGGCCGCACGGACATACGCTGCCTGGACCTTATTGGCCGTCTCGGTCCGCTCACCGCGGGCCGGCTCGCCGAGGAGAGCGGGTTGACCACCGGGGCGGTCACCTTCATCTTGGATCGGCTCGAGGAGGCGGGCATGGTGACGCGGCGGCGCGACACCGAGGACCGCCGGCGGGTGTGGGTCGAGATCGTGCCCGAGGCGCAGCAGCGCCTGCAAGGCCTGCAGCAGCCCGTCGCCGACGAGATGCGTCAGGTGGCGTCGCAGTTCAAGGTCGACGAGCTGCAGGTCGTGCGGGACTTCATGCGCCAGGCCAAAGAGGTGTTCCAGCGCCAGGTCCGCGACGCGGTGTACGAGGCGATGCACGGCGGCGGCAGTCGTATGGAGCGGAGCCGGGCCGACGAAGGCGACGACGGGGCAGACGACGACGGCGACGACGGGCGGCAGCGGGGGGAGGGCCCGGCAGCGGGAAAGTAGGCTGGCCCGACCCGGCCCGATCGGGCCGGGACGACCACGAGCGACCGCACCCGCCACCCGCGGTCGGCCCGTACGGGGCAAGGAGGCCCGATGCCGTACGTCTTCGACTTCGACCACACGCACGCCCGTCCGCCCATGGAGCTCAAGGATCTCCTCGGTGGCAAGGGCGCCAACCTGGCCGAGATGACGTCGGTGCTGCGGCTGCCGGTGCCCCCAGGGTTCACTATCTCGACCGACGCCTGCCGCACCTACATGACGGGCGGCTGGCCCAAGGCGCTCGACGCCGAGGTGGCCGCGGCCCGGTCCCGACTCGAGAAGGCAATGGGCAAGGTCATCGGCGACGCCGACGACCCGCTGCTCGTGTCCGTGCGCTCGGGGGCCAAGTTCTCCATGCCCGGGATGATGGACACCGTCCTCAACCTCGGGCTCAACGACCGCTCCGTCGAGGGGCTGGCCAAGCAGACCGGTGACGAGCGCTTCGCCTTCGACTCGTACCGGCGCTTCATCGCCATGTACGGCCGCATCGTGCTCGAGCTCCCGGGCGAGGAGTTCGAGTCGCTCTTCGACGCCGCCAAGGAGCTGGCCGGCACCACCTCGGACGCCAAGGTGCCGGTGGAGCTGCTGCGTTATCTCGTCGACTCGTACCAGCAGATCGTGGAGCGCCACACCGGCAAGCCGTTCCCACAGGACCCAGCGGAACAGTTGCGCGGCGCCATCGAGGCGGTGTTCCGCTCGTGGAACGGGCCCAGGGCCATTGCGTACCGCAACCGCGAGCACATCGCGCACGACCTCGGCACCGCCGTCAACGTCCAAGCCATGGTGTTCGGCAACCGCGACGACAACTCGGGCACCGGCGTCGGCTTCACCCGCGACCCGGCCACCGGCACCAAGGGGGCCTACGGCGACTTCCTGGTCAACGCGCAGGGCGAGGACGTCGTGGCGGGCATCCGCAACACCGAGCCCATCTCCGAGCTGAAGAAGCAGTTCCCGAAGGTCCACGCCGAGCTGCTCGACATCTTCTCCCGCCTCGAGGCGCACTACGCGGACATGTGCGACACCGAGTTCACCATTGAGCAGGGGAAGCTCTGGATGCTCCAGACCCGGGTCGGCAAGCGCACCGGCGCCGCCGCGCTGAAGATGGCGGTCGACATGGTGCGGGCGAGCGACCTTGGCATCTCCAAGGCCGAGGCGGTCTCGCGCATCACCGAGGACCACCTCGACGCCGTGCTACACCCGCAGTTCGCCGGCTCGGGCTACCCGGTATGGGCCAAGGGCCTGGGCGCCAGCCCGGGCGCGGCGGTCGGGCGCATCTACTTCACGGCCGACGACGCCGCCGAGGCGGCGGGGCGCGGCGAGCAGGTCGTCCTCGTGCGCAGCGAGACGTCGCCCGAGGACGTGCACGGGATGCTGGCGGCAGAGGGGATTCTCACCGCACGCGGCGGGCTGGTGTCACATGCCGCGGTGGTGGCGAGGGGCTGGGGCAAGCCCGCCGTCGTCGGCGCGGAGGTGCTGCGCATCGGCCACGACCACTCGGTGAGGGCCGGCGACGTCACGCTCTACGAGGGCGACTGGGTGTCGCTCGACGGCGGCGCCGGCATCGTCGTGGCCGGAGAGGTGCCGCTGACCTCGGCGTCGCCCCCCGCCGAGTTCACCACGGTGCTCTCGTGGGCCGACGAGATCCGCCGGGGCCACCTGGCCGTCCGGGCCAACGCCGACACGGGTGACGACGCGGCCAACGCACGCGGCCTGGGTGCCGAGGGCATCGGCCTGTGCCGCACCGAGCACATGTTCTTGGGGGAGGACCGCCTCCCGGTGGTGCGCCGCATGATCCTGGCCCACTCGCCCTCGGAGGAGGCCGAGGCCCTCGAGGAACTGCGTATCGTCCAGCGCGAGGATTTCATCGCCATCCTCGCCGCCATGGACGGCCTGCCGGTGACCGTGCGCCTCCTTGACCCGCCGCTGCACGAGTTCCTTCCCTCCTTGGAGGAACTGGCGCACCGCGACGCCACGGTCGGGCTCAACCCCGAGGAGCGGCGGCTCTACGAGGCGGCCCTGTCCTGGCGCGAGGCCAACCCGATGCTCGGGACCCGCGGCGTGCGCCTTGGCGTGATCAAGCCCGGTCTCTACGCCATGCAGGTGCGTGCCCTCATGGAGGCGGCCCGCCAGCGGGTGGCCGACGGCGGGCACCCCATCGTCGAGATCATGATCCCGCTGACGGTGACCCGCGAGGAGCTCGCGCTGGCACGCGGCTGGGTCGAGGACGCCGTCGCCGAGGTCAACGCCGAGCCGGCGCCCAAGCCCGCCAAGGGATCGGCCAAGTCCGGATCGGGCTCTGGTTCGCCGTCGGCCAAGGCGGGGAAGCTCGAGGTGACGATCGGCACCATGATCGAGACGCCGCGGGCGGCGCTGCGGGCGCAAGAGATCGCCGAGGTGGCCGAGTTCTTCTCCTTCGGCACCAACGACCTGACCCAGATGACCTTCGGCTTTTCGCGCGACGACGTGGAGGGCCGCATGATGGACGCCTACCTCGAACACGGCCTGTTGCCGCGCAACCCCTTCGAGGTCGTGGACTTCGACGGGGTCGGGGAGCTGGTGCGGCTGGGCACCGAGCGCGGCCGCGCCACACGACCGGACCTCAAGGTCGGGGTCTGCGGCGAGCACGGCGGCGAGCCGGCCTCCATCGGCCTCTTCTACGAGGCCGGCCTCGACTACGTGAGCTGCTCGCCCTTCCGCATCCCCGTGGCGCGCCTGGCCGCGGCTCAGGCCGTCCTGGCCGGCTCCCCGCAGGAGGCCGAGCCCAAGGCCAAGGCCGGCGCGAAGAACGGCAAGAAGGCGAAGGCGGGCTAAGCCGGCCAGCACGGGACTCGACAACGCCGCGGTACCGTCGGGGCCGTGGGGATCCCCGACGAGGAAGTCGCCCAGGTCCGGGCGGCCACCGACATCGTCGGCCTCATCAGCGAGCACGCGGCGCTGAAGAAGGTGGGCCGGCGTTGGAGCGGGCTCTGCCCCTTCCACACCGAGAAGACGCCGTCCTTCAGCGTCAACGCCGAGGAGGGCTTCTATTACTGCTTCGGCTGCCACGCGTCGGGCGACGCCATCTCCTTCGTACGCGCAATGGAGCACCTCGACTTCGTCGACGCCGTCCGGCTGCTGGCCGACCGGGCCGGCATCACCTTGCACGAGGACCGCGAGTCGGGACGGGACCACCAGCGCCGCTCCGAGCTGCTCGACGCGATGGAGCGAGCCGTGCAGTGGTACCACGAGCGGCTGTTGCGCGCGCCCGACGCCGGCCCGGCCCGCGACTACCTGCGCTCCCGGGGCTACGACGGTGACGTCGTGCGCCGCTTCCGCCTCGGCTGGGCGCCAGACGACTGGGACGCCCTCGCGACCGCGCTGCGTCTGCCCGAAAAGACGCTGTCGGACTCGGGACTCGGCTTCGTCAACCGGCGCGGGCGCGCCCAGGACTTTTTCCGCGGCCGCGTCCTGTTCCCGATCTGCGACCCGTCGGGGCGGCCGGTGGCACTGGGTGGGCGCGTCCTGCCGCCCCGAGGTGGGCACGTCCCCGAGCGACCGGAGCCCAAGTACAAGAACTCGCAGGAGTCGCCGATCTACTCGAAGCGGCGGACGCTGTACGCGCTCAACTGGGCGAAGCAGGGCATCATCGCCCAGGGCGAGGTGGTGGTCTGCGAGGGCTACACCGACGTCATCGGCTGCTTCCAGGCCGGCGTGCCCTGGGCGGTCGCCACGTGCGGCACCGCGCTGGGCGAGGAGCACTTCACGCTGTTGCGCAACTTCGCCAAGCGAATCGTCTTGGCCTACGACGCCGACGCGGCCGGCCAGAGCGCGACGTCGCGCGTCTACGAGTGGGAGCGCAAGCACGAGGTGGACGTGGTCGTGGCGGACCTGCCGGGGGGAAGCGACCCCGGTGACCTCGCGCGTAGCGACCCGGACGCCCTTGCCCGCGCCGTGAAGGAGGCGCGTCCGTTCCTCCAGTTCCGGGTGGACCGGATGCTCGGCGCGGGCGACCTCGGCACCGCCGAGGGCCGGGCGCGGGCGGCGGAGGCTGCGCTCACGGCGGTTGCCGAGCACCCTGACGACCTGGTTCGGGACCAGTACGTGATGCAGCTGGCAGACCGCTGCCGGGTCGACGCGGCGAAACTGCGCGAGCGGCTCGACCACCTGCGCGCCAATCCGCCGAGGCCGAGCATCGCCTCGCGACGTGGCCGGGGCCGGAACGACGAACCGCCACCGATGGAGTATCCGGAGGACGATGCGGACGCCTTCCGGACCGACGCCGGGCGCGGACCCGACCCCGGGACGGCGCTCCGACCTGGGCCGGGCCTCGAAGCGCTCAAGTTGTCGGTCCATCGGCCCGAAGATGTGGTGGACCGCATCCACGCGGTGCTGTTTGCCGACCCCGTGCAACGACAGGCTTTTGTCGCACTCTTGGAACACGACAGCGTGCACGAGGCGGTCGAGACCGCGCCACCGGAGGTAGCGAACCTATTGCGACGCGTCACGGTGGACGAGCCGATGGCCGGCGATCCCGACCTCGGCGACCCGGTGGACTCCGTGGTCACCGTGCTGCTGCGCGGGTCGGTGCGGCGCGCGTTAGCAGAGTTTGAGGCCGAGTCGCGCAGCGGCGGTGTCCCATGGGAAACGAGGGCCACCGAGACGGCGCAAGTGCGGCTCTGGCTGGACGAACTCGAAGAATCTCCACATGGGCGCGACGCGGCCGACCGGTTGGTAGCGTGGTTGTCCGAGAGGGAGGCAGGGGCGTGACCGTGTGGGCAGGGCGAGGGTGAGCGACGACGCGGCGGCGGCGTTCGACGAAGGCAGCGTCGACGAACCAATCGAATCATCTGATTCGTCAGACGACCTTGCGTCCATCACGCGTCTGCCGCTTCCACCCGGCGTCTCCCAGCTCGACTTCGACGCGGTCCTCGCCATCGGCCGTGAGAAGGGGCAGCTGACGCAGGACCAATTGATCGAGACGCTGCACACCGTCGAATTGACTCCAGAGGTTCTCACCGTCTTGATCGAACGTGTGACGGCAGAGGGTGTCGTGCTGGTCGAGGAGGTCGAAGAGGAGGTCACCGTCGAGGTCACGGTGCGCAAGCAGCGCAAGACGACGGCGCGGCCGAACGGGAGCGCACGCACCGAGGCGCGTCGCGAGTCAAACGGGAAACGGACCTCCGCGGAGTCGGGCGGCAGTGCCGAGGATCCGGTGCACACCTACCTCAAGGAGATCGGCCGCGTCCCGCTGTTGAACGCCGAGCTCGAAGTCGAGATCGCGCAGGCGATCGAGGAGGGCAACCAGGCCGCGGCCCGGCTGGCGGCCCACGAGCTGGCCGAGGCAGGGGAGGGACCGGCGGAGGACCTCCTGGACGCGGGCGCGCTGTCTCGCAACCGGCGCCTGGTGCGCAACGGCCAGAAGGCAAAGGACGACCTGATCGAGGCCAATCTCCGGCTGGTCGTGTCGATCGCCAAGCGCTACCGCAACCGCGGCCTCCAGTTCCTGGACCTGATCCAAGAGGGCAACCTCGGCCTCATGCGGGCGGTCGACAAGTTCGATCACACCAAGGGGTTCAAGTTCTCGACGTACGCCACCTGGTGGATCCGTCAGGCCATCACGCGTGCCATCGCCGACCAGGCGCGGACGATCCGAATCCCGGTGCACATGGTCGAGACGATCAACAAGGTGGTGTGGGCGCAGCGACAGCTGTTGCAGGAGCTCGGGCGTGAGCCGACCATCGAAGAGGTGGCGCAGCGCGTCGAGCTGCCGATTGAGCGGGTGCGTGAGATCCTGCGCATCAACCAGGACACGGTCTCCCTGGAACAACCGGTGGGGGACGAGGACGACTTCAACCTCTCCGACCTCATTGAGGACCGGGGCGCCGTCGTCCCGGACGACGCCGCCACCCGTTCGCTCCTCGACGCCGCGGTGCGGGAGGCGCTCGGGCACCTGTCGGAGCGGGAGCAGGACGTCGTGCGACTCCGGTTCGGACTGGACGACGGCAAGATTCGCACCCTCGAGGAGGTCGGCAAGGAGTTCGGTGTCACCCGGGAGCGGGTCCGCCAGATCGAGTCGAAGACCCTGGCCAAGCTGCGCCGGCCGGACGCCGCCCACCTGCTGCGGGACTATCTCGAAGAGTCCTGAGCGAGCGGTTCGTTGCGCCGGCGGCGTCGGACGTCGCTGGTATCGTTTCCAGGCTGTCCCCTAGCCTTTTGCCTCACATTCCGGGGTAGCTCAATGGCAGAGCAAGCGGCTGTTAACCGCTAGGTTGAGAGTTCGAGTCTCTCCCCCGGAGCTGTCCTCGTCGTTTGTGCTGGTCAATGCGTCGTCGAGTGTGAAGGGTCTCGTCGGAAGCGAGTTCGGGCGCGCCGTGGGCGCGATCTCTTCAGGATGATGGTCCGGCAGAGGCACGAACGCAGCCGTGGCTTGAGCGAGGTAGCTGTCCCGCTCCGACGTCGCGTGCTGATATCGCAATGGCATTGCATTCGATCGCCAACGGCCTCGCTGCTTGATCTCAGCGACACTGGCTCCAGCTTGCCCCAACATGGTTCCGGCATAGTGGCGCAGGTCGTGGAATCGGACCTCGATTAGCCCGGTCTTCTTGCGGGCGTTGGTCCACTGTCGCCAGAACGACCCTGGGCGAAGAGGCTGTCCGTTACTTGCCGGAAACAGGGGAGCGCTCGGATCCGGTGTGACGAATCGGTCCATGTGATCGCGTACCGCTTCCATAACAGCGGGCGACAGATTGACTATCCCAGTCTCCTGGTTCTTAGTCGTGCGGTATTTCAGGTCTGTCCGACCGGGACATTCCTCCAGTTGGCGTTGAATCGAGATCGTGTTATGGAAAAAGTTCACATCGCAGCGTTGCAATCCGAGAACCTCGTTGCGCCTCACTGGGAAAGCACACGCGAGCACCACCATCAGCCTGAGAGGCTCAGGCATGGCGTTGGCAAGCGCGTTCACCTCTTCCAAGGTCGGGGGTATGCGCTCTGCGGCACGGTCGCTTCCCGCTCCTTTTACTCGGCAGGGATTCCTGACGATCACTCCGTCATCTACCGCCGTGCTGAAGACAGCTCGCAGGAGTCTGTAGGCAGCGACCGCAGCCCCCGGTTTTGCCTTAGCTGGAGTGACCCGGGATCAGCGGACACCTTGACGCTGGACGGAAGCATGGCCGTCTGGCAGAAAGGAGTCCACCATGGGGAAGGTCCCACCGCCATACTCGGCCGAGGTCCGCGAGGAGGCCGTCCGGCTCGTCCGTGAGGGCGGGCTGAGCTTCGTCGAGGCGGCGAAGGTCGCCGGCTGTTCGGACCAGACGGTGCGCAACTGGGTCGCCCAGGCCGAGCGCGACGACGGGGTCCGAAAGGACGGGCTGAGCACCGAGGAGCGGGCCGAGCTGGCCGCCCTGCGCCGGCGGGTCAAGAAGCTCGAGCAGGAGAAGGAGATCCTGAAAAAAGCCGCGGCCTGGTTCGCGCAGGAGACCCACTCGACCCCATAGGCCTTCGAGTTCATCTCGGCGAACCAGGCCATCTTCCCCACCTCGACGATGTGCGAGTGCCTCGGTGTCTCGCGCTCGGGCTACTACGGCTGGCTCAGCCGCCCGCCCTCGGTCCGCCAGCTCGCCGACGAGGTGCTCACCGAGAAGATCCACCTGGTGCACACCCAGTCGAGGGGCACCTATGGCTATCGGCGCGTCACCGCCGAGCTCATCGACGAGCACGGCGAGGAGG
>Ga0207777_1000157_pt1 | contig 16191 bp, 13 predicted proteins | sample LuqExpMetageno35_FD_187793 | JGI IMG/M metagenome (GOLD analysis project Ga0207777, IMG submission 187793) | Tropical forest soil microbial communities from Luquillo Experimental Forest, Puerto Rico - Sample 35 (SPAdes) | ecosystem: Environmental > Terrestrial > Soil > Tropical forest ...
CCCTCGACATGATGGTCGATCGCGCCCTCACGCGGTATTCCCACGGCTCGTTGCTGGCCGAGAAGCAGGGCGTGCAGTGGCTCATCGCCGATTCCGCGATGGAGCTCTACCAGTGCAAGCTCATGGTCCTGCACGCGGCCTACAGGATCGATCGCGGCGACGACTTCCGAACGGAGGTGTCGATGGCGAAGCATTTCGTGGCGAACAGCCTCAACCGCATCATCGACCGCTCCATGCAGGTGCACGGAGCCCTCGGCTACTCGACCGACACCCCGCTGGCCAACATGCTCCAGCACGCCCGGTGGGCGCGCTTCGCCGACGGGGCGGACGAAATCCACCAGATGCGCATCGCAGAGCGGACCATCGCGGCTTACAAGGACACGGGTTCGACATGGTCCGCCACCGGTTCGCTCCCGCTGTGACCGCAACGACCTAACCGATGGGTTGCCTGCTCGCGCTCGTCGCGGCGATTTCGCCGCGCCTCGCCTTGTTCTTGCTCTGGGTGTTCACCGACAGGCTGACTGTCGCGTTCCGGTCCGGCTGGGAGGGGTTCATCGGATTCTTGCTGCTGCCCTACACCACCCTGTTCTACGCGCTGGTCTACGCGCCCGGGAAGGGCGTGGACGCCTTTGGCTGGATCATCGTGGCCCTCGGGGTCCTGCTCGACCTGGGCGCCGTGTTCCTCGGCCGGCGGGGACGGCGCCGCCGTGATCGCCGCGCCGCCAGCCGCGGCCATCGCCTCTCGGCCTAGGAGAAGCGCAGCCGGAGGTCGGGTTCGGGCCCGAACCCGGTGTCGCTCGGTCCCGAGGCTCCGAGGCCGTGCCACGCGGCGACGCCGATCATGGCCGCGTTGTCCGTCGCCATGCGTTGCGGCGGGATGAGGAGTCGGGCCCCGAACTCACCCGCCACCGCCTCGGCGCGGGCGCGCAGGACAGGGCTGGCCGCCACGCCGCCGACGATGGCGACCGCGGGATCGCCGTACTCCTGGAGGGCGAGGCGGATCTTCGCGCAGAGCACGTCCATGCAGGCAGCGACGAACGAGGCAGCGACGTCGGTCTCGCGTACCTCGGGGTGCGCGCGCACGTGGTTCACCACCGCGGTCTTGAGCCCCGAGAACGAGAACGCGTAGCCCTCCGCCAGCATCGGCCGCGGGAAGCCGAGCGTGTCCTCCCCCTCGGACGCCAATCGGTCCAGGACGGGGCCGCCGGGGTACCCGAGGCCCAAGAAGCGTGCCACCTTGTCGTAGGCCTCGCCCACTGAGTCGTCGACAGTCTCACCCAGGAGCTCGTAGCGCCCGGGCCCGACGGCGCGGGTCAGCATGCAGTGCCCGCCCGAGACGAGCAGCGCGATCTGCGGGAAGGGTACGGAGCGGTCGGCCAGGTACACGCTGGCCAGGTGGCCCTCGAGGTGGTTCACCCCGACCACGGGCACGCCCCAGCCCAGGGCCAGCGACTTCGCCGTGGCGATGCCCACCAGCAACGCGCCGACGAGCCCCGGCCCCGAGGTCACGGCGACGGCGTGCAGGTCGCTCCCCGTCGCACCCGCCTCGTCCAGGGCGCGGGCGACCACCTGGGTGATGACCTCGACGTGGGACCGACTGGCCAGCTCGGGCACGACGCCGCCGAAGGCGGCGTGCAGATCCACCTGGCTAGCCACCACCGACGAGCGGACCTCGAGGCCGTCGTCGACCACCGCGGCCGCGGTCTCGTCGCACGACGTCTCGAGAGCGAGCAGCAGCCGGCTCACGACGAGGTCTCGAGGGCCGCGGCGATGGCGGCGCGTTCGATGGCACCCTCGCGCTCGACCACCGGCTCGGGCCCGGCCACGTTCACCAGGGTGGACGGGACCTCGTGCAGGACGCCGCCGTCGACGACCAGGCCGACGTCGGGTCCCAGGGCGGACGCCACGTCGTCCGGGGCGCGGGGCGTCGGCGCGCCGTGGCGGTTTGCGCTGGTGACGACGAGCACGCCGGTCTCGGCCAACAGGCCGCGCAGGAAGTCGTGGTCCGGCACGCGCACCGCCACCTCGTCGCGGCCCGCGAGCCATGCTGGCCGCGGCGCCTCGGGGTCGAAGGCGAAAGCCAGGGTGAGCGGCCCAGGCCACCAGCGCGCCGCCAGTCCGCGGGCTCCGCCGCTGAAGGCCACGCCCAGCGCGCGCACCTGCTCCACCGAGGCGGCGAGGACCGGGAGGGGCATTCCCTCCGGGCGTCCCTTGATCCGGTACACGGCGCCCACCGCGTCGGTATCGGTTGGACGCGCCGCCAGCCCGTAGACGGTGTCGGTCGGGACCACGACCACGCCACCGGCACGCAGGACGGCGGCCGCGGCGGCGGCGCCGTGGATGTCGGCGCGCACGACGCGCATCGCGTGCTCGCTGCGGTCCCGGACGCCGCTCAGAGTGCGAGCGGGCGGATCGGTGCGGCGATGAGCGCCGGTTCCGACTTCCAGTCGACGCCGGGGACGTCGATGTAGAGCTCGATCTCGTTGCCGTCCGGATCGAGGATGTAGAGGCTGTGGGTCACGGTGTGGTCCGAGGCGCCCACGACGGTCGCGCCGGCCGCTTGCACCTGGGCCAGCGCGGCGCGCAGGTCGTCGTCGTTGTCGCCCACGTTCAGTCCGAAGTGGTACATGCCCACCCGCCGTCCCGTCGGGATGGGCGTGGCGTCGGCGCCGACCTCAATGAGCAGCAGCTCGTGATGGGTGCGGCCGGACGAGAAGGCGGCCGCCCCGACGAGGTCCTGGCCGGGCTCGGGCAGGATCTGGCGCCAGCCCAGGACGTCGCGATAAAAGGCCGCGGAGCGGCCGACGTCGCGGACATAGAGGACCAGGTGACCGAGCTCGCGGACCGTCATGCGCTCACGCTATCGGCCGCTTCGGCGGATGCCGCGGTGCGAACCCACTTGGCCGTCGGGGGCATGCCCGGGCCCAGGTGGATCGGCACGTCGAAGGGCTCCGGCTCGAGGCCGGCGGCGTCCATCAGCTCGGTCAACGCGTGGGGGATGGCCGATGCGACGTCCCACAGGCGCGGCACCGCCCTCGAATCCGAGGCCAGACCCCAGTAGAGGACGCCCATATAGCTCATGATCGTGATATTGAGGCCCATGCCGTCCATCACCGGGCCGAGCGGGAACATGCCGAGCATCGTGCTGCCGCCGAGGTAGAGCGGGAAGTCCGGTCCCGGCACGTTGGAGATCACGAGGTTGGCCACGGGGCGGTGGCGGTCGGCCAGCCGCATCCCGGTGTAGAGGCGGGCCGCCGCGGCGAACACGTTGGGCGTCGCGTGCTCCGCCCAGTTCTGCAGTGTCGTCGCCCCCAGGGCCTTGTGCTCCTCCTTGGCACCCTTGGTGCCCTCGTGGATGGCGCGCAGGCGCTCGAGGGGGTCGTCGAGGTGACTGGGCAGCTGCACGAACATCGCCGACACCTTGTTGGAGCCCTTCAACTCGGCCACGTCCGGCGTGACCGAGACGGGAACCACGGAGACCAGCGGGATCTCCGGCAGCTCGTCGCCCGAGAGGAGATACGTCCGCAGCGCGCCCGCGCACATGGCGAGGACGACGTCGTTCACCGTGGTGCCCATGGCGTTCTTCAGCTTCTTCGCGTCGGCCAAGCTGGCGGCCGCGAAGGCCACACGCCGTCGCGCGTGCACGGCCACATTGATCGACGTGCGCGGCGCGGTGAGCGGTAAGGCCGCCTTCCCGGTCTGGGTCTGCCGCACGCGGCGGATCCCGAAGATGCTGCGCGTGGTCCGCAACAGCATCCGGCCCACATCGAAGGGCGCGACCAGGCCGGCCAACAGCGACTGCGAGAGCAACTCCAGTCCCGACGGGATCCGCGTGTCGAGCACGCGCTCGGTTTGCACCGGCGCTTCCGGCGGGTCGGGCTCGAGGTCGAAGAGGATCCCGAGCAGCTCGGCGCCGGACACGCCGTCGATGGTGGAGTGGTGCATCTTGACGACCAGGGCGATCTTGCCGTCCTCGAGCCCCTCCACGATCCACATCTCCCACAGGGGCCGGTCCCGGTGGAGCTGGCGGCTGATGACGTCGGCGGCGAAGTCCCCGAGCTCGCGCATGCCGCCGGGGCTGGGCAGAGCGGCGCGGCGCAGGTGGTTGTCGATGTCGAACTCCGGGTCGTCCACCCAGACGGGGAACCCGAGGCGCATCGGCACCTCGACCAGGCGGCGCTGGAACACGGGGGCGAACGGGATCCGATCGGCGATCAGCCGGCGGACGCGGGCGAAGGAGTACCCGCCGGGCACGGTGGAGGGGTCGAAGACCGCCGACATGGCCACGTGCATGTGGAGGGTCGGCGTCTCCATGTAGAGGAAGCTCGCATCGAGCCCGGTGAGGCGTTCGGGGGTCATCGACTCTCCTTTGGGTTCGGGGCTTCCCCGCATAACCTCGCACCAACCCCGTCTGGCGGCAACCGGTCCATGGGGATGCGGTCCGTCCCGACCTGGATCCGACCACGGCGCCGACCTGCGTTGTGCCGCGCCGACGGGCGATGATGGGATGGTGCCGTACGCCTTCTTGGCCGTGACCGCCGTCGGGCTCGCCGCCGTTGCGGTGGCCTACCGCCCCATCCGGCGCGAGCCATTCACCATCGTCAGCTTCGCCACGGGATGGCTCGTGGGGGAGCTCGCCTTCCAGAACATCATCTGGGAGATGCTGGCCACAGCGGTGTTCATCTCCTTCGGTGCGCTCGATGGCTGGGCGGGCTGGGTCGGGCTGGCCCTCGCCGTGGCGGGGTGGGTCGGCCTGGCTGGTCTGGGCGTCACCGGCCTGCGGGCGGCCCGCGTGGTCGCACGCTCCCTCGACGAGGTGCGGTCGGAACGCCTCCCCGTCCCCTCGCAGCCGACCGACCCGACGTGGGGCAAATGGTGGCGGGTGACCCGGGCGATCCCGCTGAAGTCGCGCGCCGTGCGCGCCACCGTCGACATCGACTACGCGGGCGACGGCGAAAAGGCCCACCGGCTCGACGTGTACAGCTCGCAGCTGCTGGCACCGGACCGCGCGCCGGTCATGGTCTACATCCACGGCGGGGGGTGGATGATCGGCGACAAGCGCGAGCAGGGCAAGCCGATGATGTTCGAGCTGGTCGCCCGCGGCTGGGTGTGCGTGACCGTCAATTACCGCCTGAGCCCCCGCGCCACCTGGCCCGAGCACGTCGTCGACTGCAAGCGCGCCGTGGTCTGGGTCAAGGAGCACATCGCGGAGTACGGGGGTGACCCCGAGTTCGTCGCCGTGAGCGGCGGGTCGGCCGGTGGCCACCTGTGCGCGCACCTCGCCCTCACGGCGGGCGACCGGTCCCTCCAACCGGGTTTCGAAGACGCAGACACGTCGGTGCAGGCGTGCGTGCCCATCTACGGGGTCATGGACCTGACGGGGTCGCCCGCAGGGTCGGCCATCTTCGGGCCCGGCATGTTGCGCATGCTCGAGAAGACCGTCATGAAGAGGACCGAGGCGCAGCACCCCGAGGTCTTCCGCGACGCGTCACCGACGTACCGGGTGCACGCGGATGCCCCACCCTTCTTCGTGCTCCACGGCGCCAACGACACCCTGGTCCCGGTCGAGACCGCCCGAACCTTCGTGCGGCGACTGCGTGCGGTCTCGCGGTCGCCGGTCGCGTACGCCGAGCTGCCGTTGGCTCAGCACGCCTTCGACGTCCTCGCGTCCCTGCGATGCCAGGCGACGACCTCCGCGGTGGGCGACTTTCTCGAGGGCGTCCGAGCCGCCGCGGCCCGCCCACAGGCACCCGGCGCGCACTCCACCCCAGAGGTTTCTGACGTAGAGTCAGCTCCCAAATTGTGACCGCTCACCCCCGGCGAGGCCCGTCAGGAGGGGGTGTGGGAAGAACCCAGAAGGGGTGGCAGTGGGGAACAGGCAACCGCAGGTCCGGACGCGGCGCGGGACACGCCGAGGGGCCGGGCTCGCCCTCCGGGTGGTGTCGGGAGGCGTGGTGTTGGCCGGCAGCCTCGTGGTCGTGGGCGGCGCCGCCCTGGTCGCGACCGCGCCCGGCGCAGGGGCCCAGGGGGCGACCACCTGCCCGGTGACGGCGCCGGCGACGGCCGCCCAGAACGCGTCCACAACCGGAGTCACGAACTCGTCGGTGACCGTCGGGAACGTCTCCATCGTCACGGGCCCGGTGCCCGGGCTCTTCCAGGGCGCCTCCATCGGCACCAAGGCCTACTTCGCGTACGTCAACCGGACCAAGGGCGGCGTCTTCGGCCGCAAGCTCGTGGTCGACGCCAAGGACGACGCCTTCAGCGGGCAGCAGAACGAGACCGAGACGCAGGACGCCATGAGCAGCGACTTCGCCATGGTGGGCAGCTTCTCGCTCTTCGACGGCTACGGCTGCAAGGTCCTGGCGTCGGACCCCGCGGTGCCCGATGTGTCGGTGACGCTCGATCCCAACGCAGGCGCCCTGCCGAACGACTTCAGCGCCGACCCGACGGTCGGCGGCTCGAGTCTGGGCCCGTGGCAGTACTACAAGAAGCACTTCCCGAAGGACATGAACGTCGGCGTCATAGTCTCCGATGTGCAATCGGCCAAGGACCAGCTCGCCGGCCAGATGGCCGCGGCCGAGCACCTCGGGTACAAGCAGAGCTACATCGACTACATCAACCCGCTCCAGAAGGACTTCACGACCGACGTCATCAACATGCGCAACAAGGGTGTGAACGCAGTCGATCTCACCGGTGTCGACTGGCAGGACGCGGCGATCTTCGTCCAGAACGCGGCCACGCAGAACTGGCACCCGGGCCTCATCTTCTCGGGCGGCCCGGTCTACGCCGACCAGTTCGTCTCGCACGCCGGCGGCCCCGCGGTCACCAACGGCATCATGATCGGCCAGTCGTTCCCGCTCTATCTCGGCGAAGACGCGTCGCAGTTGCCGGCCGACAAGGCGTTCTTGAAGTACGTCAAGCAGGTGAACCCTGCCTGGACCCCCGACCTCTACACCCTGTTCGGCTGGGCGTCGGGCCAGCTCTTCGTCCAGGCGCTGCAGGCGGCCGGGCCGCACCCGACCCGGGGCGCCGTCATTGCGCAGCTGACGAAGACCACAAGCTTCGACGCGTCGGGCATCGTCTCGCCGACGAACCCGGCGGCAAAGAAGCCCTCGGGCTGCTTCATGATGGCCACGCTCAAGAACGGCAAGTTCGTGCGCGTGCTGCCCAAGACCGGTTACGACTGCAACACGACCTACTTCTACGCCCCGTCCTAGGCTGCGTGAGTGGGATGCCGGGGGGCGGCCGCCGGGGCGGGCGCCGCGGGTGAGGTCTGCACTGGGGGTGAGGTAGGAGCGTGAGCACCTTCCTGGCCTTCACCGTCCTCGGGATCGTCACCGGCTCCATCTACGGCATCCTCGCCACCGGCCTGGTGGTGACCTACAACACCACCGGCGTCTTCAACTTCGCGCAGGGAGCGGTGGGTGCAGTGGCGGCGTTCAGCTACTGGCAACTGTGGCAGCAGTGGCACTGGCCATTCCTGCTGGCGATCGTGGTCGTCGTCTTCGTCGAGGCGCCGCTGCTGGCCATCGGCGTCGAGTTCGTGCTCTTCCGACGCATCCACGGCGCGTCGGTCGAGCGTTCGCTCATGATGTCACTCGGCCTTCTGGTGATCTTGCTCGGCGTGGCGACGATCTTCTGGAGCAGCACCGACGTCGTGCGCTCGGTGCCCTCGTACTTCACCCAGTCCGACGGCACGGTCCTGTCGGTGCGCCTGTTCGGTGCCAACGGCGTCACCATCCAGTACCAGCAGATCATGGTCGTCGTGATGGCGGCCGTCGTCGCAGTCGGGCTCGGTGTCTTCTTGCGCAAGGTCCGTCTGGGAGTCGCCATGCGAGCTGTCGTCGACGACCCCGAGCTCGTGGCCATGGCCGGCGCCAAGCCGCACCGCCTGTCGCGGTCGGGCTGGGCCATCGGCTTCATGCTGGCCGCGTTGGCCGGGGTCCTGCTCGCCCCGATCGTCGGCCAGACGGGCCTGACGGCGGACCAACTGACGCTGCTCGCGCTGAACGGATTCGCGGCCGCCGTCGTGGGCCGGCTGCGCAACCTGCCCATGACGTTCGTGGGCGCGCTGGCGCTCGGCCTCATCACGCAGTACTGCGTCGGCTACCTGCCCGGCCACATCAACCCGGGGTTGGCGTCGGTGTTGACCGAGGTCATCCCCGTCGCCTTCCTGTTCGTCGTGCTGCTCGTGATCCCGGCGGCGCGGTTGGCTCCGGCGGGCCGGCTGTCCGTGCGGCCCGTGCCGCGAGTGGTCACGGCGCGCCAGTCCGCCGCCGGAGCGATCCTCCTCGTCGCCGGCATGGCGGTCCTGGCGTCGATGGTCGGTGACACGGCGCTCGCCACCCTCTCGCAGGGCCTGGCCTTCGGGATCGTCGGACTCTCGCTGGTGCTGTTGGTCGGCTACGCGGGTCAGGTGTCGCTGTGCCAACTCACCTTCATGGGGATCGGCGCCTTCACCATGGGCAAGACGTTCGGGAACCACTCCTGGTGGGGTCTCGTCCTCGCCGTGGCGGTCTCGGGGGCGGTCGGCGCGGCGGTGGCGTTGCCCGCCATCCGATTGCGCGGTCTGTACCTGGCGCTGGCGACCTTTGCCTTCGGCGAGGTCATGTTCTCGGCCTTCTTCTCCAACTCGAGCGTGATCTCCGACGGGACCTCCATCAACGTCGGGCGCGTCCCGCTGCCCTTTGCGCACAGTGTGGGGGACCGGGCGATGCTCGTGGAGGTGGCCGTTGCCGCCGCGCTCTGTGCGATAGCCCTTGGCGCGCTGCGCCGCAGTGCCTACGGTCGTCGCCTCGTCGCCATGAGCGACTCGCCCGCGGCCTATGCCACGGTCGGGCTGAGCCCGGTCCGCACCAAGATGCTGGTCTTCTCGCTCTCGGCGGCCATGGCCGGCCTCGGCGGCGTCTTCTACGCCGGCCAGCAGGGCGGGATCGGTCCCAACGACGTGCAGTTCATCACCAGCCTGACGCTGCTCCTGTTCGTGTGCATCTGGGGGGTGCGCACCCTCACCGGCGCGCTGCTGGGCGGTATGACCCAGGCCGCCCTGCCCGTGTTCCAGACCCATCTGCCGCACTCGCTGGCCGATGTCACCGGTCTGGCCGCGGGCATCGGCATCGTGCTGTTGGCCAGGCACCCCGAAGGGATCCTCGGCATGGAGTGGCTGACCAGCCGCGTCCGCCTCCCCTTCGGTGACGTGCCCGCCGCACAGCCGCAGCTGCTCTACGACGGCGAGGTGGCCCGTGCCGCCTGAGCACTCGGACGCTCCCGCCCTCGAGGTGGCCACCGTGAGCGTGCACTTCGGCGGCGTCGCCGCGCTGACGGACGTGTCCCTGCGCGCCGAGGCCGGCACGGTGACCGGGCTGATCGGTCCCAACGGCGCCGGCAAGACGACACTGTTCAACGTCATCACCGGGCTGCAGCGGCCCGACCGCGGCACGGTCTACCTCGGCGGCGCCGACGTGACGCGGATGGGGACGCACCGGCGCGCTCGGCGCGGCCTGGCGCGCACGTTCCAGCGTCTCGAGCTCTTCTCCACGCTGAGCGCGGCGGACAACGTCCGCGTCGGGCTCGAGGCCCAGGGCCGGGCGCCGGCCGGTGCGGCCGTGGGTCTGCTTGAGCGCGTCGGGGTGGGCGACGACGCGGCCGCGCCGGTGTCGTCGCTGCCGACCGGCTCCGCCCGCCTGGTCGAGCTGGCCCGGGCTCTGTCGACCGACCCCAAAGTGTTGCTCCTCGACGAGCCGTGCTCGGGCCTCGACGACCGCGAGACCGAGACGCTCGGCCGGCTCCTCACCTCCCTCGCCGGCGAGGGCCGCGCCGTTGTGCTCGTCGAGCACGACACCGACCTCGTGCTGCGCGTCTGCGAGACGGTGCACGTCCTCGACTTCGGCCAGGTGATCGCGTCCGGGCCACCCGAGGCGATCCGCCGGGACCCAGTCGTCCAGGAGGCCTATCTCGGGCGCGCCCCGGACCCCACGTTCGACGCGGCCGCCGGCGGCGCCACCACCGAGAGAGAGCGGGAGCGGCCGTGAGCAACGTCTCCGCCGAACCGGGCGCCAGCGCCATCGCGGCGGCTGGTGCGGCCATCGCTGTGGAGGGCGTGCGGGCGGCATACGGGCGCATCGAGGTGCTGCACGGGGTCGACCTTGCGGTCACGGGCGGCGTGTTCGCGATCTTGGGACCGAACGGTGCGGGCAAGAGCACGCTGTTGAAGGTGATCGGCGGCCGCCTACGCCCCACTGGCGGGACGGTGCGCATCGACGGTGCCGCACCGTCGCGGCTGACGCCCGAGGCGCTGGCGCGGTCGGGCGTGATCGCCATCCCCGAGGGCCGTGGCATCTTCCCCAACCTGTCGGTGCGCGACAACCTGCGCATGTGGACCTACCGCGGCGCGCCGCTGGCCGACGTCGAAGCGCGTGCCTACGAGGAGTTCCCTCGGCTGAAGGAGCGACGGCGCCAGCTGGCCGGCACGCTCTCGGGCGGCGAGCAGCAGATGCTGGCGATCTCCCGCGCGTTAGCGGGCGACACCAAGGTGTTGCTGCTCGACGAGATCTCCATGGGCCTGGCGCCGATCATCGTCAGCCGGCTTTTCGACCTCGTGGCCGCCATCGCAGACCGAGGCGTGACCGTGGTCGTGGTCGAGCAATTCGCCGAGACGGCCCTGGGTGTGGCCGACCGGGCTGCCATCATGCTGCACGGCCGCATCGCCCACCAGGGCACGCCGGCAGAGATGGCCGAGGCGGCCGAGGCGGCCTATCTCTGACTCCGACGCGGCTCAGGCCTCGTCGGCGAGCTGCACGTCGACCGAGAGCGCGTCACCCTCTTCGGTGACCAGGTCGTCGACGCCGCCGGCGTCGACGAGGTCGCCCCGCGCCGCCTCCACGTCCAACAGCACCGCGGGCGGCGCCGTAATGGTGAGCGTCGCCACCCGCGCCCGCATGGAGCGCTTGTGTGCCGTCTTCTCGCGGCGGATCGCCCGCAGCACCTCGGCCGCAACGTCGAGCACCGCGGGGTCGGCGCCGGCGTGCGGGCCGACCTCCGCGATCGTCGGCCACGGGGACACGTGCACCGAGCTCTCCTGCCACCAGCTCCAGACTTCCTCCGTGACGAAGGGCAGGAACGGCGCGAAGAGCCGTTGGAGCGCCGAGAGCGCGAGGGCGAGCGCCGCCCGGGCCGACTCGGCCCCTGCGGCCGTTCCCTCGCCGTAGGCGCGCGTCTTGACCAACTCGACGTAGTCGTCGCAGAAGGACCAGAAGAACCCCTCGGTGAGCTCGAGCGCGCGGGCGTAGTCGAAGCCCTCGTGGGCGGCCGTGGCCCCGTCCACCAGCGCGGCCAGCTGCGCGAGGAGCGCCACGTCGAGCGCCTCGTGCACGGCCTCGACACCCGGCGCGGGGCCCTCGCCGATCCGGCCCAACGCGAACTTCGACGCGTTCAGGATCTTGATGGCCAGTTTTCGGCCGATCTTCATGACGCCCGAGTCGAGCGCAGTGTCGGTACCCGGCCGCCCGTTGCAGGCCCAGTAGCGGACGGCATCGGAGCCGAACTCATGCAGCAGAGCAGTGGGCGTGACCACGTTGCCCTTGGACTTGGCCATCTTCTTGCGGTCCGGGTCGAGGATCCAGCCGTTGATCGTCGTGGTGCGCCACGGCACCTCGCCGTGCTCCTGGTGGGAGCGCAGCAGCGACGAGAAGAGCCACGTGCGGATGATCTCGGGCCCCTGCGGGCGCAGGTTCATCGGGAATGTCGCGGCGAACAGCGCGGGGTCGTCCTCCCAGCCGCACACGATCTGGGGCGTGACCGACGACGTGGCCCAGGTGTCCATGATGTCGGGGTCGCCGATGAAGCCACCAGGCACGCCGCGCTGGTCGGGCGCGTAGCCGTCGGGCACGTCGGTGGTCGGGTCGATCGGCAGCCGGGCCTCGTCGGGGACGATGGGCGCGCCGTGATCCGGCTCGCCGTCGGGCCCGACCGGGTACCAGACGGGGATGGGCACGCCGAAGAAGCGCTGCCGGCTGATCAGCCAGTCGGCGTTGAGACCATTGACCCAGTCGTCGAAGCGCACCTTCATGTAGCGCGGGTGCCAGTCGAGCTCCGCCGCGCGCCCGAGAAGCGCCCGCCGCAGCGCCTCGTCGCGGCCGCCGTTGCGGATGAACCACTGCCGGCTGGTCACGATCTCGAGCGGACGGTCTCCGCGCTCGTAGAACTTCACCGGGTGCGTGATCGGCCGCGGGTCGCCGATCATCTCGCCGGAGGCTGACAGCAACTCCACCATGGCGCGCTGCGCCTGCTTGACCGTCTTGCCGGCGATGGCCTGCCAGGCCTCGCCGTCGAGGACGGCCGGCGGCGGCGTCTCCGTGATGCGGCCCGCGCGCGTGACGATGCTCCGGGTCGGCAGGTCCAGCTCGCGCCACCACACGACGTCGGTCACGTCGCCGAAGGTGCAGATCATGGCGATGCCGGTGCCCTTGTCCGGTTCGGCCAGGCGGTGGGCGAGCACCGGGACCTCTACCCCGAACAGCGGCGTGCGCACTGTGGTCCCGAAGTGCGGCACGTACCGCTCGTCGTCTGGGTGGGCCACCAGCGCAACGCACGCCGCCACGAGCTCGGGGCGCGTCGTCTCGATCTCGAGGTCGTCGAAGCGCAGCCGATGGTACGCGGCCGGCTGCTCGCGGTCCTCCATCTCGGCCTGCGCGACCGCCGTCTGGTAGTCCACGTCCCACAGCGTCGGCGCCTCGGAGGAGTACGCCTCGCCGCGGGCGAGGTTGCGGAGGAACATGCGCTGGCTCGTGCGGCGGCTGCGGTCGTCGATGGTGGCGTAGGTGCGGGACCAGTCCACCGAGAGCCCGACGGTCCGCCACACCTCCTCGAAGGCCTGCTCGTCCTGCGCCGTCAACTCGTGGCACAGCTCGATGAAGTTGGGCCGACTGACCCCGACGTCGTCCTTTCCCGGCTCGTCGGGCAGGCGGAAGTCCGGGTCGTAGGGGAGCGACGGGTCGCACGTGACCCCGAAGTACGTCTGCACGCGGCGCTCGGTCGGCAGCCCGTTGTCGTCCCACCCCATCGGGTAGAAGAGCGTCCACCCCCTCATGCGCCGGTAGCGCGCGATGGCGTCGGTCTGGACGTAGCCGAAGACGGAGCCCATGTGCAGCGAGCCCGACACGGTCGGAGGGGGCGTGTCTATCGAGAAGACCCGGTCCCGCGGGGCGGTGTCGTCGAAGCGGTAGGTGCCGGCTTCTTCCCAGGCAGGTGCCCAGCGCGTCTCGAGGCCGTCGAGCGACGGTTTCTCCGGGACCCGGGGAGATCCGGTCACTGGGGTGGACATGATCGGGTTACCGTACCTGGGTGCTGCGCCTCCACGACACTGCAACGGGCACGGTGCACCCCCTCGAGCTGCGCACCGAGGGGAAGGTGTCGATGTACGTGTGCGGGCCGACGGTCTACGACCTGCCCCACATCGGGCATGGCCGCTACAACCTGGTCTTCGACGTCCTACGGCGCTACCTGCTCTTCATTGGTCTCGACGTGCACTACGTCTCCAACGTCACCGACGTCGACGACAACATCATCAGGCGGGCGGCCGAGCAGGGCCGGACCGAGCCCGACGTCGCTGCCGAGTTCGAGGGCCGCTGGTGGGAGGCCATGGACGCCCTCGGGGTGCTGCGTCCAGACGACACCCCGCACGCCACGGCCTACATCGCCCAGATGATCGACCTCGTGGCCGACCTCCTCGCCCGCGGGGTCGCGTACCAGACGGGGGACGGGGTGTACCTCGACGTGAGCCGGATCGAGGGCTACGGGCTGCTGGCCCGGCAGAGCCTCGAGTCGCTGCGTGCCGGCGCGAGAGTGGAGTCGAACGAGGAAAAGCGGTCCCCACTCGACTTCGCGCTGTGGAAAGGCGCCAAGGAGGGCGAGCCGAGCTGGGGGTCGCCCTTCGGCGTCGGCCGCCCGGGCTGGCACACCGAGTGCGTCGTCATGTCACTCGACCTGCTCGGCGACGGATTCGACCTGCATGGTGGCGGCCAGGACCTGGCCTTCCCGCACCACGAGAACGAGCGGGCGCAGGCGGTGGCGGAAGGCCGTCCCTTCGCCCGCCATTGGGTCCACAACGGCTGGGTGGTGGTCGGAGGCGAGAAGATGTCGAAGTCACTTGGCAACTTCACGTCGCTCACCGACCTCCTCGCCCGCTCGGACGCCCGGGCCTACCGGCTGTTGGTGGTGCGATCGCACTACCGCTCACCCATCGAGGTGACCACCGAGACTGTGGCGGACGCCGAGAAGGGGCTCGACCGTCTGGACGCGCTCGCTCGTCGTTTCGGCCTTCCCGACCTCATCGCCGAGGCAAGCCGTGGGTACGTGCTGGAGGGCGACGTGGCCGACGCCGACGCCGACCCCGACGCGCTCGCCGCCTTCCGCCGGCGTATGGACGACGACCTCGACACGCCGGGCGCGCTGGCGGACATCTTCGAGCTGGTGAGCGCGGCCCACACGGCGGCGGACGCCCTCGACGAGACCAGCAGCGCGCGGCTCGCCCGCACCGCGGCACTGCTCGCCGCCGCGCTCGGGCTGCCGCTGCACGCGGGAGAAGACGAGACCGACGCCGAGACCCAGCGCCTGGTCACAAAGCGCGACGAGGCCAGGAAGGCGAAGGACTTCGCGCGGGCCGACGCCCTGCGGGACGAGCTCGTGTCGCTCGGCTGGACCGTCGAGGACACCCCGGCCGGCACGGCCGTCCACCGCTGACTGACGGTCGACGCGTCTCCCCTGGTCAACCGGTCCGTCGCGCCCGTGCTCGACCGGTTACTCCTCCGTAGGTTACTCTTGAGTAACCTCGGGTAGTACCCAGGAGGACACTCGGAACCGACGGGCTGGCTCGCCATGGGCAGCTGCTCCTCGGGGACGTGGTGCCCACAGCAACCGGCGCGGCCGCGGCCGACGCCACCCAAGGAGGGCGCAGTCACCATGTCCGACTACTCGCTCGAGTTGAACGAGGACCAGATTCAGATCACAAAGTGGGTGCACGAGTTCGCAGAGAACGTCATCCGTCCGGCCGGGCCCGAGTGGGACGAGCGCGAAGAGACGCCGTGGCCCATCATCGAGGAGGCAGCCAAGATCGGCCTGTATTCGTTCGACTTCGTCTCCCAGGCCTTCTCCGATCCGACCGGCCTCCTGATGTGTCTCGTCAACGAGGAGATGAGCTGGGGTGACGCCGGCATCGCGCTGGCCATCTTCGGCTCCACCCTCGCCGTGGCCGGCATCTTCGCCAACGGCACGCCCGAGCAGATCGGGGAGTGGATCCCCCAGTGCTTCGGATCACCAGAGGACATCAAGCTCGCGGCGTTCGGTGTCTCCGAGCCCGACGCCGGCTCCGACGTCTCGTCGCTGACGTCGCGGGCCGTCTACGACGAGGCCAAGGACGAGTGGGTGCTCAACGGCACCAAGACGTGGATCACCAACGGCGGCATCGCCAACACGCACGTGCTGGTGTTGTCGGTCGACCCGGCGCTGGGCAGTCGGGGCCAGGGGAGCTTCGTGGTACCCGAGGGCACGCCGGGCATCTCACAGGGGCAGAAGTTCAAGAAGATGGGCATTCGCGCGTCGCACACCGCAGAGGTCATTCTCGACGACTGTCGCGTGCCCGGGCGGTGCCTGCTCGGCGGCAAGGAGAAACTGGACGATCGCCTCGCCCGCGCCAAGGAAGGCAAGAAGACCTCGGCGCAGGCGGCGATGGCGACCTTCGAGGCATCTCGTCCCATTGTCGGTGCGCAGGCCGTGGGTATCGCACGGGCGGCCTACGAGTTCGCACTCGACTACGCCAAGCAGCGCAAGCAGTTCGGCCGGGCCATCGTCGAGAACCAGGCCATCGCATTCAAGCTGGCCGACATGAAGATGCACACCGACGCGGCCCGCCTCCTCGTCCACCGCGCCGCCAACATGGCCAGCACCGGCAAGAGGTTCGAGAATGGCGAGGGCTCCATGTCGAAGCTCTATGCCGGCGAGAACGCCGTCTGGGTGACCGAGCAGGCCATCCAGATCCTCGGCGGCTACGGCTACGTCCGGGAGAACCCGGTCGAGCAGTGGCACCGCGACTCGAAGATCTACACCATCTTCGAGGGGACCTCCGAAGTTCAGCGGCTCGTCATCTCCCGAGCCATCAGCGGCATCCACATCAACTGATCCGCCGGACGCGATCCT
>Ga0207777_1000161_pt1 | contig 16126 bp, 14 predicted proteins | sample LuqExpMetageno35_FD_187793 | JGI IMG/M metagenome (GOLD analysis project Ga0207777, IMG submission 187793) | Tropical forest soil microbial communities from Luquillo Experimental Forest, Puerto Rico - Sample 35 (SPAdes) | ecosystem: Environmental > Terrestrial > Soil > Tropical forest ...
GGAGCGTGGCGAAGAAGTTGCGGCTTTCGTCGTCTGCCGCTCAAAGGTAACCGAACAAGAGCTGCTCGCCCATTGCCACGGATCACTCGCCCCGTACAAAATTCCTAAGGGAGTGTTCTTTCTCGATGCCTTGCCAAAAACCGGCATGGGAAAAGTCCTCAAGTCAACCCTGGTCGAACATCTGTGCCGATTGGTGTAATCAGCCTGCTGCACCTGCAACCGGCTGCCAGTTTACCAGGTTCACGGATCGATCGGCCGACGGTGTGAACACAGCCTCTACCGCAAGTCCAGCCTTGAGAGCATCGGGCCCGCAATTCACAAGATTGCCGACCATGCGCACACCTTTGGCGTCTTTGAGCTCGACCAAGGCGACGGAGTAGGGCACGTCGGCTTCAAAGCCGGGCGTCTGGCTGCGGTGAACGACAGTCCAAGAAAATATTTCACCCTTCGGATTGACCGCCACCCATTTGACATCGCCGGAGCCACAATAGGGGCAGCCAAGACGCGGCGGCCAATGATAGCGCTCGCAGGGGCCACACTGCTTGACTTGCAGCTGGCCAGAGTCGGTGCCTCTCCAGAATTGGCCATTGTCAATATCCTGCCGATCCGGCAAGGGCTTGGACTTTCGGATGTCGGCAGCCATTTGCTAACTCCGCAGTACTGCGAGCGCGCCGTCGCCGAGATCGCCCCAGCCAGTGACCGCGATGTGCTCAGCTTTGGGGATTTGCCGTGCCCCGCCGTCGCCGCGCAATTGCACGACAGCTTCAATAACGTGGTTGATACCGGCGATATGTGCTTCGGAGAGCAGACCGCCATGCGTGTTGATCGGCAGCGCTCCGCCGAGCTCGATGTGGCCATCCTTGACGAAGTCGCAGACCTCGCCGCGGGGGCAGAATCCCGCCTCTTCCAGCTCAAGTAATGCCACGTAACTGAAGCAGTCGTAAATCATCGCGCCGTCCATATCGGACGGCTTCATACCGGCCATTGCGAACGCGCGGGGCGCGGCTTTGGTAAGACCAATCTCAAACATGTCGGGACGATTACACAAATCGTCCGAACACGCCGGCTTTGCCTGCGCCGCACCGCTGATGTAAATCGGCTTGTGCGGCATATCTATAGCGCGGTCGGCGGCGGCGACGATGAAGGCGCCAGACCCATCCGTCTCCAGGCAACAATCTAGCAGATGGAACGGGTCAAACACCGGTTTAGAATTCATATAATCGTCCATTGATATTTTGACATCGCGCATCATCGCGTTCGGGTTGAGGTTGGCATGTTTCCGCATTGCCAAGGCGAAATGGCCAGCGTCTTCCCGCGTCGTGCCGAATTCGATCATGTGACGGCGTGCGATCATGGCGTACCATTGCCCCGGTACGCTGAAGCCATAGGGGCTCTCGAAGTCCCGACGAAAGCTTTGACCTGGGATGGTGTTAACGCGACCAGTGACGCGAGTGCCAGAGCGACCGTTGCGGGCGCAGAATACGAGCACGTTGCGGGCGATCTTATTATGGATCAGCAGCGACGCCGTCTCCAGGCAGGCAACAAATGTTGCGCCACCCATTTTGATAATTGACGAATAACGCAGGTCTGAAATCCCGAGCTGCGCCGCCATCTCGTCGGATGTTGGGCCCAGCACGTAAGGAAGTATAGCGTCGATATCGCCGGGCTTTAGCCCCGCGTCGGCGATCGCGGCGCGCGCCGCCTGCAGGGCCAGCATTTGCACACTGCGTCCGCTCGCTTTCGAGTAATCGGTCTGGCCAATCCCGACTATGCAGGCCCGATCACGTAGCTCGCGCATTTCGTTATCCATTCCGACGCCCCTCGTGTTCCTGCTCTTCCTATTCGAATTTCGGCTTGCTGAACTCTCCGTGCGTGCCGACTATGATCGGCGCAATACGCCGTCGACGTCGATACGATTGCGTAGGAGTTGCACTTGATCTTGTGTCGGCAGCGGCGTCATCGGAACCTTATCAGGAACGATCGGTGTGAAGCCGGTATTCGCCAGCACTTGGTCGACCGAAACGCCTGGATGCACTGACATAAGTCGCATCCGTTTGCTCTCCTCCTCGAAATCAAAAATGCAAAGCGGTGTAATGCAATAGCGTGGGCCACTGCCAGGCAGATTCAGCTTCTTGCGCGCATCGGCACCCCCTTCTCCGAAACCGAAACTTGAACGCCAATCGAGCCGTTCGGCCAGCGTCTGCTTATTGTGGGTGTTGACGTACAAATAATAGCGACCAACGTTGGTACCCATGCTGGCGGTGCCGACACCTCCCGGTCCGCGCATCTTCAAATGATGAAAATCACTACCAATTCCGATCAAATTCGTGTTGCCATAAGCATCGATCTGCAGGCCACCGATGAAAAAAATCGCCTGCCGGCGCCGTTTGTACAGGTCCGGCCCGGTATCGTGCTGATAAAAGAATTCTGCCCAGCGCGCTGCGCGCCAATCGGTAATGAACTCGAATGAATCGAGCACCTGCACGTTGTACAGATTGGTCATCGTGAATGCCATCTGCACTCGTAAATTTGGCGCATGCGTAAGGTGCGCTAGTAGAATTCCGGCACGACAAACAGGCAGAGACGCGCCCACTGACACGGTTTCGGCGTCCTTGATGTCGCGGGCAATAAACGCCGCCATGAGTTCCTTGTTCGTGTAGTCTTTCGCAGCCTGCGACAACGTCGATGCTCCTGATACGTTTAAACTTCGTAGAGTGAGAGGATGCGTTCGAATCCGATCAGGGTCAGATACTCGGCATGGGTTGTCGGCTCGAACACGTATTTCCGCAGATAGTCGTCGAATGGCGCGTGATTGCTGTCCTTGAGCCTTGCAGTTGCGGCCGCCACATATTCGCGAATATGCATTGGGTCCTCGAGGTAATGGCCGGGGCTTGCAAACGGGTGTGCGCCATAAGGCGCCCGCACGATCGCGTCGACGCTGGAAATTGACGTGCGGTAAGGATCGGCCCTCACCTCTTCGTTCGAAATGACTTTGTCCACCGTGACAATAGTCTTGTCGGCGGCGCGGTGGTGAGAACGGTCGCCAAACCCTGTGCCAACGTGCTGTACATTGCCATAAGGGTCGGCCGCACCGGCGTGGATCAGCGCCACATCGATGTTGATCGCGGGGATCGCCAGCAGGCGCTCCCCCGTGATCGGATCATCGAATTCCTTTAGCCGGGGGTTCACCTTGCTATAGTCGGTGCCGATTCCGCCGCGCCACGGCAGCGACGGCATCAGTGCGGCGGCCGCGCGCAGACCCTGGTAGTACATATGCTCATCGATCTCGAACACATCGATTTCGCCGCGCTGAGCGAAGTACCGAAATGACGGCCCGATCGGCGCCAGACTCTCGCCCGAGATCATCGGCGCAATCACCGTCTTGACACAGCCCGCGCCGATCAGAAGATCAGTTTCCAGGCCGGCGGAGGCGGCGCCGACGACCGTGAGGTCCTTCACACCATTGCGAATGATGGCACGGACAAGCGGCATCGGATGGCTAGAATTTAAGAAGCCTCCGACCGATATCGTCATTCCGTTCTGAATCCATTTCGCCGCATCATGCTCGCTCAGGATAACCTCGCGTCTCCTTTCTTCCGACATGGTCAATTCGCCTCGCCTTTAAAGGAGTAAGATCGATCTTATCGTATGTGCAAGCTCAAAACGAGTCACGATGCGATAGGGCCTTCGCATATTCTGTTTTGTTGTGCGGAACAACTGCTTCGTGTAGATATGTTATCAATTATACTGAGAAAGCATTCGCATCACTGGCGCTCATCGGCGCCAATACATTATCGGCAAGGCTTTCTTTTTTTGATCGCAAAAAAATATTTGCAGTCTACGGAGGAAACACACGATGAGAAAAATCGTAACTTCGATTGCGCTAATTGCCGCTGCCCTTATCTTTACGTGGTCGGCGCTTGCGCAACCGTTTCCCTCTCGATCCGTGAAAATCGCTGTGCCATTCCCAGCCGGCGGCGGCACAGATTTGTTGGCGCGCGTGATTGCCCAGGCTCTGAGCAAGATGTGGGGACAGACAGTCTACGTCGAAAACCTGAGCGGCGCAGCGTCAGGAAATGTAGGCGCTCATGAAGTTTGGGAATCCGCTGCGGATGGCTACACGCTGCTATTGAGCCCGCCGGGACCTATCGCTCTGAACAAATTGCTGTTCAAGAATATGCCGTTCGATTCGTCAAAATGGGTGCCGATCTCCGTAGTAGCGAGCGTTCCCTACGTGCTTGCCGTTCGCAAAGGTCTAGGTGTTACCAACATAAAGGAGCTGATCGCCAAGGCCAAGGCCAATCCCGGCAAGATCACCTATGCCTCTCCCGGCGTCGGGACCGTCGGACATTTGGCCGCTAAACAATTTGAAATGCTCGCCGGCATCGAAATGACGACGGTTCCCTACAAAGGGCTAGCGCCTGCGCTGAACGATATCCTCGGCGGGCACGTCGATCTCATTTTCGACACGGCGACGACGTCACTGCAGTTTTATATGAACAAGAAAATCGACATCATCGCAAGCTGCAGCGCCAAACGGTGGGCGGGCCTTCCCGGTATTCCCACAATCGCCGAGTCGGGGCTTCCCGGATTCCGCGCAGTAACATGGTATGCTATGGTAGCACCGCCGGGAACGCCTGCCACAATCGCGAACAAGATCAGTAACGACGTCGCGACCGTAATGAAGGACCCGCAGACTGCAGACAACATCAAAACCATGCTGAAGATGGACCCGATCGGCAGCACCAATACCGAAGCCGCTAAGTTATTTTTGGACGATACAATGCTGTGGTCCAACGTAATTCAGCAGGCAAATATTTCGCTCGATTGATAGGCGTACTGCCTGTTAAAGGACGCGCATGCTGACATAGCGAAACCGCGCAGAGGCGTAGTGCACTACAGTAGTTCGAAGCTGAACTCATCGGCGCGTAGCAAATCTGTCAACTGACCGTCGCTTGGGCGATGTGCATTTCACGAAAAGGCGACAGCTCACCGGCGGCATGAATTGCCCCAGCCCCGGGTGGCCGTCGCTGCCTAGATTGCTGGCCGGCCCGACGAAAGGAAAAGGCCATAGTGCCATATTCCGGGCAGCTCGCTGCCCGCGGCAGCCCCGTCCAGAGTTGCGGCCATGCCGCCTTGCATAAAAGGGCTGACGATGTCGGTTTCGATCAGCGAGCGGCCAACATAGTATTGGTAGCCCGCGATCTCTGGCGCGACGTTCGTGCATGGCTCATCCGGCCGCACCTATTTGCCAAGAATAGAGCCGGCCATTGCCCGCGGATCGCGCTTCGGCCATGCGCCAGCATCCGCTGCCTGGAACAGTTCCGAAAGATGCATGTTGAACGCTGCCGGCTCTTCCAAATTGATGGTATGGCCGGAGTTTGCCAATACCACCAATGCCGCCGTCGGAATGTTGCGCTTCATAAGGATACCCGGCTCAAGACACGGCCAGTCCTCGTCTCCCGTCATGATCAATGTTGGCACGGCGATGGTTCTCATTTTATCGACCAGATCGAATAATGAGGGCCGCCGCTTCTGCACACCCCGCATGGTCAATGCCGAACCTTCCGTCGAGTGACCGGCCAACTGATCAGCGAATTCACACCACCCTCGCGGGTCTTTATTCTGGAACTGCACGCGCGTCGGACCGAGCGCATAACCCATTGCCGCCTGTGCCATTGTCAGTTCCTCGAACCGCCTCGCCGAGTTCTCCGCCTCTTCCGCAAACTTCGCCCGCTCGCCCGGGGCCGCCCCGTAGCCACAGCCAGCGATTGTTACCGACCGGGCACGTTCGGGATACGTAAAAGCGAAATGCAGCGCGGCAAAGCCGCCCATCGAAAGCCCGACGATGTGAGCTTTATCGATATTGAGCGCATCGAGCACACAGCGAATATCATCACGCGCTCTCTCTTGCGAATAAGACTCGCTATCTTTTGGAACATCGGATGGCGGATAGCCACGCGCGTTGAACGTGACGCAACCATAATATTTCGAGAAATGCCGCACCTGCGGCTCGTAGGAGCGGTAATCGCCGGCGAACTCGTGCACAAAGACGATCGGGATGCCCTTACCCGTCTTTTCGTAATATAGTTTTACGCCATCGTCAGCAGTCAGATATGCCATTGATCATTGCTCCCTTCAGAACGTCGCCGCGCGCGCAGACATTCCCGCATCTATAGTCACCACTGATCCGCTGGTGTAGCCGGATTGGCTGGAGGCGAGAAATGCTATAGTGGCGCCAATTTCATCGGGGATTGCGCCGCGTCCGAATGGCAAAGACTTCAATACATCACGCCAATTGTCAGCACTACCAGTGCGTTCAATTGCCTTTTTCTTCAGGAAATTGATCTGGCGGTCAGTGATCACCACGCCGGGGCTGACCGCTACTACGCGAATGCCATCGTTGGCGCTTATGCTTCCTAGCGACTGACTGAACGCAGTGAGAGCAGCATTGCCTGTAACGCCGCAGATGTATTCGGGATCATGTGTTTCGGCAGCATTGCCAACCACGTTGATAATCACGCCTAGCCGACGCTCTTTCATGCACGCGTAGAACGCCCGACACATATTAATGTAGCCGAACACCTTGAGCTCCCAGGCTTTTCGCCAGGTCGTCTCGTCCACTTGTAACAAGTTGCCTCCGGGAATAGCCCCGGCATTGTTGACCAAAATATCAATGTCTCCATACTCGCGTGCCAATTTATCAACACTCTTGCTGTCGGATAGGTCGGCCACCACCGTCTCGACACGCACGTTGCTCTTCTGCGCAATGCTGGCCTTGGCCGCGGCGAGATCCTCGGCATTGCGTGATACGATAACGACGTTACAGCTTTCGACTGCCAAAATCGTGGCAGTCGCCCGTCCGATCCCCTTCGAACCTCCGGTAATCAGCGCGGTCTTGCCACCCAGTTGCAAATCCATGTCACGATTCCTTTACGTAATGTGCTTCCACCAAATCGGATATCGCATGTGGCACACGTTCGTGCCAATCGGTCAGTGACTGCACGAACTGGGCATGCTCGATCAATGCATGATCCGCACGCGGGCGCCCGACTATCTGGATTCCTGCTCGATTTCGACCAGCGAACCCAAGAAATCCTGCGGATGGATGAAAGCGATCTCCTGCCCGTGGATGTTGAAGGCGGGTTTGCCGTCACCAAGCACGCGAACCCCCTTGTCACGCAGAGCCGCCGCCACCGGGGCAAGATCAGAGACACCCAAACACAGATGGTGCAAGCCGCCGGTCGGATGCTTTGTCAGAAAACGGCTAATGGCTGAATTGGCCGTCAACGGTTCCATCAGTTCGATCTTGCTGTTGCCGAGATCAATATATGTCAGCCGCACACCCTGCTGGCGGTTCTCGCTTATCTTCCCGCACGTAAGCCCGTAAAGGTCCTGCATAGTCTTGATCGCCCGATCAAGACTCGGCACGACGATAGAGATATGGTTCAACCTCATTGTGCGGACCGCTGAGTTAATTCGTAAGCTTGAATACGGCCGGCCCGCGCAAAATGGTGACGAGACCGGCCGTCACGTTATTTGACGCAAAAGCCGTCACTGCTTGGCGCGCATGGAGGGTGGCGCATTGAGGTCTTTCGCGCAACCGTCCAAATACTCTTCAAGCACCTTCTTGTTGCGTATGCGGAAACGCTGGAAGTCTGGCTTGCGTCCTTCAAGGAAGGCATTCATGCCTTCAAGACTTTCCTCCGATCCCCAGACATGCGCCAGCAGCTCCATACCATGCTGCCATGACGCATAAAGCTGATCCGATTCGTGATTCAGGCTCTTCTTGGTCATACGCAGGGTCTGTGAGCTGTGACCCTTGATTTTTTCGCACCAGGCAAGTGTTTCCTTGAGCAGGTCCTGCTTGCGCACGCACTTGTTGATCAATCCGATCTGCTCAGCTTCGGCCGCCGTGTAACGCCGCGCCAAAAAGATCATCTCGCGCGCCCGCCGTTCGCCGATAATGCGCGGCAGATATTGCGTCGCGCCGACGGTCGGACAGGCACCCACCGTCGCGCCGGTCTGGCCGAGCACCGCATCCTCTGATGCGATCACCAGGTCGCACCATAGCGCAAGCTCATGGCCGCCTCCCATACAGTGGCCGTTGACCATAGCGATTACCGGGATCGGCAAACCGCGGATAGTCATTGCAACCCCCTGCATGCGGTCGTTCCACATGTAGCCGTTGATCCAGTTCAGCCGCCTCATCGCAAAAAAGTCGCCACCGGCTGAAAATGCTTTATCTCCGGCTCCAGTGACCACAGCACAGGCTATAGAGGGGTCTTCGCGTGTCGATTTGAAAGCGTCAATCATTTCATCGAGGGTCTGCTCGCGAAATGCGTTCATCACCCGTGGCCGGTTAATGGTAACCCAGGCGACTTGGTCTTTGACCTCGTACAAGATATCGCGATACCCACGCGCTTTCTTGCCGACACTTGCAACAGACTTATCATTCATGGACCGTTTCCTTCCGCTTCGACGTTGACTGATCCCGAGAGCAAACAGTGATGTCTCCAACATCAGGATGCATTTCTTTCTGGCAAAGATCGAGTTCAATCCATTACTTCCAAGAATATTGTTTCGGTATAGTACATAGACGGATATTTTATAGGGAGCGCACCTACTCATAAGCGGCAATCATTACGAACTCTTTCTCGCTCCGTCGCATAAGCCCCAAAGCCCAGTCAGAGTTGACGTTTTTGCATCCGCTCAACATTCGGAAGCGATGTTCTCGTCAGCAATATTCCAGCTTGCCATCGGCGGTCCGGATCCCTAAGCCGATGAGCTGCGTCCTTGCGTTAGATCAAGTCCTCCGTTACTTCGGCAGGCAACCTGACTTGAGATTTCAGTGTCCAGCGGTCGCAAGGTGCGAAACGCAACAGCAATGAAACCCGATGCCCTCATGCACCGCGTTGCCGTAGACATCGGCGGTACGTTCACCGATTTGGCTTGGTACAACGGCGCGTCAGGAGCGGTGACCTTTGAAAAAGTGCTGTCGACCGCACCGCACTTCGCGGACGGCGTTCACCACAGCCTGGCGAAAGTCGGCATCGAAATGGCGCACACACTCCATTTCGTGCACGGCTCCACTGTTGCGGTAAATGCCGTGATCCAAAGGACTGGCGCACGCACGGCTCTAATTACTACGGAAGGTTTCGAGGACGTCTACGAAATTGGTCGAGCGAACAGACCCGACACCTTTAATCTATTCTTTGAAAAGCCTCAGCCGCTTGTGCCCGCTACCCTTCGTTTCGGAGTACGCGAGCGCATGAATGTTGCCGGTGCAGTAGAAAGACCGCTTGATCTAGCGAGCGCTCGCCGCGTAATTCGCAACTTAAAGGCGTCGCAGGTTGAAGCTGTCGCGGTATGCCTACTGCACGCCTATGCAAACCCTACACACGAGATTGCATTAGGCAAGATGTTGCGTAGAGCATTGCCGCAGGTCTACGTGACGCTAGCGCACGAAATCCTACGTGAATATCGCGAATACGAGCGCACTTCTACAGCAGTATTGAATAGCTATGTCGGTCCGGAGGTTAGTCGCTATCTCAAGAAGATAGATGTGTCGCTGCGACGGAATTCGTTCGTAGGCACATTTAATATTATGCAGTCGAATGGTGGCGTGATGACTGCAGAGCGCGCCGAGCAATCGCCGGTCTCGATGATGGAGTCCGGACCGGCTGGCGGCATCATCGGCGCCACTGCGTTTGGAAAGTCGCTCGGTGAAGACAACATCATCGCATTAGATATGGGTGGTACGACTGCCAAAGCCTGTTTGGTCGAACGCGGTCTGCCGCATATGGCCGATCAATATTATGTAGGTGGCTATCGCGAAGGCTATCCCATGCGCCTGCCGGTCCTTGATATCACCGAGGTCGGCGCTGGGGGCGGCAGCATCGCGTGGGTCGATAGCGGCGGAGCACTTAAAGTCGGACCACGCAGCGCGGGAGCGCTTCCCGGTCCGGTTTGCTACGGACGTGGCGGCACGGAGCCGACGGTTACGGACGCCAATCTACTCATTGGGCGTCTCAATGCCCACCGCTTTTTGGGTGGCAACATGCGGCTCAATTACGATGCTGCCGCCGAGGCGATTGCGCGCGTTGTTGCGCGCCCCTTCGACCTTAATCCGACCTCAGCGGCCAACGGCATCGTTAAAATTGCCGATGCGCGGATGTCCGCTCTGGTGCGCGCTATCACACTGCAGCGGGGCTATGATCCGCGCGACTTCGGCATGATTGCTTTTGGCGGCGGGGGACCATTGCACGCGACTGCGATCGCACGCGAGCTCAACATTCCGCGAGTGATAATTCCACCATGCCCGGGACACTTTTCGGCTCTCGGCATGCTCCTTACCGATTTGCGCAAGGACTTCGTGCAGACGCGGGTGGTCGACCTTGACAGGATCGATGCCGCCTTGCTGGAGGGTTGGTTTGCACCGATGGAGGAGAACGGGATTCGCTCCCTAGCCGAACAAGGCTGCGATCCAACCAATACCGTACTGTTGCGTTTCGTCGACATGCGATATCTCGGCCAAGAATATACCGTGTCCGTATCGGTCTCGGCATGCGTTAATGAAGAGGAAATGGTGGCGTTACGCCGACGCTTCGATGCCGCCTACGACCAGCGTTATGGACATTGCGATCCCGAGGTGCCGGCGCAGATTGTCACTCTGCGTTTAGCAGCCATTGGAACGGTGGCGAAGCCAAAGATTGGCGCGCTGGTCGGAACGATTGGGCAATCAAGTCAACCCGCGGTCCGGCGGAGTGTATATTTCGAGACCGCCGGTGCTAGCATCGACGTTCCCGTCGTACAACGTGACTCACTACGGGCCGACCAAGAGTTTAAAGGCCCGCTGATCATTGAGGAATATGCCTCAACGACAGTAGTGCAGCCGCAAGATCGTTTACGCGTCGACGGTAGCGGTTGTCTAATGATTGAAATTGGGAGAGACGCGCGCCCATGAACGTCGATCCCATTACCGCAGAGGTGGTCGCCAATGCGTTGATCGCATGCGCGGAGGAAATGACTATCAACCTGGCACGCACCGCGCACAGCACAATAGTTTACGAAGTCCAGGACTTCTGCACCGGTCTCGTCGATCCGAAAGCGCGATTGATCGCCCAGCCGCCGGGCGGGCTTCCGCTATTTGTCGGCGATCTGGATGCCGCCATTGCCGACGGACTTGAGGTTTTCGCAAAAGAGGGTTTTTCGCCGGGTGATGTGGTCGTAACCAACCACACCGGGACCTGCGGACACCACCTCAACAACATTGTCGTCTACACGCCGGCTTTCCATAACGGCAGACTGATCGGCTTTCCGGCAACTAGAGCACACTGGACCGATGTCGGCGGGCGTCTCGCTGGAGGGTTTCTGACGGACGCGGTGTCGAGCTTCGAGGAAGGGCTGCAGATTCGCAGTGTCAAACTGTACCGTGGCGGCGTAGCGGATGAAGGCATCTTCCGTATTCTGCGACATAACATTCGCGATCCCGAAGGAAGCTTTGGAGATCTTCGCGCGCAGATTGCCGCTTGCCGTCTCGGCGAACGGCGCTTGCAAGACCTATTCACAAAATATGGCGCCGAGACTGTTGAGGACTGCATTGCGCTTAATTGGACCCAATGCGAACGAATGGTGCGCGAGGAAATCGCCAAGTTTCCTGACGGCATCTATGAAGCGGAATCGTTCCTCGACGACGACGGCGTGGACCGTGGCAAACCGGTGCCGATCCGCGTCCGTGTGACAGTGCGTGGCGACAGCATCAGCATGGACTTTAGTAAGATGAGCCCGCAGGTGCGCGGGCCGATCAATTGCGGTCCCGCTGCCGGTCGCAGCGCTGCGCGGTTAGCGCTGAAGTATCTAGTGGCGCCCCATTTGGGTGTTAACGATGGCTGCTTCCGCCCTCTCGAGGTGATACTCCCGCCTGGAACACTTATTAGCGCGCGCGAGCCAGCCGCAATGTCATGGTGGCAAACACCAATCCTCACCGTGATTGATACCGTTCTGCGGGCGATGGCACATGCAGCGCCCCAACGAATTCCAGCCGCGCATTACGGCAACATCTCCTCGATGTTGCTGACAGGCCTCGATCGCCGGAATGGACGCCAGTTCACCAGTATCGAGCCAGTGGCCGGCGGATGGGGCGCTCGACCGCACGGCGACGGGCCAAGTGCAACCTACACCATTGGTCATGGCGATACCTTCAACGTGCCAGTAGAGGTCCTGGAAACACGCTTCCCCGTCATGGTTGAGCGCTATCGTATGCGAACTGATTCCGGCGGTGCAGGTCGCTATCGCGGCGGGCTCGGATTGGAACGCATCTATCGCATTAGCGACAATGGTGTGTTCAATGGCCTAAGCGATCGCTCCGATTGCCCCCCGTGGGGGCTTGCGGGAGGCCGGGACGGCAGTCACGGCGCGATCAAAATCCAGCGCAAGGGGCGACGCAGGTCCGAGACTTTTCGCAAAATCACTGGTCTTCAACTCGGTGCCGGCGATATCTTGACGTTCTTGACTGGCGGTGGTGGCGGATACGGCGACCCACTAACGCGCGAGCCGGGGCGCGTCGCTCAAGATGTGAAGATGGGCTATGTGTCAGTCGCGCAGGCCTCCGCCGCGTATGGCGTTGTGTTGAAGCCTCAAAGCAAGGAGGTCGACGCCGTGCGAACAGAAAAGCTTCGCAAAGCGCTTCGCTCAAAAGCGAAACGGTCAAGGAAACCAATTCGCAGGAACTAGATTTTGTAATTTCGCAAATCAATCGGATGGGGCCGAAAGTGAAACGCGAAATGATTTCCGACAGCGGTGCCCCTACTCCACTCGCCCATTACTGCCAGGGCGTGGTGGTGGGAGATTATGTCTACGCCGCCGGTCAGATTGCGTCGGATTACCGCAATGGTGTTGCACCGGAAGCTCGAGTTGCAGCAGAGTTTCCATATTATGGGTCCGAGATTCAGCGACAGACCCACTACATTCTGGAGAACCTGAGAAAGACCTTCCGCGCGGCCGGGACCGACCTTGAGAACGTTGTCAAAGCCCAGGTCTTTCTGACCGATCTCACCGACTTTTTCTATTTCGACCAGGTGTGGAAGAAGTTTTTCCCGTCGCCGCCCCCACGCACCACGGTCGGCGTTACAGGCCTGCTGGTGCCCGGCTGCAAAGTTGAGATCGATCTTATTGCGGTCAAGCCAGGTGCAAAGCGTACCGTAATCTCTGACAGCGGTGTCCCAACGCCGCTAGCCCATTACTGCCAGGGCGTGGTGGTGGGAGATCATGTCTACGCTGCCGGTCAGATTGCGTCGGATTACCGCAATGGTGTTGCACCGGAAGCTCGAGTTGCAGCAGAATTTCCATATTATGGGTCCGAGATTCAGCGGCAGACCCACTACATTCTGGAGAACCTGAGAAAGACCTTCCGCGCGGCCGGGACCGACCTTGAGAACGTTGTCAAAGCCCAGGTCTTTCTGACCAATCTCACCGACTTTTTCTATTTCGACCAGGTGTGGAAGAAGTTTTTCCCGTCGCCGCCCCCACGCACCACGGTCGGCGTTACGGGCCTGCTGGTGCCCGGTTGCAAAGTTGAGATCGATCTCATAGCAATCAAGCCGTGATAAATCACATTGCGGTTAGCTGCGAATGGCTGGCTTCTTCAACAGCGCTCGAGAAACTTGGAGATTGCCACCGCAACGGCATACCCCTCCGCGGACGCAATCAAACTTGTTTCCGTATTAGCCCGGTCGATCGCTTATTGAGTCCCGAGCGGCTCGGTGCAACATTTCACCGGATAGATCCTTGACTCCGCTATTCCTGCACGCGCCCAATGGTCCTCACCGCCTCTTCGATGCGGGCGGCATCGGCATCCCAGAATTTGGCAAATTCCGGCTGATCGAGATACTCGACATCCAGGCCGACATTGTTCATCGCCGTTTTGTACTGCTCGGTGCTCGCGGCCTGCTTAAATGCGGTGCGCAGATAAGTGATGATAGGTTCTGGCGTGCCCTTCGGTGCGAACAGGCCGGTCCAAAGATAATATTCGATGTCATAGCCGAGTTCCTTCATCGTCGGCACATCGGGCAGCGCCTTCGAGCGTTTCGCCCCGAACAACGCTAGTGGCCTCGCCTTGCCGGCCCTTATTTGCGCCAGGCAGGCCGATATCGACGACACAAGCACCTGCGCATTATTGCCAAGGAAGGCAGTTAGCGCTGGCCCGCCACCATTGGTCGGCAGATGCCGAAGCTTCAGTCCCCCCGCTGCCTTCATGTATAGAGCGGTCGGGATGTGCAGTGCGCCATAGAGGCCCGAGGATGCGAAGATGATCTGGTCCGGCCGTTTTTTAGCGTCCTCAGTCAACTCGGCGAGCGTCTTATAGGGCTGCTGGTCATTGACGATGAGCACACAAGGGTCGGCAACGAGGCGCGCAATTGGAATAAAATCTGCGCGGGTAAATTTCACCGGCCGACCGAACAGCTTGTCAACTTCAGCAAAGCCGGAGATAGAGGTGAGGTGCAGCAGCAGCGTATAGCCGTCAGGCTTGGCGTGCGCCGCGACTTGCGCGCCAACTGCACCGGCTGCGCCGACCTTGTTTTCGATCACCACAGGTTGCTTGACGATCGGCTCCAGCGCGGCAACGAACGGCCGACCGGCTACATCGCCTGCCCCACCAGGTGGAAACGGATTGATCACCGTAATGCTATGGCTCGGGTAGACGTCCTCGGCAAAAGCGTGTCGGATGGAGAGAGCTACTGCTGCGGCCGCGCCGCTAGCTACAAAACTGCGTCGATCCACGTGAATTCTCCCTATTCCGCCCCCCAAGGACGGCAAGTGGCCGTTCTTGGGATTGGCGGGTGACACGAGGCTAGCAAGGTCCGAAACAGAGCGAATGCTTAATCGCTCAAAGGCTCAACCGCAACTGCGAAGGCATCCCAGGTCTGGTCGAGGACGGCGATGACATTGAGATGGACTACGGCGCCGGTCATTTAATCAAAATCAGACCCGCAACAGCGAACACGACTTTTCTCCGATCGAAGCCGGGTTGCTGGCGATCATGACCGGCGGTAGCATGTATGGCATGCTGCGGCAGTGGCGGGATCAGCATCCGCAATAGTCAGCTGGCGTTAGGCCTCAGTCCGCGGCAAGGCCGTCGTTACGATTACTGCCGTTGAGTGGTTCAGTGTTGTTGGTGCGCAGTACTGACCTCATGATGGGACATCTGCAAGTCGAACAGGCTGCGCTGTTCTATGAGTTCTCATTGGAAAGGCACATTCCACCTGGTCACCTGCTTCGCTCGGTGGACAGGTTCGTCGACCGAAGCGGATATTGAGAATTGGAAATAATAGAGGGACCGCTGCGTGTGGCATTAGCAGCGACCCCTCCTAGCAAAGGCCGATATGTAATAAGGACCTCGGCATTTCGCGTAATCAATCTCGCGCGGCTAGAAAAGTTTAGCCGTACGGTACATCGCATCTTGCGAGGCAATTGCGCATACGTGTGACGCGCAACATGTCCCCGGTCCTAGTCGTCTTCGTCAGACTGCGCACGGCGCTGCTCCATACCTTCACTCATATCGTGAAGTACGAAGAGCGTAAGTGCGGCCATCCGCTTCTTCTGTTCGGAGGTGAGGGTCTTATAGAGCGGCTCCCACGCATCGGCGAGCTTCTTAAGGTCGGCTGAACGTTGGGCCAAGGCATCGGCGCGTCGATTCAAGAAGGCGACGGGATCACGTTCATCACTGCGTTTACCCATCGTTTCTTCGATCTTTGCGAGGCGGGCTTGTCGGTCTTTCGCTCTGCCACGAATAGCTTCCTCTATGGCTGACCAGTATTTTGTCTGATCAGGTGTCAGCTGTAACGCGGCCTTGACGAGATCAATCCGCAAGTCCGTCAACTTGCTCCAGTCGGCTACGCTTGAGCGCCCCATTGCCGTTCCAGAGGGGGCCTGCGCGTAGGCAGGTAGAGATGCAGCAACGAAGAGTGCAGTCACTCCGGCAGCTACTATTTTCAACATCGCGATCTCCTAGGTAAGTGTACACCAACTCATCGCACCGCATTTTGAGTCTTATTCCCCTTGCGCCGCCATTGTCCTAACGGGAATAGGGAATAATCCGAAACACTAGGGGCATTGTCCCTAAGTA
>Ga0207777_1000167_pt1 | contig 15898 bp, 14 predicted proteins | sample LuqExpMetageno35_FD_187793 | JGI IMG/M metagenome (GOLD analysis project Ga0207777, IMG submission 187793) | Tropical forest soil microbial communities from Luquillo Experimental Forest, Puerto Rico - Sample 35 (SPAdes) | ecosystem: Environmental > Terrestrial > Soil > Tropical forest ...
CCGCAGATGGGCATCCAGCCAGGTCTGGTCGGGAGTCGGAATTCCTTCGACCATGGATTGCGAGAGCAATTTCTGTGCGCGTGCGTGCAAATTCTCGCTCATGCGGCACCCACTGGTAATGCGGATTTCAGTGCTTCGAGCCCACGATACAGACGAGATTTCACCGTGGAAATTGGCGTCTCGAGCACGCTGGCAATTTCTTCGAGGGGCAGCTCTTCGTGGAAACGTAGCAGCAACACTTCGCGGTAGTAGGGCGCAATTTTCAGCAGCGAAAGCTGCACCGCTTTTTCGTTTTCACGTACCACAAGCATTTGCAGTGCGGAGAGGGAGCGATCGTCGGGCGGATCGTAGGACTGCTCCGAGTCTGGCGCGCCCATCTCTTCCAGGCTGGCGATTTTCTTGCGCCGCGAAACGTCGATGACCAGGTTGCGCGCGATGGTGAAGAGCCACGACTCGAATTTGTTCTTGGCGTTGTACTGGTGACCGCGCTCCAACACGCGTACCCAGGTTTCCTGGAACAAATCTTCGGCGAGCGCCGCGTTGCCCGTGAGGAACAGCAAATAACGATACAGGCGCTGCTGGTATTGCTCGATCAGCCGGTCGAGCACATCCGGATCGCGGCGGCGCAAAGCCGCAGCCAGCAGTTGCGTGTCTTCGGTCATGTGTCCCGCGAAGAGTAGCTGGGACCTCGCAGCGGTGAAGATGAAAGCCTGTGCGCTCATACTACCTTGTATACGCATCGTAAGGGTAAAAAGACGCACTGCACTGGGCGGCTCTAAGTGCCAATCCTACAGGTGTTTGCAGGCGCGTTTTCATCGTTAGGACACGTGTTCTTTGTGGCGAATCGACGTATACTCTCCGGTGTTTGCAGAGACTCGCGCAATTTGCTGTCAGGGGTTTAGGGGGACGGAATGAGGAATTTGGTGCGCACTTGCTTTGCGGCCCTGAGTCTAGCCTTTTGTGCGTCGTTGAGTGTTGCACAGGGACTTGATTATCCGCAGACGCGTAAGACCGATCAGGTGGACGACTATCACGGCACGAAGGTGGCGGATCCGTATCGCTGGCTCGAGGACGACAATTCGGCGGAGACCAAGCATTGGGTCGACGCGGAAAACAAAGTTACGTTCGCGTACCTCGACAAGATTCCGTATCGTGCCGATGTGAAGAAACGGCTCGAGGTGCTTTACAACTACGCGAAGTACACGCCGCCGGTGCGCCGCGGCGACCTGCTCTTCTTCACCAAGAACGACGGCTTGCAGAATCAAAACGTCGTGTACACGCAGAAAGGACTCGACGCCGCGCCGGATGTGCTGATCGATCCCAACAAGTTTTCCGCTGACGGCACCACGCGGCTCGGCGGCTTCGACGTGTCACACGACGGGCGTTACGCGGCCTACGGCCAACAAGTCGGCGGGTCGGACTGGCAGGAATTACACGTTCTCGAAGTCGCCACGAAAAAGGACCTCTCGGACGACTTGAAGTGGATCAAGTTCGGCGGCGCGGCCTGGGCCGGCAATGGTTTCTTCTACAGCCGCTTCGATGAGCCCGAAAAGGGCCACGAACTTTCCACCAAGAATGAATTTCAGAAGGTCTACTACCACAAACTGGGTGCGCCACAATCAGCGGATGAGCTTGTGTACGAAGACAAAGCCAATGCGCAACGCTTCCACACCGTGGGCACAACGGATGACGAACGCTTTGCGATTCTGGTGATTTCGGACCGCGGCAAGGGCAAGCGCGGCAACGCCGTCTACTATCGCGATCTGTCGAAGGGCGAGAAATCGTTCACGCCGATCGTCAGCGAGATCACTGACGACACCTACGATGTGATCGACAACGACGGGGATAAGTTGCTCATCGCGACGGATCACGGCGCGCCGAATCACAAGGTGGTCGTGTTCGATACCGCGAATCCCAAGGCATCGCTGAAGGACCTGGTTTCGGAGAAACCCGAGTCGCTCGAAACCGCGCGCTCGCTGGGCGGCAAGCTTTTTCTCACCTACCTCAAAGACGTCGCCAGCCATGTTTACGTCTACGGCTTCGCCGGGCAGCTCGAGAATGAAATTGCGCTTCCCGGAGCGGGCACCACGAGCGGCTTTCTCGGCGGCCGGAGCGACAAGAACGCCTTCTTCCTGTACTCCTCGTTCAACTATCCCTCGACGGTGTTCCGCTACGAGTTGGCCACCAAGAAAGCCAGCATCTTCAAAGCGCCGGAAATTCCCGGCTTCCATCCCGAGGATTACGAAACCAAGGAAGTCTTCTACAAAAGCAAAGATGGCGCGCGCATCCCGATGTTTCTTGTTTATCGGAAGGGATTGAAGCTGGAGGCACAGAATCCCACGCTGCTTTACGCATACGGCGGATTTAACATTACTCTCGCCCCGAACTTCAGCCCGCTGCGTCTGGCTTTGCTGGAGCAAGGTTTTGTGTACGCGTCCGCCAATCTGCGCGGCGGTGGCGAATACGGCGAAAAGTGGCATGAAGCCGGAACCAAACTGAAGAAGCAGAACGTCTTCGACGATTTCATCGCCGCAGCCGAATGGCTGATCGCGAACAAATATACTTCCTCCGAACATCTCGCCATCAACGGCGGCTCGAACGGCGGGTTGCTCGTCGGCGCAGTGATGAACCAGCGGCCCGACCTTTTCCGCGTCGCGGTTCCGCAAGTCGGCGTCATGGATATGCTGCGCTTCCAGAAGTTCACGATTGGCTGGAACTGGGCCGCGGATTATGGGTCGAGCGACAATGCCGACGAGTTCAAGGCCATTTATGCCTACTCTCCGCTGCACAACATCAAGGCTGGCGCGAAGTATCCCGCGACACTTATTACCACCGCGGATCACGACGACCGCGTCGTGCCCGCGCACTCCTTCAAATATGCGGCTACGCTGCAGGCAGCGAGTGACAAAGAAAACCCGGTGCTGATTCGTATCGACACCATGTCCGCTCACGGCGCGAGCAATACGTCGAAGGCCATAGCGTTGACCGCCGACATGTATTCCTTCATCTTCTGGAATCTCGGCGTGACACCGAAGTATTGAAATGTTTTGTCCAACCTGCGGCACTGAATACCGCGAGGGGTTCACGCATTGCACGGACTGCGATGTGGACCTGGTGTGGGAAGCGCCCAATAAGGGAATTGTCGCGCACCACACGGATGAATGGGGGCATGTACACGACACTGTTCCGGGTGAGCCCGGCGATCCGAACCTGGATCCATTTTGCTCGTTCTGGAAGGGCGACGACGCGCGCGTCCACGCGGAACTCTGCGAAGTTCTCGACGAGGCCGGCATCCCGCACAACACTGTCTTTCGCCGCGATCACCTTTTCAATCTGACTAACTATCCGGCTTATGAAGTGGGTGTGCCGTTCTCGATGTTTCCGCGCGCCGAAAATGCGGTGAAGGAGGCGTACGGCGCCGACGGGGTGGACGAAGTGGGCGCGAGGGAACTGCAAGGCCGCGTGTTGCCGGAGCGTTCGAGCGCTCCGCGAAAGCTTCCCGCTACCTTGACTCCTCCCATCGGCGAGAACATCCCAGGTCCTCCCAATGCAGGCGAAGCGGGCGACTGGTTTCCCGAAGATGCCACGGTAAGAGTGTGGTCTTCAGCCACCCGCGACGAAGCGCAGAGCGAGTTTCTCGTCGCCGCGCTGCACGAAAACGGAATCCGCTGCCGGGTTGATCATGCGGGGCAAAGCAGCGAGATTTATGTTTTGCCGGAGGACGAATCGCGGGCGCGCGAAATTATCAAAGAAGTGGCGGAGAACTAACCTTTCGAAGAATAGCCTTCAGCTCAATGAGCCTTGGCCCGGCGTTTTGCCTCGCGCTCTGCTTTCTGTTTCGCCTGATACTCGCGATATTTTGCGATCATCCCGTCCATCGTCGGCTGCAATTGATTGGGATCGCGGATGCACTTCAGGAAAACCGTCCGCACATCTCCCCCAGGCGCGCCGCCAATATTGCGGTGCAGTTCCAGGGGAGGGGGCCCGGCCGGATCGCCGACCGGCGGAATCACGTTCGGTAACTGAAAAACGTACATGCTGCCCGCCGCCAGCGGAAAGTGCGGATAGTTCAGCAGCCAGATGCAGTTGGCGCCGTCCTCGAGCATTCCCGCCGAGACGATCGCCAATTCGCCGGCGTTGCTGGGCGATGGCGTTTGGCAATCCCAGAACTCCGCTTCAGGAACATAGGCTGCCGGATCGATGAAGCCGTACTCGTCCAGCAATACATGCTTGATTCCGCGTTGATGAACAAATTGTTCCACATCGGGCAGGGCCTGGTTCCAGTCCAGGTTGGAATCATTAATCATGGTGTACGCCGGGCGGCCGAGGCCGAGGTGATTCATGAACGGCATGAAATAGGGATAGTGGCTGTAGATGGTCACGATCGAAACAACCGCCAAGGTGGCATAAACGGCACCGAGTGCCGTTGCGCCGCGCCAACCATGTTCCCGGAGCAGCGACAGGATTCGCGGCACCGGCGCGAGCAGCAGAATCATCAGCACGATCGGAATAGTAAAGTGCCGGATGCTGATGGTCATCGGGCTAATCATGCAGAAAAATGTGAACACGATCAGGAACGTCCAAATGGCGCGCCAGTGAAATGCTCTCTCCTCAGGAGTCAGGGAAGCCGGCTTCACGCGGCGCCGAGCAATCCACGCCAACGGAATTGACAGGACCAGCATCGACAGAAACGCGAGCGTCGACTTAAGCATGAACATGACCGGAAAGTAGAACCAAACAGAGTGCGCATAGTTGTGGCCAAGGACAAACGTGGCACGCGGCGAACTCATGGCAAACATGGCCAGGCCCCGCAAATAGAGCCATGGCGGCATCAGCAGGCGGCGCAAAACCAGCGCCGGCCAACTATGTCCCAGAATTTGGAGTGAGTCACTTGGCTGGTTCCACGAAAAAATCAGATAGAAGAAATAGGCCGCTACGGCCGCGACCAGAATCCCTTTCCAAAATGCCCGGCCGCGCTCCTTTCGCCACGCCCGCAGTTCCGGTTTGTCCGCTGGCATCCCCCGTAACGGCGACCGGCGCAAGCTCAGCCGGAACGCAAGAACGCAGAAGAACAGCAGTCCGGCGGAATACTTGGAAAGCACAGCGGCGGCAAAGCAAAGCCCGAAGACGATGACGTTGCTCGGCGTGGGCGAACGCCATAGCCCCGCGAAACTCCACAGCGCCAGGAGCACAAACAGTGTCACTGGAATGTCCGTCAGGACCAGCGGCCCGAACACGATGAACGCCGGCGTCGACACGAACGCTGCGAGACAGAGCAAACCGCCCCATGGACCGCCGAGCTGCGCTGCATAGCGATACACAAAAACACCCAGCACCAGCGTCAGCAGCAGCATCGGGATGCGAGCCCAGAGAACCGTCGAGTAGGGATCGTTCCACTGCAACACCACCTCGTGGCCCCACACCCACTCGCCAAGGATGTTGCCAAAAAAGCTGCCACTGAAGCTCCACGACGTGTCGGAATAGTCGGCGCGGACTCCGTGGATCACCAGCGGCAACGCAGCCAGGACCTTGGGCAGCGCGGGGTGCTCCTGGTTCATGCGCAGGTCCAGCTTCTGTACGTAACTCACGCCCGCGCCGAGGTGCGCCACTTCGTCTACGGTGATGGACTCGCGCCGCACGGCGGCTCCGGCGAGCAAACCCATCAAGAGCAACAGCAGGGAGGCGAGAACAATGTGCAGGTGCTTCATCGTTGAGTTCCCGTGGCGCTTTTCTCAGTTGGAGCGAGGAATGACGAAAGGCGTGAATCGGGTCTGTCCTGGAATGTACCCGTACCCCGATACTCTCACAGGAGTGCGGGCCGGGGATAAATGCCGTGTTAACGCGGATTACCCGACATGCACCTTCTAAATAGTTCTACGAGCCAGCTGGCCGATTTGTTTCGCACTTCTTTTTCTTGACTTCATCGCAGGAAGCCTTCACGCTGGATTTCCCGTTTTCCCGCCCGGAGGCTCCCGATGAAGGCTGCTGCGGCAGGATTCCGCCCGCACTCCGGCTGGACGTCCTTGGTCGTCGTTTCTCTGGAGAGAGGTTCTCCCGTCGTGCTCTTGCGCGAGCGCGTGCATCTCGTCAAAACCTTCAATTATTCCTATCGCCAGCCGTATCACACCGCCGCAAAAGCCGGACTCGAGGAAGGTCGCGCGTTTATTTCGCAGGTAAGGAACGAAGCGCAGCAATTGGCAGGTGGAGCCTTCCGCCGTGTTCAGGCCAAGCTTGCTTGCGCCGACTATTGCCTTACCCATTGCGGGCTACTGCTCGGTTCGGGAAGAGTGCTGCCGAGCCTGGAGAAAATCCTCACGGCGCATCCGTTGATTCACACGGCGGATGGAGAACTCTTTCGTGAAGCGCTGACACGCGCCAGTGCACGCTGCGGCTTGCAGCTACTGTGCACCAAGGAAAAGGCGCTGCTTCGCGAGGGCGCGGAATCCCTCGGGATGAAAGAAGCAGCTCTTCTGCGCCGCATCACTGAGCTCGGTAAGCCGCTGGGCGCTCCATGGTCTCAGGACGAAAAGTTCGCCACCCTTGTCGCCTGGCTGGCCCTCGCCACCGCCGACTAGCCCGTTGCTATCCACGCTTGACCGTTTCGTTTCTCAACAGGCATGCTTGGCATCAACCACAAATGTTCTGCCCCCTGTGTAGAGCCGAATACCGTCCCGGTTTCACCCACTGCTCCGACTGCCGTGTCGCACTTGTGACAGAACTACCGGAGCGAGACGCTCCGAGCGCCTATCGCATCCTGTGGAAGGGTGAGAACGCCGGTTTCTCCTCAGATCTCTCGGATGAACTCGATGCCGCGGGCGTAGGGAACGCTGTGATCCCTCTCGACCTTCTGTTTCGTAATTCGCGCGACTACTTTGATCTGCCGCCCAGACCGTTTTTCGGCTGCGCGGTGTGTGTGCCTCAGCGAGCTTTTGCAGATGCGAAGACAGTTCTAGAAAGAATGCTGGCCGAGCACGGGGCCAAAGTAGCCCCGGGAAGAGCCGAACCAGCAGGTGAAACTCCTGGTGCCGCCAGGCCGCCGGATCTGCCGCTCGATTGGGATGAAGCCTCAGCGACCATCGAAGTATTTCACGCAAGTGATCAACGCGCTGTCGATTTCAGGGCAGATTCCTTGCGTGGTATCGGCATTCCTTCGAGGAAAGTTCCACGAGACGATGGACGGGTCGCGGTCATGGTGCGGCCGCCAGAGGCGGGCCGAGCTCGCGAGATCGTGCGGCAAATCGCCGACGGCGCTGAGCCCAGCGGGCCGGTTCCGGATGAACTGTCAAGTCCTTGGGAGGATGAACCAGTTCGCAGCTATTTGTTGTTGTGGACCATTCCTCTGATTTATCTTCTACTCGCTGTTATCGTTTTGCAGCTGCAAAGAATTTCTCCGGGCCTAAGCGTTTTGCTTGGAGTTGTCGCGGGATTGGGTGCAGCGGTTTCGAACATTGGATCGTTTTGGATGCTTTATCAGGCGATACGATACGAACCCTATCCGTTGAGATTTGTACTTTTCAGTTTTGTGCCTTTTGCCTGCATCTGGTATTACCGCGAGCGTTATCTGCGCCGTCGCGGCGTTCGCCGTTTGCCATTTGCCGAGCGCATGCGCATGCCGCCGTCTTCCCAGCCTGCGGGGTAAGCTCTCACCCACGTGCGGTTATATAATCCGGGGCGAGGTGCGTGGGTCGACCCTCATGGGCGCTAGCGCGAAAATTCACTTCGGGCGTGTGTTACTGGCAGGAGTCCTCGCGGAATTGAGCGTGTTCGCGATTGTGCTTCCCGTCGGCCATTTTTTGGGCCAGCGGGCATTTCTTGCTTCGATCCTTATTGCGTCAGCGCTAATGCCATTCCTTTTTGCGATCTGGGTGGGCCGTCGCATCGAATCGCAGTTTGTGCTTCACGGCGCGTTGATTGGATTGGTCGCAGCGCTGTTCTACACGGCCTTGGCGTTGGGCCTCGGTCAGACACAACCGCTTCTCTACAAAATTGCGCACGGATTGAAAATAGTGGGCGGCGCTTGTGGAGGAATGGTAGCTGCACGACGAAGAACTAGTGAGGGATGACTCGTGACGAATGATTCGATCAAGACTGTAGCGGTGATGGGCGCGGGGACGATGGGCAATGGAATCGCTCACGTTTTTGCGCGCGCCGGCTACAACGTGATTCTGCGCGACGTGGAAGAACGCTTCCTGCAGCGCGGCATGGAGACCATCAGCAAGAACCTTGACCGCGAAATCAAGAAGGGCAAGCTGCCCGAAGCCGACAAGCCGGGCGTGCTGGCGCGACTGAAGCCCACCACCGACATGGGCGCGATCGCTGCCGCTGATTTTGCCGTCGAAGCCGTGCCCGAAAAACTCGAGGTCAAGCGTGCGGTGCTAACCGATGCTGACAAGCTGTTGCGTCCCGACGTCATTCTGGCGAGCAATACCTCTTCCATTTCCATGACTGCGCTCGCGGCCATGACTCAGCGCCCGGAGCGCTTCGTCGGCATGCACTTCATGAATCCCGTGCCGATGATGGTGCTCGTCGAAGTGATTCGCGCGCTGCAAACCGGCGATGAAGCCTTCAGCACAACGATGGAACTCGCGAAGCGGCTTGGCAAAACGCCCGTAGCGGTGAACGATGCGCCGGGTTTCGTCTCGAATCGCGTCCTGATGCCGCTGATCAATGAAGCGGCCTACACCGTAATGGAGGGGGTCGCCGCGCCGGAATCTGTCGACGCGGTCATGAAGCTCGGCATGAATCACCCCATGGGCCCGCTCGAGCTGGCCGATTTCATCGGCCTGGACGTGTGCGTCGACATCATGCACGTGCTGCTCGAAGGACTTGGCGATCCCAAATACCGTGCTTGCCCGTTGCTGAAGAAATACGTGGCCGCAGGCTGGCTCGGTCGCAAATCAGGCCGCGGCTTTTACACTTATTCCTAAGGCTTCTTGGCTTCGGCGGCCGTCGCCGCCTCGCCGCGTTTGTATACGATTTTCTTGGTGCCGCCGTCGCAGGTGCCGACCACTTTTCCATCCGCGTCTTGATCTTTGGCCACGATGTCCAGTGTGTAGGACTTGACGCCGTTCGCCTCGATCTTCTTTGCGATTTCCGACTTCAATTCTTCACAAGGTTTGGCGGCTTGTGCGTGAGCAGACGCGCTCATCCACAAGGTCGCCGCAACCGCAATCCACAATTTCATGGCTGGGAACCTCCAATGGAAAGCAAGCTTGCGTCCAGCGTAGCAAATCGAGATTGCTGCGCGTTAAACGCCACTTTCGAAGTGTCGCGGTAATCACTGAACCAACGACCAGCTGTGCTATCGGAGAATTTCCAACCAGCTGCACCCACCTCCCCAAAGACGTGGAACTAGGCGTTCGTGCCGCCATCCACGGTCAAATTCGCACCGGTTATGTACGAGGCTTCCGGGCTGGCGACAAACGCGACAAGCGCCGCCACTTCGTCGACAGAACCGTAGCGGTTGAGCGCAGTATTCGCCTTCTGCGGCGCGGCCCAATCGCCCGCGGCGGGGTTCAAATCCGTGTCGATTGGACCGGGCTGAATGTTGTTGACCGTAATGCCGCGGTCGCCCACCTCTCTGGACAAACCTTGTGTAAACATCTTCACGGCCCCCTTTGTGGCCGAATAAGGCACCAGACCCGGCGTCAGCATACGCTCGCCAACACATGAGCCGATCATTATGATGCGGCCGTCTTTTTTCATGTGCTTGAGCGCCGCCTGCGTGGCGACGAAAACGCCGCGGACGTTGAGGTCGATAATGTGGTCCAGCTCCTCGAGTGTCGCCTCCTCGAATTTCTTCGGAATGGCTGTGCCGGCGTTGTTTACCAGCACATCGAGCCGGCCCAGCTTTGAAACGGTTTTTTCGACTGCGGCCTGGACTGCGCCGGCATCCCGCGCGTCGGCTTGAATCGCGATCGCTTTACGGCCAGCACGTTCGATTTCCTGGACCACCGCTTCGGCCGCGTCTGCCCCCTTTGTGTAGGTCACTGCGACGTTCGCGCCGTCCGCCGCCAAGCGCTTTGCGATCGCCGCTCCTATTCCGCGTGATCCGCCAGTAATTAACGCGACCTTGCCTTCCAGCTTTTTAGCCATGTTGACAGCCCCCTTTTGTGTTCTCCGGGCCCGGCAACGGAAGTCTCAAAGGCGGCCGTCTGAGGGTGCGGAGGTTCCTTTGATTCGGGATCTGCCAAGTCGGTTTCAGCGCGAGTGGTGTGAGGAACGGGAAGGTGCTCCTGGCGAACACAGAGCGAAAATAGTATTTGCTTTTTGTTCGCCATTGGCGTAACCTGGGCCCTGTCAGTTTTCAACAGGTGCCCTGTGACCGATCTTCTGACCGGCGTGCCAACCTGCATCGAACATGAGAGACTCGCCTTTGCGCTGCTGGAAGTGCGTATGCGAGGCCAGTATCTGACCCGCCTGCGCTCCCTGAGCCGGGAGGAGCGTGCAGAGTGGGACCGGCGGGAGCGGGCGGCGCTGGCAAGCCTGGTCGATCATGACCTGGAGCATGGGTGCAGCCGTTGAAGACATTCGTGAGAGAGGGGCAAAAAAAGAGTTGGCATTCTGTAGTACGAAATGGTAAACTTCCTCTAACGTTATCATCCGTGGAGGATCAGCGCAGTCCCGGCGCTGTTCGAGAATGCAACCCTTGAAAAGCTCAATCGCACAATTCCTAATTTCCTCCACCGAGGTGTGAAATGGCAGATGAACGGGCAAAGTTGCTGGAAGCGGCGATATTGCAGATCGAAAAGTCCTATGGCAAGGGCTCGATCATGCGCCTGGGCAGCAAAGATGTGCTGGTGCCGGTGAGTGTGATTCCTTCGGGCTGCCTTTCGCTCGATGCGGCTTTGGGAGTGGGTGGCTTTCCTCGCGGCCGGGTGATTGAGATTTATGGCCCGGAATCCGGGGGCAAAACAACGCTGACACTGCATGTCATCGCTGAGGCGCAGAAACTTGGCGGACAGGCGGCGTTCATCGACGCGGAACATGCTCTGGACCCGGTCTACGCGCGCAAGCTTGGCGTGGATGTAGATAACTTGCTGGTTTCGCAGCCGGATCACGGCGAGCAGGCCCTCGAAATTGCCGAAACACTGATTCGTTCGGGCGGTGTCGACGTGGTCGTCGTGGACTCCGTCGCCGCCTTGGTGCCGAAGGCTGAACTCGAAGGTGAAATGGGTGAGCCGCAGATGGGTTTGCAGGCGCGGTTGATGTCGCAGGCCTTGCGCAAACTCACTGCAATCGTTTCGAAGTCCAAAACCTGCCTGATTTTTATCAATCAGATTCGCGAAAAGATTGGCGTGATGTTCGGCAACCCCGAGACCACCACCGGCGGCCGCGCGCTGAAATTTTACGCATCCATGCGCGTCGATATTCGCCGCATCCAGGCCATCAAGGAAGGCGATCGTGTGGTTGGCTCGCGCACTCGCGCGAAAGTCGTAAAGAACAAAGTTGCGGCGCCATTCCGTGAGGCTGAATTCGATATCGTCTACGGCGAAGGCATTTCCCGCGAAGGCGATCTCCTCGACATCGGTGTCGACAAGGGCGTCATCGAGAAGAGCGGCACATGGCTCAGCTACGGCGGCGAACGGATGGGCCAGGGCCGCGAAAATGCCCGCGTTTTCCTCAAAGAAAATAAGGACATTCGCGAAAAGATCGAGAACACTTTGCGCAAGAAGCTCGAGATTCCGGTGAGCGGCGCGCAGAATTCCACGGCCGCGGCGCCCGGTCCCAACGGCCACGCCAACATCGCGCCGGAAAAGCCGCCGATGAAAGCAGCCGCTGCGGCTGCATCGGCCGAGAAAGGCAAACCGGCGCGCTAACCAACAATTTCTTCGAAGAAAGAGCGGGCGGGGCGGGGAAGGGTGACCCCGCCCGTTTCTTTTGCGAAACAGTCCGTTGCACTGTCGAACAGGGGGCAGGTTCTGTGCTGCGCACCCGGGCAGGCTTTCTGTCACAGCACAGCGGGACGTACTGGACCCACTTCACTATTGCCTGGCTAGAACTAAAATCCGTAAACTACGTATCAACTTGTGACAGTCCGCAGGTTCTGGCGTTGAGACAGGACTTGTGAGACAGTTGTAAGTGCTTTCCTATGTTGCAACAAGATGTGGTTGTCGGAGTGCTAAAGGGATCCGTCAGGGAGTTGACCTCGAGGCTGGCTGTACAGTAGGATTCGCGCGCGTGCGATTCATTCGTACGCGTGAATCGCTTGCGGTCAAGAAGAGCATGGTTAAAGACTTGGGAAAACTTGTGGTAACGGCGTTGCTCGTTTCCACGCTGGCAGTTCCAATGCCGGCGGCGGAGCCCGGGGCGAAGCCCATCGTCAGTTCGAGTTCCAAATCGAAATCCAAATCGAAGTCGCACAAGAAGCTGGCGCCTTCGCGCTACAACGGCTACGCCCCGACTTACGCGGATTCTGTCAGCGCCGATGATCCCACCTACGACGATCCGATTGTTCGCCAGGCTGCCGTCGACGCGCTCGGCCGTTACAACGGTTCTGTGGTTGCCGTCGACCCGCGCACGGGTCGCATCCTTACGGTTGTCAATCAAAGGATTGCTTTCAGCGACGGGTATATCCCCTGCTCCACGATCAAACCCACCATCGCGATCGCCGCACTCGAAGAGAACGTCATCACCAGCGACACCATGCTCAAGGTCGGCCGCCGCAAGTACATGAATCTGACAGAAGCCCTGGCGCACTCGAATAACACGTTCTTCGAGGAACTGGGCCGCCGCATGGGCTTTGATACCGTTTCCAAGTATGGGCGCTTGCTGGGACTCGGCGAGCTGGCGGGCTACAACCTGCCCGATGAACATCCTGGTTCCTTCCCGACGCAGCCTCCGGCCTTCGGTGGCGTGGCGCGCATGTCCAGCTTCGGCGAAGGCATTCAGATTACGCCGTTACAGCTGGCCGCGATCGCAGCGGCATTCGCCAACGGCGGGACACTCTACTATCTGCAATATCCTCATTCCCAAGAAGAGGCTCAGACGTTCGAACCCCGTGTGAAGCGCGACCTGAATATCTCCAATGTTCTTCCCGATGTTCGGGAAGGCATGCTTGCCGCGGTGCTTTACGGCACCGGGCGCTTGAGCTACGACGCGGGCGGCGAGGAAACTCCGCTCGGCAAGACCGGCACGTGCGATGATCACACCAACCCATCGCGGATCGGCTGGTTTGTCACCTACGCTGACGAAACCAATCCCAAGATCGCACTCGCCGTTCTTTTACGCGGCAATACCCGCAAGGTGAAGGGTCCGACCGCGGCGCAAGTTGCCGGCGGTATTTATCGCCGTTTGCGCGAACAGAATTACTTCATTGACGCGCCGAAGCAACAGGTCGCGGCGGTCCAAACCACCTCCGGCAAGTAGAACTCGAATCCACTCGGCCGCTTAGCTCCGCAACAGACAGTCCGAACTTGTCATTCCGAGGGCGGTTTCTGCCCGGGGAATCGGGCTTTTCTCTTGCGATAGGCTAAAACAGATTTCTCTCTTCGCTCAGAATGACATTGCGGGTCGTTTTTTCGGAAGCTGCCTAACGTGGCGATTTGGCTGGGGGCGCAGCAGGAAAGAGGGAACAAGTAGCGCTGGCTTTCATGCCAGCTCTTTGGGGCGCCAGCTTACCGGGCGACTGGTCTGGACGGCCGGGCCTTCACGTGCACCGAGATCACCGGCTCGCGCAGATTCATATGCGTCTCAAAGCAGTCGTTGCAGAGTTGCAGGCAAAACTGATCTTCGCTCTTGGCGCGAAAACTGCGGTGGCACTGGTGGCAGGTCGAGACTTCCTGATGTTCTGTGTGTTCGCTGGTGTGAATCTCGGGATGGACTTCGATCATTGGAAAAACTCCCCTCAGTATACACATGGCAAACGACTTGCCACCTCGACGCATTGAAGAAAAAGCACTTACGCGATGCTTCATTCGCGGGCTGCGCCATTTCACCCAAGAAGCGATGGCAAAATCCCCGTTCTTGCCGTTAGGAGATTAGGCGCACTTGCTGCAGAAATCTTTGACTCGCAACCCGACTTGAGACAAAAAAGAATCCTGCGGTATTCTGAATTTTGTTTGGGATGATGACTCCTGGTGGCGACTCGTCCAAGCAATCGGAGTTTTCTGGGGGAAATTTGAGCCGCAGCTTTCTTTTGGTTTTGGGAATTGTGTTGGCCGCAGGCATTGCGGTAAATCTATTCGCACTACGCCAGCGTCGCGCCGCGGAGATGGCACTTCAAACCGAAGTCGCTCTCGCTCAAGCCGACGCTGACCGCGTTCGAGCGCAAATCGTGGTGCCAACGACAGAGCGCCTTCCCCGAGGGCAGAATTTTGCGGGCGTCCTTCAACACTTCGGATTGACCGCCGAAGAAGCCGCGGGCGCGGTTGCCGCAGCGCAGCAAGCCTTCAACCTGCGCCAGCTTCGCGCCGGTAATACCATCGTTGTTGGCCGCTCCGTGGTGGGCGAGTTGCGCGAAATCAACTACAAGATCGACGCCGGACGTATGCTGCACATCGTCCCCAGCGCGCCGGGCTTTTCCGCAGAGGTGGAAGACATTGCCACGCGCACGAACATCGAATCGGTCGGCGGCACACTCGACGATTCGCTCTTCAACGCCGTGGAAGAAGCTGGGGAATCCGCGGAAATCGCCATGCGTCTCGCGCAAATCTTCGGCTACGATCTCGATTTCTATACGGACCCGCGCAAAGGCGACACCTTCCGCATCGTTCTCGAGAAAAAGAAGTATTCCAACGGTGACACCGCGGGCTATGGCCAAATCCTCGCCGCCGAATATGTGAACAATGGGAAGAAGTATCAGGCACTGCTTTTTCACGACGAGCAGGGCCACCCCGCCTACTACACTGCGGAAGGGAAGTCGCTACAGAAGGCCTTCCTTCGTTCGCCACTGAAATTTGCCGCGCCGGTCACGTCGCACTTCAGCAAGTCGCGCTTCCATCCCATCCTGAAGGTTTCGCGCCCGCACCTTGGCACCGATTACGGCGCTCCGGTTGGCACGCCGGTGCAATCCATCGGCTCAGGCCGCGTGGAATTTGCCGGACGCAAAGGCGGCGATGGGAATATGGTCAAAATCGCCCACTCGCAGGGCTACGAGACCATGTATCTGCACCTGTCCAGGATTTTTGTGCACGTCGGCGAACGCGTGGACATCGGAAAAACCATCGGCCTTGTCGGCATGACCGGCCTCGCCACCGGCCCGCATCTCGACTTCCGCATCGAGAAGAACGGCCAGTTCCTCAACTTCGAGAGGCTCGGCCTCCCGCCCTCCGAACCAGTCTCCAAGAAAAACATGCCGGAATTCGCGGAGGTCCGCGAAAAGTGGCTGCCCGCGCTTGAGCCTCCTGAGCAGCAAGTGCAGGCGTTGCGTGTGCCGCCAACTGAGTCGCATGCTCCCACGACCGATCGATAGGCGACGCAAATCCATACTTAACCGCGCGTTGCTAGGCGCGTCCCTAATATCCACTACGGTCTTCGGTGAGACCTGGCACATCAGCTTTCGCACGGTACCTGAGGTATACGGCGGTTCCGACGATAAACATGGACACTTCCAGGATGGTGGCCGCAACCGCGCTAATGTGGTCATAAAGTCCCAGCGCGACTTTAGGCGACCCCGCAAAGAACAACGGCAGGTCTGGCGGCAGGTGGTGGCCGTAATCCCAGCGCCAGGTTCTCCATGAAAAGGTCGAGAAGGGAATGGGATGCGAAATCCAATCGAGAATCCAGTGACTGAACACCACTGAACCCAAAACCAACCCAGCGCGGTAGTCGCGACAGACCCACGCTACCGCAAAGCCTGTCAGGATGCTCCACACCACCGACATGAACAGCCCATGCGACCACGACGCCGGATCGCCTGCCCTCGCAAACGCCAGCGCCATGAACAGGAAGTCCAGAG
>Ga0207777_1000170_pt1 | contig 15875 bp, 7 predicted proteins | sample LuqExpMetageno35_FD_187793 | JGI IMG/M metagenome (GOLD analysis project Ga0207777, IMG submission 187793) | Tropical forest soil microbial communities from Luquillo Experimental Forest, Puerto Rico - Sample 35 (SPAdes) | ecosystem: Environmental > Terrestrial > Soil > Tropical forest ...
ACGCTGGGTGTGGACTCTCCGTCCCAATACATACGCAGCACGATCTTCTTCAGGTGGTAATTTTCATCGTCGGCCAGAGTGAACCACACATGCGTGATGACGCCAGGCCCCGCTTCATCGAGCACTGTGAGCGTTGCGCCCGGCTCAATCGTTCGAAAGTCGGAGTTCCCTCCACTCCGGTCGTAGCTCGACACTCGCTTCAGCACATAATCCCGCGGATCCGGCAATGAACTCGATGCTCCCGCCCACTGTGCAAATACCATCGGCCCAAAGCTCAAGCTGATCAAAACAGCCACGGCGACCCGAACATTTCTCATGGACGCTCCACGAATGCTGCGGTCTCTCTGCTCACCTCTGCGAACTCTGCGGTAATACTTCCTGTCTTTCGTAGTTTCCCCTTTTCTCTGCGCTCTCTGCGCCTCTGCGTTTAAGCTCTTCCCTTTCGTCCTCTACTTCGCGCCGCCCTGCCCCGTAACCGCATTCAGTTTCCTCAACATCTCGCCAATCTCCGGATTCTTCATAAACATTTTCCAGACGAGCCCGGTCCGGTAGTTCTCTACCATCACCACAATCGGTGCTTGGTTCAGCCCCATATATATCGGCGATATCCAGTTCTGCCCCAGATTGTACGCGTCGCGCGGCCCGTAAATATCCCACAACCGCGAACCCAAATCCCGGTAGTAGTGCTTCAGCGCCAGCATCGACGCGTCGGGCGTATAGGGGAACGACGCCAGCGCCCCTGTCGGCGTCAGCGTCCCCAAATCATTCTGATTGTCCGGCGCGTGTGCAACATAACCGTACGGCCCATCGCTCGCCGTCAGTCCCCATGCATCCGGCCCGTACCCCGCGAAATGTTTCGGATTCTCGGTCACATAAGCTCGGTTGATCAACGCAATGTTGCGGTTGTTTTCGAAGTAAGACACGGTGTACCGGTCGTGCAGGGCATGCGGATCAAATCCGAAATAGGAATAGTGCGTAAAGAACAGCGGGCCGCCTGTGCCCACACCAACATCCAATTTGACCCCATAGTAGGTATGCCCGTTGGCGTAGTGATCCCCGTCTTTCGTCCAGCCCCATCCCGCCCTATAGTCTTGCGCCCGTTGCTCCTGACTCGCCCAACCTGAGTAGTACATAGTGGCCGGCACGCCGTGCGTAGGCGAAGCCATCGCCTCCAGATAAGTAATCATCACTTCGTTGAACCCAATCAGCGGGTGGTGTATTGCGTAGGCCCAATCCGGTGACCAGTGCCAATACAAAAACGGGCTATCAGCCTTCTCACGGTGCCAATCCCACTCCACACTTTCCCAAAGCGCGGTGATTCGTTTGTACAACGCCTCCTCGTCGGGCCCGCTTCCATTAAAATACTGTCGAGCCGCAAGCAAACCCTGCACCAAGAACGACGTTTCCACCAAATCGCCGCCGTTATCGAGCATGCCAAACACAGCCATCGTCTTTCCGGTGCTCCCATCCATGTAGTGCGACCACACCCCGTGATAGCGCTGTGCATGCTCGAGGAAGTTGACGATCTTCGTCAGCCGCTCCACGCCTTCCTTGCGCGTAATGAACCCGCGATCCACTCCCACGATCAGCGCGGCAATCCCCATCCCGCTTGCGCCGGTCGCAACGATGCGGTCGTCACCGGGAATATTCTCCCGCGCCATTCCCGAATGCGGGTCCGCCCCTTCCCAGTAGTAGCGGAAGCAATCCTCCTGCAGCATCGTGAGCAATTCGTCATCCGTGAATTCCCGCGTCTGCGCGCTGGCAATGTTGGAAGGTTTCGAGTCCCGATATTCCTCGCCCGAAGCCACGACCCGGTATTGCGCCCTCACACCGGGCTTCCCCACATAGTCGCTGTAGCGATAAACGCTGGGCAGTTGCGTCCCCAGTGGCTGAAAACCTTTCCCATCGAGAGAGCGCAAGACGATGTAACGCGCTACCGTGTCCTGTTGTGATGGCTCCCATTCCAGCTCGATATGTCGTTCGTATCCTTTGGCGCGAAGATTTACCGGCGCAGCAGGCGCATTGCCCTTTTCCGTCTTGCCCGGGAAATTATCGACCCGCACTTCATCCAGCAGCAGAGTGTGCCTCGCCCCATCCGCCCGACCTTGCCGAAAAATGATGTTTTGCAAGAGCTCCGGACGAAATTCGTAGATAGAGGTTGAATGAAATGCCGACAGCGGAATGTGCACCTGCGTCCACTGGCCGGCGGGGATGGAACCCGAGAAATCTCCTAAAGCCGCCGCGTTGGTGAAGCTCGCGGGAAACTGCGCCACCTGAAGCCCTTGTGTTGAAGTGCTAAGCACGATCAGCGGCAAGTCCTCTTTCGCAATGGCGGCCTCGGCCGCGTACACCCAGAACGACAACGTATGCCCCACCATTCCAGGAAAGCGGTTCCGGAAATTCACGATATTCACTTCGGCCTGCCACGTTCCACCGTCTCGCGATTCCCATGTGATTCGCAATGCGTTCGGCGGCGTTACAAACGTCTTCGTCTCCACCGGCAGCTTGCCGTTCTTGTTCTCCACGAAGCTGGGAGCCGCCGCGCCGGCTGCGCTATAGAAGTAGTAATCCGCGTTGATGCTGTTGTCGAAAAACATGTGTCGATAGTAATCGTCACCAAAAATAAACCCGGGTAATGCCAGTGCCGCAACCAACATCAGCACCGTACAAATCGATTTAGTTCTGGTCTCTGTGCCATTTGCATTTTTAGAGGAACTCATATGGGTAGCCTGTCAGGAATTCGAAATTGCTGGAACGAGATGCGTCTGTGAATTCCTAGTGACCGTACTCCAAACTCTTCCCGCTGGCAATCGCCCCTCGCCGCTCGTGCTATGCTCGCGGTGGATTTTCTGAAGGAATCACTCTTATGAACTCTTTCCGAATTTGCGTTGTCCTGGCTGTTTTTCTTGTGACCTCTTTCCCTTCCCGCTCGCAAGCCCCTGAAAAAATCGCCATCGATCTAAACGCCAGAACCTCGCCGTTTCCACACTTCTGGGAGCAGTCCTTCGGTTCCGGCCGCGCCATTCTTTCTCTCCGCGAGTCTTATCGCAACGATCTCCGCGAAGTGAAAAAGATCACCGACTTCCGCTACGTCCGCTTTCACGCCATCTTTCACGACGAGCTCGGCGTCTACGACGAAGACGAAAACGGCAATCCCGACTTCAACTTCACCTACATCGGCCAGGTCTACGACGGCCTGCTGCAAAATGGGGTTCGTCCCTTCGTCGAAATCAGCTTCATGCCGAAGAAACTGGCTTCACGCCAGGATCTCCATCCCTTCTGGTACAAGCAGAACGTCGCGCCGCCGAAGGATTATGCGAAATGGGACCTTCTCATCCGCAACTTCGCGCAATTCCTCATCGATCGCTACGGCATCGACGAAGTCTCTCAGTGGTACTTCGAGGTCTGGAACGAGCCCAACATCGATTTCTGGTCTGGCGATCCCAAGCAAGCCACTTACTTCGAACTTTACGATCACACTGCGCGCGCGCTGAAAAGCGTGAACCCCCGGCTGCGCGTCGGCGGACCGTCCACCTCCTCCGCACACTGGGTCGACGACTTCCTCGCTCACGTGGCCAAGGAAAAAGTGCCCATTGATTTCGCCTCGACGCACGGCTACTCCGACGATACCGTCGAAGACCTGTTCGGCACGCACGACGTTATTCCCATCGAGCAGCGCGCCTGCAAAGCCGTCGAAAAAGTTCATAAGCAGGTCCTCGCTTCGCCCTTCCCTCACCTTCCCCTCTTCTGGACCGAGTGGAACGTCGCCGGCTGGGGTTCGCTCAACGCGCGAGACACCAGCTACTCCGCCACAGCGACCGCGCAAACCATCCACGATTGCGATGGCATGGTCGACATTATCTCGTTCTGGACGTTCAGCGATGTCTTCGAGGAAGGCGGCCCGGTGCACGAGCCACTTCCAGCGATCTTCGGTTTGCTCGCACCTGGCGGAATCAAGAAGCCGAGCTATTACGCCTTCTCGTTGTTTCATAAACTCGGCGCCACGCGTTTGGCTGCGCCAGCAGAAAATGTTCTGGTGACGCGCCGCGAAAATGGCGCGGCTGTGATCGCCGTCTGGAACTTGTCTCCGCCCGATCATCCCGGCAAAGCGCGCACGTTCGAATTGGACTTCTCGGGCCTCCATAGTTCTCCCGTCGCGCTCCTCTCTCGCGTTGACTCCACCCACTCCAACACTCTCACCGCCTACAAACGCTTGGGTTCTCCCCGCTATCCCACCCTCGACCAGATCAGACAACTCAACTCCGAGACCGCTCTGCAGCCTCCCGAACGCGTCCGCATAGCAAGCGGCCATCTCACGCTCTCAGTGCCGGTGAATGGTCTCGCCTTGTTGGAACTGCAGCCTTAGCAAGCATCGAGATTACTTCTACCCGCCGTCACGCGCCGCTACACCCCCGTTACTTTGTTGCCCGGTTAACGCCGCAAAACTGATAGTTGACATTCAAAAACCCAATTCATATACTCCCACGCAATGGTTGCTTAACCGATTTACTAGCGGGTTTGGTGCAACTTCGCTGGGGTGACTAGGTCGAGCGGAGGATTGAGCATGAGCGTGTCCAAGATGTGCCTGCGTTTCCTATCTTTCCTATTTGTTCTTTTGGTTGTTACTCTCACAGCCTCAGCCCAGTATCGCGCGGGCATTCAGGGATCGATTCTTGATCCTCAAGGGGCTGCCGTTCCCGACGCCAAGGTCACTGTCACCGCCAAGGATACCGGCTTGGTGCAGGAGACCACCTCCGACGCCAACGGCGTCTACAGCGTCAACCGCCTCGCTCCCGGCCTGTATACCGTCGCCGTCGAAAAGACCGGCTTCAAAAGAAAAGTATTCGACGACTTTAGCGTGATCGCTGAACAGGCAAACGCCTTGAACGTCACTTTGGACGTCGGTCAGCTATCGGAATCCGTCACTGTCAACGGCAATGAGGTGCCGGCCATCGACACGGAGTCAGGCACCGTTGCAGGCACCGTCACCAGCGAGCAGATTCAGGCTCTGCCCTCATTTGGCCGCGACGTGTTCCAGCTCGTTCAGCTCGCTCCAGGGGCCTTCGGCGACGCCTCAAGGAACGGGAGTGGAGACTCTTTCGCGCAGCCGGGCAACCAAGGCCCTGGTGGTAGCGGCGCCGGCTCTGGAGTATTTGCCACGGAAAACCGTCCGCAGGTCACCATCAATGGCGGCCGACAGGACTCCAACAATGTAACTCTCGACGGCATCAACATCACCAGCGTTTCCTGGGGCGCTGCCGCGATTGTCACGCCCAACGAAGACTCGGTCAAAGAAGTCCGCGTTGTTACTAACGAATATGACGCCGAGAGTGGACGCTTCGGCAGCGGACAGATCCAGGTCATCTCTCAAAGCGGCACCAACCAGTATCACGGCAGCGCGTTCTTCAAGGCAGATCGGCCGGGCCTGAACGCCTACCAGCACTTCGGATGTTTGCACCCAGCGGCGGGCCAAACCTGTGACGGGGCCGCAGGCTCAGGCTACACTCCACAACGCAACACCAATCGTTACAATCAATGGGGCGGCAGTATTGGTGGGCCCGTCCTCAAGAACAAACTTTTCGTATTCTTCGCCTATGAGACCATTCGCAACCACTCCACATCGACCAGCCAAAACTGGTACGAAACCGCCTCTCTCCTTAAATCTGCTCCTAGCGGCAGCTTGGCAGCGCGCTATGGGGCTTTTCCGGGCGAAACCATCTCTTCCACCAGCATCACCAATCAGACCTGCGGCTCCATCGGCTTGATTGACGCGGCCACCGCCACGCAACTTACCGGCGACGGCGCTTACGTTCCGGCAGACCCCTCTAACCCAACTTCGTCGACGGGATCGAAGCCCTTCAACGGACAGGCAAACTGTCAGGCTATTTCAGGACAAGGTCTCGACATTGGCAGCCCTCTCTCAACCGGTCTTGGAAAAACAGATCCTTCCGCGCTCAGCGGGAATTATGTTTATGACCCAAAGACCAAGAGCCGCTACTACGTTCCCGGAATGGGCGGCAACGGTTCCGGTCTGTCGAGCAATCTCGACGGTTCCGCCGACATTGCTTTCTTTAACACCTCTGGTCCGAACAACCAGACGAACCAGCAGTTTAACGGTCGCGTCGACTTTAACGCCACCAGCAAAGACTTGCTCGCCTACAACATCTACTACGTGCCGGTCAGCACCAGTTCGCTCAACCAGCCACGGACAGCGAATTTCTTCTATCACAACGCCATCAACGAAGCGATGACAGGGCTGTGGACCCACACATTTGGCGCCACCCTAATCAACGAGGCTCGGATCAATGCCGCTGGTTGGCGCTGGAACGAGCTCGCAGATAACCCGCAGATCCCCCTTGGACTTCCTCAACCTGCTTTTGTCGGAGATCACAACAACGGCAATAACATTGGAACCGTTGGCACCAACGGCGGCTCACTGGGCGGGCCTGCTGGCAGCGTCTTCGATCAGTGGACCTACGGTGCCAAAGACGTCGTCACCAAGGTTCAAGGCAGTCACACGATGAAGTTCGGCGGCGAACTCACGAAGCTCCACTTTGTGCAAGAGGCGCCTTGGTCAGCCCGCCCGAACTGGGGCTTTGATAACTACTGGGACTTCCTTAACGACGCTCCCTATAACGAGACCGGCGTATTTAATCCACTCACTGGCGTCCCCACAGACGTTCGTAAGGACTCGCGCCAGACCTTCTACGGCTTTTTTGCACAAGACAACTGGAAGGTTAAGCCGAATCTCACGCTCACCGGCGGTTTGCGGTGGGATTATTTCGGACCTGTCTCCTTCACGCGAAATCAGCTTTCCACAGTCGTCCTGGGCCAGCAGCCCAATCCCCTGACGGCTATGTACATGCGCATTGGTGGCAACCTGTACAACGCGCAGAAGGGCAACTTCGGTCCACAACTCGGATTCGCCTGGAGCCCGGGCTCCATCGCGCATCACGAATTCAACAGCCGTCTCGTCCTTCGCGGCGGTTTCGGCATCGGTTACACTGCTCCGGAACAAGCCATCACTCTAAATGGCTGGCCCAACGTGCCGTTCACCAACAACGGCATATCGTTGACCGGATCAAACGTCGTCTACGATTTCCCGTCCGATCCTCACCAATTCGGGCCCTATCCTGCGAACCCCAACACCGTGGCGGCGTTCAATGGTAACAACCTGCCCGTCGGTGGCTCACCCGTCGGCGTGACTGCCTTCCCGGCAAACATGAAAACAACTTTCACCTATCGTTATTCCCTTGAAGGTCAGTACGACGTGGGCCATAACTGGATTGCGACTGTCGGCTACCAGGGCAGCACGTCCCATCACCTAACTCGCCAATCCAACCTGAACCTCATCTACGGCGCTCAGGGCATTGCCTTGAATCCCATCGTCAACAACGTCGATTACTATAGCTACGACGCAAACTCCAACTTCAACGCTCTGCTCACGGAGCTTCAGCATCGCTTCAGCAACTCTTTCTCCATCGATGCGCAATACCGCTTCTCCAGCAGCAAGGACAACGCCTCCGGTCCTTACCAAATCAACTACTACCAATGGAATCCCAAGCTCGACTGGGGCCCCTCTGACTTTGACGCGACTCACGTCTTTAAGCTCTGGGGGATTTACTCACCTAACTTCTTCAAACAGGGTTGGGAAAAGAAAGTACTGGGTGGCTGGACCGTCAGCGGCATCTTCAACTGGCACTCCGGTTACCCGTGGTCGCCGTACTTCCCCAGCACTTGCAACCTAATCTATGCCAGCGGCGCTTGCACTAACGGTGGCAACACGCAGCTTGCTCCGGTTGCCTACCTTGGAGGAGCTGGCAGCGGCTATGGCAATGACACCTTCCTAAAAGCAGGCGGGAACTTCTCAAAGGGCGGATCTTCTTACTTCACAGCGCCCACGTTCACGAACTGCTCGCTGCCCTTCCCGCAGGTCTGCCCCGGAGCTCCGCAGGCCCCTGGCATCGAACGCAACTCTCAGCGCGGTCCGCGTTACAAGGACGTCGACGCCACACTCAGTAAGGCTTTCGGCCTGCCGAAAATGCCTGTCCTCGGGGAGAATGCGCAATTCGAATTCCGCGCCAACTTCTACAACCTGTTTAACAACCTCAACCTCGATCCGACCAGTATTCATAACAACGTGACCGATTCGCTATTCGGCGAAGCCACCAATGCGCTCGGCGGTCGCACCATAGAGTTCCAGTTGCGTTTCAGCTTCTAACTACTTCCCGGGGCGCCGGTCATCGTGGAGGCGCCCCGGTACTACAGCCTGGCTGTAGAGCTGCCAACGAGTACCCCCGCACCCCCGGGATCCCCACTCGTTGGCAGCATTTCTTTTACACTAGACTCGGTCTGCTAAGTGCCGTTCAGGGGGTCGGAGCTTTAGCTCCGACGCAAAAGCCAGTGGGACGATGGGCTTTAGCCCTTGAGGAAATGGTCCGTTTCATTTGCCAGCGAAAGTCATAGAACGATTCTTGTACCTGTGTTTTGCCTTTCTGCTTCTGACGCTTCTTTCGTTTGCCGCGCCCCCGCTTCCGCAGAGCACCAGTTCTCCTAGCTTCGACTCCCTGTCCAAACGCGCCGCCGAAGCCCGCGACGCCGATCGCCTCGACGACGCTGTCGCGCTCTACAGGAAAGCTCTCGCGCTCCATCCCAAATGGGCCGAAGGCTGGTGGTCGCTGGGCACCATCGAATACGACCGCAACAACTACCCCACCGCCGCTCGCGCCTTCCGCCAACTGCTTCCGCTCGCTCCCAAAGACGGCACCGCGCACGTCATGCTCGGCCTCTGCGAATTCGAACTGGGCCAGGATTCATCCGCGCTGAAGCATCTTCAGGAGGGGAAGGAGCTGGGAGTCTCCACGAATCCGCAGCTTCGCATGGTCACGCTGTATCACGAAGGGCTCCTGCTCTTACGCGCAGGCCAATTCAAGGCCGCTCAGGCCAGTTTGATGGACACCTGCGCAAAGCAGTTGCAGGGCGAAGACGTACTGCACTCTCTTGGGCTAGCATTTCTTCGCGTCCTGCCGAAGGATGCCCCGCCCGCGGACAGCCCCGGCGACCAGATCATCTCGAGCGTAGGCCGCGCGGCCTGCTTCACTGGTGGCAAGAAATACGACGACGCCCGTCGCGAATACCAATCTGTCGTCGACGAATATCCTTCGTATCCCAACATTCACTATGCTTATGGGCGATTTCTGGTCGACGTGAACGATGCGAATGCGGGAATTGAGCAGTTCAAGCTGGAATTGCAAAATCAGCCGAACGATGTGAACTCGCGCCTCGAAATTGCGGCCGCGCTTTACAAGATGGACTCCGCCGCCGGTGTGCCATTTGCTGAAGACGCTGCCAAGTTAAACTCGAATCTGCCCTTCGCGCACTACTTGCTGGGTCTGCTGTATGTCGACATTGCCAATTTCGAAAGCGCCGTTCCGCAGCTCGAAATTGCTGAGAAAGCGTTCCCGCGAGATGCTCGACTCCAACTCGCCCTCGCTTCCGCCTATTCACGCGTCGGCCGCAAACAAGATGCCGCTAAGGCCCGTGCCACCTACGAGCGCCTGAGCAAAGAACCAGTAGCCGCAGGCCAGGCCAGCTACTAAGGACAGGTCAGTCCGACCTACGCATCGCCTTGTCATTCCGAGCGAAGCGCGAAATCTGCTTTCGCACTGTCGGGAACCCATAAACCCGTCATTCCGAACGGAGTCTGCGGAGTGAGGAATCTCTCTTATCTTGTCTTCGATGAGGGATTCCTCGCGTCGCTCGGAATGACGAGGAATAAGGGGACCGAGGCGCCTTCACTTCGCCGCTTCCTCCACCGCCAAAATCTGATCCGCCGTGACGTCCCGTAATACTTGCTTGATCCCGCTCGGCCAGCGAATCTCAATCTCCCTGATCTTCGCGTTCGCTCCCAACCCAAAATGCACCCGCGGGTCACTCGACGACGCATAGCCCACCGCGGTGGTCACCTCATTCCACTGCTTCGAGCCATCTTCAGCCGTGAGTTTAATCTGCGCCCCGATACCCATGCGGTTGCTTTTGGTGCCGGTCAGCTTGAGCAGAATCCAATGATTCGTGTCAGGAGACACGTTTCGGAACAGTTTCACGGGGCCATTCAACACCGACACCACCGCGTCAATCCTTCCCTCGTTGAACAAATCGCCAAACGCCACTCCCCGATGCGCGCCGTAGATCGCTGTGGCCCCGGACGCTGCGGTCACATCCGCAAACTTGCCATTTCCCAGGTTCCGGAAAATCGTGTTCGGCTCCTCGTATTTCCGCGCGGGATTTAGCAGGCTGATGTTATCCATCACGTTAGCCCGCGCCACGAACAAATCCTTCCATCCATCGTTGTCAAAGTCGAAGATGCCGTTGCCCCAGCCGGACATATCATTGGTCTTCCCCAGTCCGCTGGACACCGTCTCGTCGTCAAACTCACCTTTGCCGCGATTGATCAGCAACGGGAACTCTTCGCGTTCCACCGCGGTGTGCCAGATATCCGGTAACCCATCATTGTTCACGTCGCGAAAATCCGCGCCCATCCCTGATCGTGCCAACCCGTCTGACGCAAATCCTACACCCGCCGCCAGTCCCACTTCTTCAAACTTTTTTCCCTTCAAGTTGTGGAAGAGAAAGTTCTGCGTCGTGTCGTTGGCCACAAAGGCGTCCAGATACCCGTCACCGTCATAATCCGCAAAGGTCACGCTCATGCCTTTGCCAAAGTATTTTGAAATGCCCATCTCTGCAGACACATCCGTGAACGTTCCATCTCCGTTATTGCGATACAGCGTGTTCTTCAGCGGCGCGTAATTCTTCGGATGGCAGAAGCCCCGCACGCCTTCCTTTACCCGGCAATACGGATCCTTGTTCGGCTCCCACTTGCAGTAATTCACCACGAACAAGTCCAGCAGTCCGTCGTTGTTGTAGTCGAACCACCCCGCCCCGACCGACCACATCTTCTTGCCATCGAGCAGCGCGCCGCCGACGCCGGCCTTCGCGGTGACATCCGTAAAAGTCCCATCGCCGTTGTTGTGAAAGAGTTGATTGCCAGTCACATTTGCCAGGAAAACATCCGGCCAGCCATCGTTGTCGTAATCGCCGATCGCCACGCCGCTTCCGTACCCGGCACCTGCCAGGCCCGCTTTTTCCGTGACGTCCGTAAATGTTCCGTCGTGGTTGTTGTGGTAAAGCCGGTTCCAATACTCCGGACCGGTCTTCACCAGCGACGGAATCGCCGCGCCGCCGACCAAGTAAATATCCAGGTAGCCGTCACCGTCGTAGTCAAACAGCGCCACTCCCGCCACCATCGTCTGCGGCTGATTTTTGTTTTCCGTGGTGTCGGTTGCGGTTACGTAGCGTAGGCCCGCCTTCGCGGCGATCTCTTCAAACTGGATCGGGCCGGTGCCGGAACTTCTTTGGGGGGCCTGGGGAGAGGAATCTACGGCGAGAAAAGCAATTGTGGGCAGAAAGATGGCGGCAAGGAACAGGAACCGTCGATGCATGCGCCTACTGATTCTGGAACCCAACCTTCTGCATGGCAGATTGCGCTTCCGCATTTTTCATGAACGTTTCCCAGATTAAACCACTTCGGTGATTCTCCGCCATCAGCATGGTGATGCCGAGGTCGATTCCCAACACGTCGGTATCGTACCAGCCCGTCAGCGGATTGAACGCATCCACATAGCTGTACTTCCCCCACGCCTTCGGGCCATACGCGCCGCGGATATTTCGCAGTACTTTCATGCAGTCGTCAAACACGAACGCCAGCGACCCGCCCGTCGCGCACGGCACAATCGTCCCATCGATCGGGCCCTGGGGTGGGGGCCCTCCCCACGCCGTGTAGCCCTTTGCGTAATCGGAAGCCGAGATGCCCCACAGATCGTCTGCATAATCGCTGAACTGCGGCTGTAGCGACAGGCAAAACAATTTATGCGCCTTCGTAGCCGTCACCGAATTGTCGAAGTAATTCGCGTAGGCATCCTTTTTCCCGCGAAAGTCGTACCACGCATGCGAATACTGGTGCGTGAAAATCGGATCATTCCCAGAAATGTAAGTCAGCCCTTGAAAACTAACCGTTGGTCTCGTGAACGCCTTCCACGTTTCCGGCGGCAATGGGTTTGTCGTGGACCCTATACCCAGCAAATAAATCATCATCAATTCGCAGTAATGCTCCCAGCGCGCGCTCAGAAAACCGCTCTCCGGCTTCCACCCCATGGACAAAGTCGGCCCGCCATTCATCATCCACGGCCAGTCCACACGGTTATAGATCTTCGTCGCCAGGTCCTGAATTTCGGCATCCGCAAAATACTGGCGCGCCGTCAGCACTCCGCACAACAAAAGCGAACTATCTATGGATGACAGCTCCACCTGCTCCCAGCGCGCACCCGTGTTCATGTCCACAAAGTGATAGAAGAACCCGTGGACGTTGGGCATGGTGTTCCACAGGAATCGCAGCGTGCTTCGTACGCGATCGACAATGTCGGCAGGTTTTCTGTATCCACGAGCATTTCCGATGCATAAAGCTGACAGACCAAACCCCGTAGCCGCGATGCTCGACATCGTCCGGGTGTCGTTTCCGTTCAGATACGCGCGGTCTTTCACTTGTCCTGTCGCAGGATTAGTCTCATTCCAGAAAAACTCGAAGATCCCGCGTTGAATATCATCCAGGAGTTGGTCGTCCGTGCCCTGATAAGGCGCCCCACCGGGATTCTGCACTGCCGTCGGTGCCTTATTCCCGCATCCAATCAAAGACACAAAAGGAGCAATGGCGATCCCTTGCCCGCACCAGCGCAGCAACTCACGACGTTTCATCGGATATCCACTCATGGCCGCGCCTCGCTTACTCCGTGATTTCCAGCTCAATCGATTCGCCGCGCGCAGAGTCCGGGCTCACCCAGAGGTTCACCTTGCTCGGCTCCACATTGTTCTCGTTGTTGCTATCCCACAATGCGAAAGCCTCCGCCGACAGCGGAAACGTCACTTTCTTCGTCTCGCCAGCCGCCAGGGCAACCCGCTGGAAACCCTTTAGCACCCGCATCGGCTCTTCCACGCTTGTCCCTCGCAGCCGCACATACAATTGCACCACTTCTTCCGCTGCCACTTTGCCTGAGTTTGTCACATTGGCGCTGACGGAAAGCACCTCTTTCGAATCGTCCGCGCGCGAGCGCAACATTGCGCTTAAACTCTTCGCGCTGAGCGTCTTCGCGTTCGCTTCCGGCTTCGAGTAACGAAATTCCGTATAACTCAACCCGTAGCCAAATGGAAACTGCGGCGCGTTGGGTTCATCCACATACCGTGACACAAACTTCTCCGTGCCTTCGCTGGGCGGCCGCGACAAATCCGCATTTCCAGCCGGCCTGCCCGTATTCAGCGCATTGTAATAGAGCGGAACCTGCCCAATCCAACGCGGCCATGTCACCACCAGCCTTCCGCTCGGCACTGACTCCCCAAATAGCGTTCGCACCAGAGCCGGCCCGGCTTGCACACCCGGGAACCATGCCTCCAGCACCGCTGGCGTGTGTTCGAACACCCACGGCAACGTCAATGGCCGCCCGCTGAACAACAGCAACACCACTGGCTTTCCCGTTGCCACCACTTGCTCCAGCAACGCCTCCTGGCGGCCGGGCAAATCGAGATGCGCGCGCGACGCCGCCTCTCCTGTCATTTCGGGCGCGTTTTCTCCCAGCGCAAGGATCACCACATCCGCGCTCCCCGCCACCGCTACCGCTTCGGCAATCTGCGCGTCCGTGGCCTTTTCGATCTCCCCGCCTTTCGCGTATCTCACGCGCCCCGCGCCTAACCGGTCGACCAGCGCACCGCGCAGTGTCACCACGTCCTTCGCCTGGCCGTGCCCTCCCCAGGCACCAAGCATCTCTCCGGCATCATCCGCCAGCGGCCCGATCAGGGCATAGGTCTTCAAATCGCCACTCAGCGGAAGCACCCGCCGCGAACCCACCACGTCGTTTTTCAGCAGCACAAACGACCGCTCCGCCGCCACGCGTGCCACATCGAGGCTCTCCTTCGGCAGCGGCCCATCATTTGCCACCTTCTCGTCGCTATACGGCCGGTCGAACAGTCCGAGAGCAAATTTCACCCGCAAAACCCGCCGCACCGATTCGTCGATGAGCGCTTCCGAAACTTTGCCGCTTTTCACCAGGTCGGCTAAATGCTCGTGGTAGATATTGCTCTCCATATCCATGTCAACGCCGGCGGTGAATGCACGAAACGTCGCCATCCTCCCATCGTTGGCGATTCCGTGCGGAATCAACTCGCCGAGCGACGTCCAATCGCTCACCGCCAATCCCGGAAACTGCCACTCCTTTCGCAGCACTTGCGTCAACGAAAACGGATTCGCGCTCGCCGGTATGCCATTCAGTGTGTTGAATGAGCTCATAATCGTGCCTGCACCCGCATCCAGAGCAGCATAAAACGGCGGCAGGTACACCTCGCGCAGCGTGTGCTCGGAGATCTCCGTCGTGTTGTAATCGCGCCCTGCCTCCGCGGCTCCGTATCCGACAAAATGCTTCGGGCAGGCCACCACACTGTCCCAATCGCTGAGCTTCTGCCCCTGGTAACCGCGCACGTACGCTCGCGCGATCGCACTTCCCAGATACGGGTCCTCCCCCGCTCCCTCCACCATCCGCCCCCACCGTGCGTCCCTCGCGATATCCACCATCGGCGAGAAAACCCACTTCACACCATCCGACGCCGCTTCGTGCCCCGCGATTCGCGCAGCCTTTTCCACAATGCCCGGGTCCCATGTGGCAGCCAACCCGAGTGGCACCGGGAACTCCGTCCGGTAGCCGTGTATCACGTCCAAGCCATACAGGAGCGGGATGTGCAGGCGTGACTTCTCCACCGCGATGCGCTGAAAGCGGTTTGCCGCTCTGGCGTTCTCCAGATTGAAGAGCGACCCCACCTGCCCCTTCTCAATCATTTCTTCGTAGTCGCTGCGTCCGGTTCCTGGTCCTGTTCGTGTTCCCGCGGAATACTGAACCAACTGCCCAACTTTCTCCTCCAGAGTCATCTGCTTCAGCAAGGCATCAACTTTGCTTTCAATTGCGTCAGCGGCGAGATTCGACTCCACGGGCAGGCTACGGAAGGGTTTCGCGGGCGGGTCTTGTTGCGACCATGCTGGACACGCAAGGAGCAAAAGGCTGGATACAAGCAGAAGGCGACGGCCAATTCGGCGGTTCACGAGAGTCAGGCTCCTCTACGCGGACATGGTTTGGCTGCCGGCGGAAGACGCGAAAACGGCCCCGGGGCCACCCCACTCCAGATAAATCGATTTATTAGCTACAATTTATCATCTATTTTGCTACCATACCACTGCAAGATCGATTTTTTTCTACTACTGCCCTTGCCGTCGTTTCGCCCTTATGACAGACTACGCCAAAAGACAGCCTATGACTCGGTCTCGGAAAGACCCCACGCCCAATGGTCCGTCTACTGCTACGAGCTCCATCAGCCTGAAAGAACTGGCTGCTCACCTGGGCCTATCTTCCGCAACCGTTTCTCTTGTCATCAACCGGTCCCCCGCCGCGAAATCCATTCCTCCGGCTACGCAGGAGCGCGTTCGCCAGGCCGCCCGGGAACTCAACTACCGCCCCAATCTGATGGCACGCTCCCTTCGCCAGAAGCGTAGCTTTACCATTGGCGTGATTGTTCCGGAAGTCAGCGAAGGCTATGCCGCACTCGTTCTCTCTGGTATCGAAGATCATCTCTTGCAAGAGGGTTACTTCTACTTTGTGGTGAGCCATCGCCATCGTACCGACTTAATTGATGAGTACCCCTCCTTGCTGCAGCAGCGTGCGGTAGAAGGCATGATCGCCGTGGATACCGCTCTCACCGAGTCCACTTCCATGCCCGTCGTGGCCATT
>Ga0207777_1000171_pt1 | contig 15786 bp, 12 predicted proteins | sample LuqExpMetageno35_FD_187793 | JGI IMG/M metagenome (GOLD analysis project Ga0207777, IMG submission 187793) | Tropical forest soil microbial communities from Luquillo Experimental Forest, Puerto Rico - Sample 35 (SPAdes) | ecosystem: Environmental > Terrestrial > Soil > Tropical forest ...
CCCGCCGTGCGGCCCGGTCCGCCGCCCCGGTGATGACCATGCCGCCGTAGCTGTGGCCCACGAGAACGACGTCGTGCAGGTCCTCGAAGTCGAGGACGGCCACGACGTCCTCGACGTGGCGGTGCAGGTCGACCCGATCGTCGAGCAGGTGGGCCCGCTCGCCCAGGCCCGTGAGCGTGGGCGTGTACACGTCGTGGCCCTCCGCACGCAGGAGGCGCGCGACGCGCCCGTAGCACCACCCACCGTGGCCGCCGCCGTGGACCAGGACATAGGTCGCCATCGCTCGCCTCCCTCACCTGTCGGAGCGGACCCACCCTGACCGCACCTCGGCCGGTCACGCTAACCGGCTCCGAACCACCCCGAGCTCGGCCCACAGACCAGCCAAAATGGTCATGGTAGCGATAACATCACTGCTGGCCTAGGCTCGTCCTCCATGCGCCGAACGCCGTTCAACGCCGGCTGGACTGTGAGCCAGAGGGCGAACCGCTTCGAGGAGCGGCTGCGAGGGAGCACCGGGCGAGTCGAGGTCACCCTCCCGCATGACGCCATGCTCGGTTCGACACGCGTGCCCGACGCGTGCCCGGCCGCCGCTTACTACCCAGGAGGCACCTGGGAGTACCACCGGACGATCGAACGGGCGGTTGGCGATGACGACGGGGCGGCTTTTCTGGATTTCGAGGGCGTCTACCGTGACGCACTCCTCTTCGTGAACGACAACGTGGTCGCCCATCAACCCAACGGATACGCCGGCTTCGTCGTGCAGATCGACCACCTGCTGCACGACGGCACGAACGATCTCAAGGTCGAGGCTCGTGCCTACGACGACAGTCGCTGGTACTCGGGGGCCGGAATCTATCGGAACGTCTGGCTGCTCGAGGCGGGCCGAGTCCACCTCGCTCCCGAGACGCTTCAGGTCCTCACGCCCGAGATCGACGACGACGTCGCCGTGCTGCAGGTCGGGGTGGTCGTCCGGAACCAGTCATCCTCGCTCTCGAACGCCTCGGTCGCCGTCGAGATCGACGACGCGGACGGCATCCTCGTGGCGAGGTGCGAGGCGCCGGTGACCACCTTTCCCGGCGAGGCCCTGCTCGCCCGGCAACGTCTGACCCTCCCCGAGCCGCACCGGTGGCGCCCGGACGACCCGTACCTCTACCGGTGCCGGGTCGCGTTGCTCCAAGCCGATCGCGTGGTCGACCGGGAGGAGACCAGCTTCGGCGTTCGCACGCTGTCCCTCGACTCCGTGAGGGGCCTGCGCGTCAACGATGAACCGGTGCTGTTGCGAGGCGCCTGCGTGCACCACGACAACGGGCCTCTCGGTGCCGCCACCATCGACCGCGCCGAGGAACGGCGCGTGGAGCTGCTCAAGGCGGCGGGGTTCAATGCCATCCGGAGTGCCCACAACCCGCTCAGCCGGGCCATGCTCTCTGCCTGCGACCGGCTGGGCGTCTTCGTCATGGACGAAGCCTTCGACATGTGGCAGCAGCCAAAGAGCGAGCACGACTTCGCCCTCCACTTCACCGACCGGTGGGAGGGGGTCATCGAGGCGATGGTCCGCAAGGACATCAACCACCCGAGCGTGATCCTCTACAGCATCGGCAACGAGATCCCCGACGCCGGCCGGCCCCAAGGATCCCGGCTGGGCCGTGCGCTGGCAGAGAAGGTCAGGTCGCTCGATCACAGCCGGTTCGTGACCGAAGCCGTCAGCGGGTTCCTGATCGGCGGACCCGAGCTGATGGACGAGATCCGGGCCAGGATCGGCGCCGCCGGGCAAGAAGCGGGCGGAGAGCTCGGGCCGAACACGGCCATGACCGATCTCGCAGAGAGCATGAACCGGGTGATGGTGGCGACATCCGTCGACGAACACTCGGCGGAGACCTTCTCGTATCTCGACGTCGCGGGTTACAACTACATGGAAGCGCGCTTCGAGATCGACGCCGAGCAGTACCCCAACCGCGTGATGATGGGAAGCGAGACCCATCCGGCCGCGATCGGCACCGGATGGCCCGCAGTCCGTCGCCACCCGCAGGTGATCGGGGACTTCACCTGGACGGGCTGGGACTACCTCGGTGAGGTGGGCATCGGAAGGACGGTCTACGGCGGACCAGAGCAGGCGAACGGGATACCGTCGTTCCAGGGGGAGTACCCGTGGCGCACGGCCTGGTGCGGCGACGTCGACATCACCGGGCACCGCCGGCCCCAGTCCTATTACCGGGAGATCGTGTTCGGGCTGCGAAGCGAGCCCTACCTCGCCGTGCAACGGCCTGAGCACCACGACAAGGTGGCCGGATCGACGCCCTGGTCGTGGAGCGACGTCGTGGCCAGCTGGACCTGGGACGGCTACGACGGCGCCCCGGTCGTCGTCGAGGTCTACGCCGACGCCGACGAGGTGGAGCTCCTTGTGAACGGACGGTCGACGGGCAAGGCACCGGTGGGGGCGGTGCGTCCCTTCTTCGCCAGCTTCGACACGGTGTTCGAGCCTGGGGTCCTCGAGGCGGTTGCCTGGCGGGACGGACGCATCGCAGGCCGCTCGGCCATCCGCACGGCCCGCGGGCAGGTCTCGCTCCAGGCAAAAGCGGACCGGTCGCAGATCGGGGCGCACCCGGGAGACCTGGCCTTCGTCAGCGTGCACCTGGTCGACGGCGAGGGCGTCCGGCACCACACGGCCGATCGGCGCGTCGAGGTGGACGTCGAGGGCCCCGGTGTGCTGCAGGCGTTCGGCAGCGCAAACCCGGTGACGGAGGAGGGATTCGGGAAGACCGCCTGCACGACGTTCGAGGGGCGGGCGCTCGCAATTGTTCGCCCGACGGGGACAGGTCGCATCACGGTGACGGCGCGGACCGAGAGCTGCCAGCCGCAGCGGGTGCAGATCGACGCGGTGGATTGACGGAGCAAGGCGATGACGTGGGAGCTGCGCTGGCACCCGTTCCGCGCCGAGTGGGTGCTCTTCACGTCGCACCGGGGGGCGCGGCCATGGATCGGACAGGCCGTCGCGCCCGACGAGCCGACCGTGCCGGACGACAACGCGCTCGGGCCGGGCGGCACGCGGATCGTGACCACGAACCCCGACTACCGCGGGGTATTCGTCTTCACCAACGACTTGCCGGTGTTCTCCGCGGCGGCACCCGATCCCGGCCCGGGCGACGAGGTCTACCGCACCGAGCGAGCGGGCGGGACCGCCGAGGTGGTGTGCTACCACCACGATCCGACCCGTTCGATGGCCGACCTGACCGACGACGAGGCCACGGCCGTCGTGACCACCTGGCAGGAGCGCACGCAGACCCTGCAGTCGGTTCCCGACGTCGCCCACGTGCTCATCTTCGAGAACCGCGGCGCTCTGGTGGGCACCTCCAACCCACATCCGCACTGCCAGATCTATGCAGGCGCACTCGTCTACGCCACGATGGCCCGCGAGGCCGAAGTGGCGGGCGAGCACTTCTGCCGCACGGGTCGCTCCATCCTTGCGGACGTCGTCGGCCGGGAGGCGTCCGGTCCTCGGGTCGTCGTCGAGGGCGAGCATTTCTTCGCCTGCGTCCCATGGTTCGCCCGAGTTGCCTACGAGGTGCACGTCCTTCCGCGCCGCGATGCGACGTCACTCGTCGACCTGGACGACCGGGAGTGCCGTTCGCTGGCGCTGGTGCTGCGCGAGGTGGTCCGTCGCTACGACGCTCTCTGGGGCTTTCGCCTGCCGTATGTGATGGCCGTGCACCAGGCGCCGGTGGGCGAGCACCCGCACTATCCGCTGCACGTGGAATTCCACCCGCCGCTCCGCGCCCCGGGGTTGCTGAAGCACCTGGCCGGCCCGGAGGTCGGCGGCGGCTCGATCACCAACGAATCGGATCCGGACGAGAAGGCAGCTGAGCTCCGTGCAGCCCTCGCCTGACGAGCTGCGTCGGCGCGTCTGCGCGTTGGGCGAGCACGTGCGCGCACTCGTGTACGACACGGGCGACATGGACAAGGCGGCCGTGACCGGGCGCACCGCGGCCGACACGATCTATGCGATCGACCGCGTCGCCGACGAGGCACTTCTCGGCTGGTTCGAACAGCACTGGCCCCGAGTCCGTGTGGTCTCCGAAGGGTTCGACGAGCCGGTCGACATCGGGCGTCCGCGGTGCACGGTGATCGTGGACACCATCGACGGGACCAGGGGCCTCATGTACGACAAACGCTCCGCGTGGTGCCTCGCGGCGGCCGCCCCGGTCGACGGCTCGCTCACCGACATCGTCGCGGCCGCGATGACGGAGTTGCCGACGGCCAAGCAGGGTGCGGCCGACCAGCTGAGCGGCACCCGAGGTGACGGAGTCATGGCGGAGCGCCTCAATCTGCGCACGGGACATCGCGCGCCATTTCAGCCGGCCCGCTCGTCCGCCACGGACCTCGAGCACAGCTTCGGCGGCCTCGCCAAGTTCTTCCTTCCGGGCAAGGCCAGGCTGGCCGCACTGGAGGCGGAGCTCTTCGCGCGGCTGGGTTGCCGGGACGTCTTCGACGACGAATACCTCTCGACGGGAGGCCAGATCTACGAGCTCATCACGGGCCGGGATCGATTCGTCGCCGACCTTCGTCCCTTGGTCGACGCTGAGGCTCACGCCTGTCATCCCTACGACGTGTGTACGTCCGTCCTCCTCGAGGAGTCCGGCGGAGTGGTCACCGACCCGTGGGGACGCCCTCTCGATGCGCCGCTCGACACGGTGACGCCCGTCTCCTGGGTCGGCTACGCCAACGAAGCGCTGGCGTCGTGGATCGGACCGACGTTGGCCGAGCTGGTCGATGAACTGTCGCCGCGGTAGGGCGCCCGGCCGCCTCGACCTGCTGGGCGGCGTCGCCGACTACTCCGGCGCGCTGGTGCTCGAGGTGCCCACGCACCGGTCGACCGTGGTCGTCGCCGAACCCGCCGACGCGCTCGTGGTGGGACCGGTCGAGCTGCCGGCTCCCGAGGTGGCGCGTCTCGCCGTTCTGCCCTATGCCGAGCTGCGGTCGACGATCGCCGGCGTGCCGCGCTGGACGCGCTACCTGCTCGGGGTCGCCCTCGTGCTCGTCCGCCACCGGGTGATCCGGCCGCCCCGCGTCCGCCTGGCCGTCACGTCGGACCTGCCACAGTCCGTCGGCGTGGCATCGAGCGCTGCGCTCGAGGTGGCGACGGCCCGGGCGCTCGGCGCCGACGACGTCGTTGACCCCCTGCGCCTCGCTGCGCTCTGCCAGGAGGCAGAGAACCAGGTCGTCGGCGCGCCCTGCGGGATCATGGACCAGGTCGCCGTTGCGGCGGGGGAGACGGGGTCGATTCTGCCGGTGCTCTGCCGGCCGGCATCGGCGGGCGCGACGGTGCCATTACCTCCCGGCGTGGAGGTGATCGGCTGGCCCACCGGGGTGCCCCACGACGTCGGGGGGGCGCCGTACGCGCGGGCACGCATCGCCGCCTTCATGGGCAAGCGGATCGTGGAGGACGCGGCGGCCCGGTCGTGGTCGTGGGTCAGTGAGCTGCCTTCGGACGTGGTGGCAACGCTGCCCGAGACGGTGCGCGGCGCCGACTTCGTCGATCGTTGGGGCGAGACGCCTGACCGCCTCACGCCGGTCGAGCTCGACGAGACCTACCCCGTGCGAGCCGCCACCTCGTTCGGAGTGGAGGAACACCGGCGCAGCGAGCGCGCCCTCACCGCATTGCACTCGGGCTCAATCTCTGCGCTCGCTCCACTGATGGCGGCCAGCCACGCCGGCTATACGGCGATGGGGCTCGGGCACGCAGCGGCCGACGCCATCACAGAGGAAGCGATGTCGCTGGCGGGCGTGCTCGGTGCGCGCGCCAGTGGGGGCGGTTCGGGAGGCACGGTCGTCGTGTTGTGCCTGGCCGGCTCTCTCGCTCGGGTCCCCGGTTTGGTCCGCTGACGGGTTCTCGCGGACCCGGGCCGAGAGGTCGGTCGCTCATCGTGCGGGGGCCGCGCTCTCCCGCACGACGAGCTCTGCGGGGACCACCACGTGGGGTTCGAGGTCGAGCTCGTCCGCCATGGCGAGCAAGAGCTCGACGCACGACCGGCCCATCTCGGCGAAGTCCTGTCTGATCGTCGTGAGCGAGGGGACGAAATAGCCGGACTCCGGCGTGTCGTCGAAGCCCACCACGCTCACGTCGGCCGGCACCCGCCGGCCGACGTCGTGCAACGCGCGGACGACGCCGAGCGCCATCTGGTCGTTGGCGGCGAAGACGGCGGTGACGCGCGGGTCACGCCCGAGCCTCACGCCCGCGGCATAGCCGCCGGCAGCGCCCCAGTCGCCCACCAGCGGACGCGGACGCGTCGCACCCGCTGCACGCAGCGCGGCGGCCCAACCGCGTGCCCGGGCGGCGGCATCGATCCAGTGGTGTGGCCCACGGACGTGGTGCACCGTCGAATGGCCGAGGTCGAGGAGGTGGCGAGTGGCGAGGCGCGCGCCTCCCTCCTGGTCGATGGTGACCGTGGGCGTCCCCGCACCGGGGTCGCCCCCGACCACGACCATGGGGACCCCGACATCGGGGTCGACGACGGCATCGACCACCGGCTGAACCGGTGCGACGACGATGACGCCGTCGACGTGAGAGGCCCGGAGGCGCGCGAACGTGTCCGCCATCTCCCGCCCGGTCGGTTCGATTGTCACGAAGCTCACGAGCTGGCCCGCCTCCCGGGCCGCCGATTCAATGCCGAAGAGCATGTGCGAAGGGCCGTAGTGCTCGGTTTCGACCCCCACGACGCCGATGGTGCGCGACCGACCGCCCGCGAGCACCCTGGCCGCGGTGTTGGCCTCGTATCCGAGCTGCGCCACCGCCTGCTCCACGCGCCGGCGCGTCTTCGGGGCGACGCCGGCGAAACCGTTGAGCACCCGCGAGACGGTCATCACGGAGACGCCGGCGCGGGCCGCAACATCGGACATCACCGCCCGTCGCGACGCGCTCACCGGGACGCTCCCGCGAGACCCAGACGTCCTCCGAGCCGTACCATCACGGGTGCGCAGCCGCTGCGGCATACGCGGCGCGGATCGAATCCGGGGGCACGGCACCCTCGGGCTCGACGACCACGCCGCAGCCGAGGCCCCAGGCGTTGCTGACCTCGTGGAAGTCTCGGCCGTGCAGGACGGCGGCCGCCTGAACCGCGGCACCGGCCGCCACGAGTTCGGGCTCGTCCGGCACGGTGACCGGGCGTCCGGTGAGGTCGGCGACGACGCGGCGGTAGGCGGCGCTGCGCACGGCGCCCCCGACGAGGAACACGCGGCCCGGAGCGTGTCCGAGCGCGTCGGCTCCTGCCAACAGGTTGCACACCACGCCTTCGACCGCCGCCCGGGCGAGCAGGTCGGGGGTGACGTCGTTGCGGATGCCGCGCAGCGTCCCGGCGGCGTCCGGTCGGTTGGGCGTGCGCTCGCCGTCGAAATGCGGGACCAGGGTCAGCCCGCCGGCACCGGCCGGAGCCGAGAGTGCGGCGGCATCGAAGCGTTCGAGGTCCATGCCGAGGACGCCCGCCACGGCATCGGTGACCTTGGTGGCGTTCAGGGTGCATACCAGCGGCAGGAACCGCCCCGTCGCGTCGGCGAACCCGGCGACGGACCCTGTTGGATCTGCCGGGGACGGTTCCTCGCTCACCGTGTACGCCGTGCCGCTCGTGCCCAGGCTCAACGCGAGGTCACCCGTCCGCAGGCCCAGTCCGAGCGCTGCGGCCATGTTGTCGCCCGTTCCCGGCGCCACCACAGCCCCCTCCCATTCGCCCGCCACATCATGGGGCGCCACGACCTCCGGGAGCATGGTCTCCCACTCGCGTGACGCGTCGACCAGCTCGAGCAAGTCGACGCGGTAGCGGCCTTCACGTGGCGACCAGTAGCCGGTGCCCGACGCGTCTCCCCGGTCACTGGTCCGTCTCCCCGTGAGGCGGAAGGAAAGCCAGTCGTGGGGAAGCATCACGGTCGCCGTCCGTCCGAACGCCTCGGGCGCACAGCGGCGCAGCCATCCCAGCTTGGCGATGGTGAAGCTCGCCAGGGGCACGCTGCCGCAGGCCGTCGCCCAGGCGCTGGCGCCGCCCGGCAGGCTGTGCACGAGGGCCTCGGCATCGGGAGCGGATTCGGTGTCGTTCCAGAGCTTGGCCGGGCGCAGGACGTGGCCGTCCTGCCCGAGCACAACGAGCCCGTGTTGTTGTGCCGCCACCGCGATCGCGGCAGGCCGGTGCCGCTCCGGGAGACCGGCCTCGGCGCAGGCCGCCCGGAAGGCCGCCTCCCACTGGTGCGGGTGCTGTTCGCTGCAGGGCGGGAAGGTCGGTGGGTGCGGCGCCCGGCCCGATGCCACCACGACGCCCGTGTCGGCGTCGCGCACCTGCACCTTGCATGCCGTCGTGGACGAGTCGACCCCGACCACGAGGGGCATCAGCGCACCCCGAGCAGCAATTCGGTCACGAGTTGGTCGAGGCGCTCGTGACCGTAGCCCTGCGACCCGAGCACGGTGTCGTCGACGTCCGACGAGAGAATGGCGGCCAGGCCGCCGCCCGGCGTCGTCGGCGCGCGGAGTTGCGAGGCCTTCGCCCGCGCCAGCGCGTCCTGGATCTCTGCATCTTCACGGAATCGGTCGGCCTTCTCCGCCAGGATCAGATAGGTCCGCATGCACCCTCGTGCAAAGTCCCAGACACCCTCTTCGTCCTCGGTGCGGTAGGGATGGGCGTCGAAGTGCCGCATCCCTGGCCACCCCGTGTCCTCGAGCAGCTGCACGACGTAGAACGCGTCCCTGATGCCCTCGGAACCGAAGCGAAAGTCTTGGTCGAACTTGCCGATCCGCTGCGCGTTGAGGTCGATGTGGAACAGCTTGCCGTGCCAGAGGGTCTGGGCCACCGCATGCGAAAACGACAGGCCGCTCATGGTCTCGTGCGCGAATTCGGGGTTCAGCCCGACCAAGTCAGGCCACTCGAGCTCGCCGATGAACGCGAGCGCGTGGCCCACGGTGGGGAGCAGGATGTCGCCGCGCGGCTCGTTCGGCTTCGGCTCGAGAGCGATCCGAAGGTTCAGGCCCTGGGTACGGATGTGTTCGCAACAGAGGTCGACCGCCTCCTTGTAGCGGTCCAGCGCGGCGCGCACGTCCTTGGCGGCGTCGGCCTCGACGCCTTCGCGTCCGCCCCACATGACGTGGACCTCTGCGCCGAGCTCGGCGCCGAGGTCCATCGACTCACACGTCTTCTTGACGGCGAAACGGCGGATGTCGGGATCGTTCGCGGTGAACGCGCCCTCCTTGAAGACCGGGCGCCAGAAGAGGTTGGTGGTCGACATCGGCACCTTGAGCCCTGTCTCCTCGAGCGCATGACGGAATCGCTTGAGGATGGTCTGCCGTTCCGTGGTCGCGGCACCGTAGGGAACCAGGTCGTTGTCGTGGAAGCACACCCCGTAGGCCCCGAGCTCGGCCAGGCGATGGACGGTCTCTGCCGGGTCGAGTGCGGACCGGACCACGTCCCCGAACGGATCGCGGCCGGGATTGCCGACGGTCCAGAGGCCGAAGGTGAAGTGGTGCTCGGGTCGAGGCGTGTAGGCATCGGTCACGGCGACTCCTCTCGATGACCTGAACCGCGTCGGGCCGTTCACTGCCGGCCGGCCCGCAGGATGAGTCCCTTCCGGTCCTGGACAATGCGATGGTAGCGTTATCAGAGAACGCGGGGTGGGGGCCGCGCTGACCAGGGAGGGTGGCCGATGATCCGTTGGGGCGTGGTCGGGCCGGGTGCCATCGCCATGGGATTCGCCGACGCCATGCGCATGGTCGACGACGGCGAGATCGTCGCCGTGGCCTCGCGTTCCACTGAGCGGGCCGAGGCCTTCGCCGACCGCTTCGACGTGCGACACCGCTACGGGGACTACGAGTCGCTGGCGGCGGACTCCGACGTCGACGTTGTGTACGTCGCCACGCCCCAGTCGAGACACATGGAGGACACTCTGGCGTGCGTGGAGACAGGTAAGCACGTGCTGTGCGAGAAGCCGTTCGCGCTCAGCTCGGTCCAGGCCGGGCGGATGGTGGACGCAGCACGCCGCAGCGGCGTGTTCCTCATGGAGGCGATCTGGAGCCGATTCCTCCCCGCGTACCGCGCGCTGGTCGACGTGGTCCGGTCCGGGCGCATCGGCGATCCGCTCTTGGTGGAAGCCGACTTCGGCTTTCGGCGAGAGCTCGACCCGGAGCACCGGCTGTTCCGCCTGGACCTGGGAGGGGGTGGGCTCCTGGACCTCGGCATCTACCCGATCCAGCTGAGCAGCCTGCTGCTCGGGCCGATCGAGCACGTGGCGGCCGAGGGGATCCTGGGTGCGACGGGGGTCGACGAGCAGGTGGCCGCGGTCCTGCGCCACGCCGGCGGCACGCTCGGGGTCGTCAAGGCCGCCCTCCGGGTGGGGATGACCTGCACGGCGAGGGTGTCGGGCACCGCCGGCGCCATCGCCATTCCCGCCCTGATGCACTGCCCGAACTCCATCACCGTCATGAGCGCAGACGGTGTCGAGGACATCGACGGGTCCTACGAGGGCAACGGCCTTCGCTTCGAGATCGAAGAGGTGCACCGGTGCCTCGCCGTCGGCCGGCGGGAGAGCGACGTGATGCCGCTCGACGAGAGCATCGCCCTCGCGTCGACGCTCGATGCGATCAGAGCGCAGATCGGCCTGGTCTTTCCGGGAGAATGATTCGTGCGCTCGCCTGCGCCGGGTCCCGAATTCAGGTCCACCGCGTTGACGCATCCACGTTGGCCGAGTTCACAGCCTTTCGATCCGCTTTGTGAGCTAGGAAAACGGGAGAAGAATTCGGGCCAGTGCGACAATCCAAACCGAGCCTTTGAGCGATCAGGAGGTACTGTGGGAACACAAGACTTCTCCGTGCGACCGATGGCCGTCGACGATGTCGACGCTGTCGTGGCCGTGGTCCACGCCGCCAACGCGGACCAGGTGGCTCGTGGAGTGGTTCCGCCGCCACCGCCCCGCACTGCCGCGCAAACGGCAGCCAACCGACGCGCGCACGTTCGGTTCGTCGAGCGCGATGGCCCAGGCGCATGGGTCGCGGCACGCGAGGGATCGGTCGTGGGTATGGCCGAGGCCATCCGCCGGGACGGCTTCTGGGGATTGTCGATGCTCTTCGTGCACCCCGAGGACCAGAGTCGAGGGGTCGGCCGGGCCCTCCTGGAGGCAACCCTCGGCTACGCAGAAGGGGCCGGCATCCGAATGATCCAGTCCTCACCCGACCCGCGGGCGATGCGCCGCTACGCCCAGGCAGGGCTGGCGATGCATCCCACAGCCGAAATCAGCGGGTCGCCGGATCGTCAATCCATCCCGGTCGGGCTTTCAGGCCGAGCCGGCGACGCCGACGACCTGGAGCTAGTCGCGTCTGTCGAGGCCGCCCTCGGTCGGTCACGCTCCGAGGATGTCGCCTTCGGGCTCGAAGTCGGCAACCGACTCGACGTGGTCGAAACGAATAGTCGTCGGGGATGGGTGCTCTGGCAATCTGGACGCCTGATAATGCTGGGCGCGACCGACGAGGAGACCGCCGCGACCTTGTTGTGGCGATACCTCGGGCAGACCGGCGACAACGCTGAGGTCTTCGGCCTCACGGCCGCGCAGAACTGGGCCTTCGACGTGGCTCACCAGGCGCGCCTGTCGCTGCGCGTCGACGGGGCGATGTTCGTCGACGGAATGGCCATCCCGGGACCCTGGATCCCATCGGGGTGGTACTTCTGATGGAGCCTCAGCGAGGTCGCATCTGCATTTACGATGAGTTGGCCGCTGACGGTCCCGGCCCGGATGACTCACAGGGCGCTCCGAACCGGCCGCGAAACACCACGAGGACAGAGACGCCTGGACCCTCGAGGCCGCTCACCAAAGAGGTCGGGGATGGGTGGAACGCGTCTCCCGCGACTTCGCCTCAAAAGGTGAGGCTCTGGGGGATGGCAGGAACTTGTCCAGCAGCTCGCGCATCGAGTCGGCGTTGTCGTTGAGCGGCGCACCTGCATCCAGCGTGAGATCAACGTCCTCTGGGGGTGCCCACGAGTCCCTGGCACGTTCAACATGGGCCCAATCGAGTTCGTACCAGTCGGGAATGTGACGTTGTCGGCCAACGACCCGCGATCGATGCATCTCGACATCGGCACAACTGGTCGCGACGACAGCGCACCGCGCGGCCTCCGCCGCGGCAAGCATCCGAGAAGCGGAGATCTGTGGCGATCTGGCGACGCCATCGAGCACAACAGATTGACCCTGTCTCAGTTGCGCGCGTGCCAGCGCCCACAGGATCGACCAGCCGACCGGACCGTGTCCGGGCGGCTCCATGTCATCAAGAGCGGCTTGCACCTCTGGGTACTGGCGTAGCCCGCTCATCGCCCAGTCATGTGCGAGGACCGGAGCTCCGAGATGCCGTCCCGCAACCTCTGCGAGCGTCGATTTTCCCGTGGCCTGGAGACCGGTGACGACCACTAAGAGCATCGTCGGCCAAGGGTACTTCCGACGAGCTGACCGGCCGGGCGATCGACGGCTCGTGTCGGTGCTATCTGTTGGGTGTGATCTTCCCGAAGGTCCGCGACCCCCGGTTGGTGACGGTCCGGCGCGGTGGCACTCTGACCGACTCTGATCATCAGCTGCTCGCCCTGTGGGCCGCGGCATGCGCCGAACATGTGCTGGGCCACTTCGAGCAGGCCTGCCCCGGAGACGACCGCCCTCGTCGAGCGATCCAACTCGGACGGGCCTGGGCGCACGGCGAAATCACGATGACCGAAGCGCGGACGGCCGGCGGCCATGCAAACGGGGCTGCCAGACCGTTGAGCGGGGCGCCTCGACATGCCGCGTACGCCGCCGGCCAGGCCGCGTGTGTCGCACACGTCGCGGCGCACGAGCTCGGTGCGGCCGCCTATGCCATCAGGGCCGCCCGCGCGGCAGCGCCAGAGACGGAGAGCCGGAGTGCGGGACGACTCGAGTGCCGGTGGCAACGCGATCAGCTTGCAACGGAGATTCGCGCGCTCGTGCTCGACGACCAGCGGCTGCGAAACGACCTCTGCTGGTCGGTGTTCGACTGCTGAACACCTGGGCACACCGACGCTGCCCGAAGCCGAGTCTCAGCAAGAGCGACGGAGCCGACCCATTCTCGTCCTCACACGCCCAGTGATGCGGTGCGCAGTTGGGTGGCGAGCTCAGCATCGCCGCTGATCTCGACGTTGCCCGCTGCCTGGCGGCCTGCGCCGAACATCGTGAGCTCTCCCGGGTCGCCGACCAGGGTGAGGGTTGGGCCAGTGCCGCTCTTCTTGTCCACTCGTCCCGGCGAGGTGATGACGACCGTCGCAGGAACTCGTTTCGCCATTCCACCTGGCCCGACGCGCGCCCAGAGCGCATCGGCCAACGCGGGGGAGATCGTTCGCGGTCGCCAGCCGTCTTGCGCACGGCGCACGTCCTCAATGTGGATGAAGAACTCGACCGTGTTCATCGGCCCGTCGAATGGGCGAAGGAGCACCGGCGGCCCCCGTCGCACCGTTTCGACGAGGGTCTCCCACTGCATGCGGTCTCGCGTACGTCGCCGCACTCTGTCCGTGTATGCGGCCAGCCGGGGCCACACCAGTCCCGGCCCGCTGTCGGGTCGCCGTTCCCGCACGACGAGGTGTGCTGCGAGATCGCGTGTGAGCCAGCCCTCGCACAGCGTCGGTGCATCTGGACCACGCTCGACGAACAAGTCGCAGAGGGTCTCGCGTTCCTGTTGAGCGAGGCCGGTCGACGTCACGTCCGCATTGTACGGGAGGCGGGGGAGGCCCGGCCGGCTCCGGGGCGGGAACTAGCCAAGCCGGTAGAGGACCTCGCCCGCGTCGTGGACCACCAGCGCGTCCGGGTCGCGTTCCCAGGCAGTGATGTCGACCGTGTGGGGGTCGAGGTAGCCCAGGTTGGCCCGTCGGACCACCTCCTCGGGAATGCCCGTCGCCAGCGTGACCGTGACGCGCGGGCGCTCGCCGTGCTCCGGGTCGTAGGTCCCGGCGCCGTAGAGGTGGGTCGAGTGCGCCAGTTCGCCTCTCGGATGCCCTCGGTACTCGTCCCAGTGGGCGAGGAAGAAGTCACGGCAGTGGTACCCGAGTCCGACCTGGTCCGGATGCATGGCGGCGACCTCGGTGATGTGTGGCGCGTAGAGGACGACTTCACCGCCGTCCGCCACGACCGGCTCGACCTTGTAGAACCCCTTGGCGCCGGTCCACAGGTCGGCGTAGCGCGGCGCGACCAGTGACAGCACGCGGCGCAGCGGTGCCGCCAGATAGTCGACATGTGTCCGCGCGGCCACCTCCGCGGCGGCGGCCCAGGCGTCGATGGGTGGCCCGAAGGACAAGGACTGCAGACCCCCGCTGTCGCGGTCGACCACGACACAGAGAGCGTGGCGTTCCCCGGGCACGAGTGACGCCGCCGCATCGATGAGCGCGCGCACGGGAGTGGTGCCGGGAGCGCCGATGATAGAGCGGCTTGTGATGAGCGCGCCCAGCCAGTGGGTCACGTCGATGAGCTCCTGTCCGGACAGTCCGGGGAATAGGTATTTGTTGCCGCCCGAGAAGCCGACCACCTCGTGGGGGAGCACCGGTCCGATGATCACGGTCACGTCGCTCTCGACCACCAACCGGTTGATCCGTACGCCGATTGTCTCGTCGAGGCGACCCTCCGAAAGCTCCGAGACCGTGTCGGCGCCCAGGGTCCCGACGGGGACGAAGGTGTCGTGGCTCCACCACCGGTGGTTGACGACTGGAAACCTGGTCTCTCCGACCATGCTCGTGATCGCTCTGTCGGACATCGGGGCGTGGGTGCCCAGCGCGATCACGGTGGTGCACGAGCGCACGCGGTGGCGCACTGCACGCTCGACCGATTGCAGCAGGTGCGCCACCGGACACCGCCGCGTGGCGTCGGGGATGACCACGCAGAGGGAGCGGCCGTCGAGGTCCACGCTCTCGAGAGCAGATCGGACGAAGCGGTCGACCTCCTCGGCGCCGAGCGGTCCGGTCGTTCCTCCGACGGTGGCCGTCATGCCAGTGCCTCCACCGCCGCAGCGCCTGCGTGGACGAGTCCCTCGAGCGCCTGGGTCACGTCGGCGACGAAGTCCTCGTCGAACCGGTCCGAGAGCGCGGCGTGTGCGAGCTGGCGGAGGTCGCGACCGGCTGCGGCGGCCAGGCGGGTCGCGTCGGGGTCCGCGATGGCGGGAAGCACGCCTCCCGGGAGATCGACTCGGCCCACCGCGGCGACCCACAACGCCGACACCATCGCCACTCGGTCGTTGTGAAGGCCACGCCGCTTCCGGGCGCGGACGACCGGGCCGAAACGCTGCGGGAGCTTGCGCGAGCCGTCGGCTCCCACTTGGGTGCACGCGTGCCCGAGGTACGGGTTGCGGAACCGGCGCAACGCCTCGCCGGCGAATACGTCGGGTGCCAGCGCGGCCGGGAGCCCGGCACCTTCGATCAGGTCGTCGAGCAGCCGGCGGGCGAATCTCCACGCGATGTCGTGTGCGGCCGCTTCGGCGATCGTCGAGCAGCCGAAGAGCAGGCCGCAATAGGCCAAGGCCGAGTGCGGTGCGTTCAGGAGCCACAGTTTGCGCTGCTCGAACGGCGTGACGTCGCCGACGAGCTGCACTCCGGCTTGTTCCAGGGGTGCGAGGCGATCGTCGCTTTCGACCACCCAGGACCGGTGGTGCTCGGTCACGACGGCGGCCAGGTCCACCAGCCCGAGCCGGTCGCTCACGGCATCGAGGTCGTCGGCGGTCGTCGCCGGCACCATGCGGTCGACGACCGAGCTGGAGAACCGGACCGTGGCATCGATCCACACCGCGAGCGGCGG
>Ga0207777_1000174_pt1 | contig 15693 bp, 12 predicted proteins | sample LuqExpMetageno35_FD_187793 | JGI IMG/M metagenome (GOLD analysis project Ga0207777, IMG submission 187793) | Tropical forest soil microbial communities from Luquillo Experimental Forest, Puerto Rico - Sample 35 (SPAdes) | ecosystem: Environmental > Terrestrial > Soil > Tropical forest ...
GCGAACCCGCCACTAGCAATGATCTGTTGCGCCTGTGGGAAATCGACCAGCAGCGCATCCCAGCAGCGCTCCGGTAACAGCGCGCGGGCGCTCTGCTCATCGAACGCGATGCAGGCCTTGGCGCCCCAGCGGCCAATTCGGCGTGCCAAGAGCGAGGCTTCGATCTGCCCTGCTGCCATGATCAACACTGCAGCGTTGCTCAGAACCGGCACAACTAATGACGCACTGTCATCGGTCGGTGCCGACCGCAGCGGCACAGTTACGCTGAAGGTTGCGCCGGCGCCCGGCATGCTGTCGACCGCGATGCGGCCGTCCATGCGTTCGATTATGCGCTTGGAGATCGCCAGACCTAGGCCAGTGCCGCCGAACTCGCGCGTGTAAGAGCCATCGGCCTGCTCAAAATCGAGAAAGATTCGCTGCTGGTCTTCTGGCTTCAGGCCGATGCCAGTATCGCGCACCACAAAGCGCACCTCGTGAGTGCGCTCACCTGGCTCAGCGATCACCGCGACGCCGCCGACCGGCGTGAACTTGATCGCGTTGCCGGCAAGATTGAGCAGCACCTGCCGCAGGCGCGCGGCGTCGCCCACCAGCATGTTCGGCAGCCGCTCGTCGACGAAAGAGGCGATCTCGATGCCCTTGGCCTGCGCGCGCAACGCCAACAATTCGACCGCCTCCTCGATAAGCGCGGACAACATGAACGGCCGCATTTCCAAATCGAGCTTACCGGCTTCGATCTTGGAGAAATCAAGCACCTCCTCGATCAGCGACAGCAGCGTCTCGCCCGAAGTCTTGGCCGCCTTGGCGTAAGTCAATTGTTCGGGCGATAGAGGCGTGTCGAGCAAGAGATCTGTCATGCCGAGAAGGCCGTTGAGCGGCGTGCGGATCTCGTGACTGACCATGGCCAGGAAGCGCGACTTGGCGCGGCTGGCGGTCTCCGCCTGATCGCGGGCGGCGGCGAGCACGTGCTCGGCGTCGACGCGGTCGGTGACGTCGCGGCCGACGCCTTGTACTTCACTGCCAGTTTCGCTTCGCACAGCCGCTTCGCGCCAGGCAATCCAGCGCGCGCCTGCCCCGCAAGCGATCTTCTGGTCGTGCACGCGAGTGCCGTCGGCGAGCATGCTTAGGGCGCCGCGCTCAAGGACTGGCAGGTCTACCACCTTGCCGATTAGGGCTTCGCGGGATTTCCCGGTTAGCGCGCAGAAGGCATCGTTGGCATAGATGACGCGACCTTGCGCGTCCCGGCGTACAATCAGGTCGCCTTGCGCTTCCAGCAGGCTGCGGGCGCGTTCCTCGGCTTCGCGCAGTTCCCAATTGCGGTCAGATAATTCCTCGACACGGATTTCCAGCGCTTGCAGGTTCTCGGCGACCATGCGCCGACGGATTAGCAGCAGCGCAATCACTGCGCAGGCCGCGGCGAACAACGCGCCGACACCCAGCGCATAGACTTGCGGATCGTAAGTGTTGCTCTGCAGGCGGATACCAGTGAGAAAACCAAGCGCGGCCGATATGACCGATAGTGTGATGACGACGGCGCGGCCGAACAGCACCAGCGCCGCCTTATTGCGGGCGGCAACACGGGCGGCGGCGACGCTTTTGGCTGCGGCTAGCATAGTTCCCAGGCGGCATTTGGCACCGGGATTCTTGCAATTTTATTCTTGGCCTTAAGCGCAGCGGGCGGCCGAAGCGAACATGGTGAACGGAGAGTTAACGGCGTGTATCAGACTGCGAGAAAAAACACCTGTATCGGGATCTCGCTAAGATTGATTTTCGGTACAGCAATCGCATTGCGCTAGGTGTTGATTTTTCCCGTTGGAACCCGATTTGACCCGTCTTATCTAGACATCTTTGATGTCCCGAAGTCAGGTTCTGTGAAAGAACTCTATCAAGATGGTTTGGTGGACCAGCCGGGGCGGTACCAGAAACATTGATATCGGATGAAAACCCGCCGATCATTTCCACCGTGGCGAGCTCAGGGAGCGTGAAATGAGCGGCAAAAGCAAAAGCATCGCTCTGCTCGTAGTAATAGCGTTGGCGGCCGGCCGCGCGGTAAAGGCCGACGAACTCAAACTTTGGCGCCATGGTGTGATCGAGCCCAAGGGCGACGCCGGCTTCTCGCTGATGGTAAGCCGGCGTGATTTCGCGGCGAAACAGGGGCTGAAGCTTGAGGTCCTCAACTTCAAGAACGGCGCCACCGCCCACAAGGCGCTGCTGGCCGGCGAGATCGACAGCATTGAATCGTCGCCGGGTGCTGCGATCCTAGCGGGCGCGCGCGGCGCCGACATCAAGATCCTTGGCTGCGATTGGCCGGGCGTGCCGCACGGGCTGATGGTGCGCTCTACCATCGGCAAGGTCGAAGAGCTGCGCGGCAAGACCGTGGCAGTGGCGGCGCCCGGCTCGCTGCCCAACCTGCTGATCAATACGCTATTGGAGAAATACAATATCCCGGCTTCGCTGGTGCGCTTCGCCAATCTCGGCGGCGATCTCGATCGCTTCAAGGCGGTAGTCGCTGGCGTCGCCGATGCCGGAGTCGTGGCCGCCGAGTTCATGTCGGTCGCGCCCAAGGACATCAACATGCTGGTCAACGGAAGCGACATTCTGCCGAATTTTCTGCGGCTGTGTCTGACCACCACCGGCAAGACGCTGAGCGAACGGCGCGTCGACGCCATCGGCTTCATCGCGGCGGAAATGGACGCGCTGCGCTTCGCCGTGTCGCATCGCGACGACACTATCGCGCTTACCCGAGAGATTATCCAAGACAAGCCGGACGATCCACGCCCGGCCTACGCTTTCGACGACACGGTCAAGCGCGGCCTTGTCGACGCGACGGTCCCACTGCCGCTCGGGAAGCTGAACTGGATGCAGGAAGAATTGGTGAAAGCTGGCAATCTGAAGACGCCGGTCGATCTTTCCAAGATCGTCGATGCGGGCATCCGCGTCGAGGCGGCGAAGCGGCTGGGGAATTAGATTTTCACTGAGGCCATGATGCCGGCGGGGAAAATCTCTTCTGGCGTGGCGCGTCCATGTGCGATGCCCTGCTCGTGCGCGTAACGCAGGAACAGCTCGAGCGTCGGCCGGTTCGCCTCGATGCCGTAGGGATATAGCTCGCCGAACACGTCCTGCATGCGTAGCGCGTAGTTGGTTAGCCAGGGCACCGGATAGCGCGACACCGCCGGATCGAGGATACGCTCAAGGCTGCGGCGCTTCGATTCTTCGAACGCACTGTACAGGTTGCGTGCGACCCAGGGATTATCGTCGAGAATTGCCTTGCGCAGTGCGATCACGTGCATGATCGGGTAGACGCGGGTATCCTGATAATAGCGTTGCTCAACCGCCTCGTAATCGGGAAACAACCGCACCACGTCGGGATGCTTCTCGCGGAACGAGTTGGGCGGTCGCGCGATGATCACGCAGTCGAGCTCGCCCGAGGCGATCATGTCGCTCAGGGTCTTGTCCGGCATCGACGTCAGCTTAACACCTTTCGGCAGGCTCAGCTCAACCTTCTCGATCCGGCCGACCTCGTTAGTGCCGGCTTGCACCCAGTCGATCTCGTTAAGCGCAACGCCGCCTTCGTGCATTAGCCAGCCGCGCATATAGACCGCGGCGGTGTGCGCCCATTCCGGCACACCCACGCGCTTTCCTTTGAGGTCCTTGGCGGTTTTGATGCCCTTGTTCCTGTTCACGTAGAACGAGGCAAAGCGAAACAGCCGTGAGGCATAGACTGGCAGGCCGATGATGTCGGAATCCGCGCGCGTCACCTGCGCTGAGAACTTAGCGAATGAAAGCTCCGAGACGTCCCATTCGCGGTTGACGGTAAAGCGCGAGAAGATCTCGTGGTGCCCGAGCGTGAGCCAGGTTGCCTCGATTCCCTCGGCGCGCACGAGGCCGAGCCGAAAATCACGGAAGTGATCGTAGTCGCTGGTGGCGATGGTCAGCTTAAGGCTCATGCGCGCCGCTTATTTTCAATCTTGTCCCAGATCAGAGCCGCGATGTCTGGGCCGCCGAGATTTTTGATGGCACGGATACCGGTCGGCGAGGTGACGTTGATTTCGGTGAGGAAGCCGTCGATCACATCGATGCCAACGAACAATAGTCCGCGCTCGCGCAAGCTTGGGCGGATGCGCTTGCAGATCTCAGCTTCGCGTTTGGTCAGTTCGGTGGCCGCCGGCGCGCCGCCACGTACCATGTTGGAGCGCAGGTCGTCGGGTGCCGGAATACGGTTGACCGCGCCGGCGTAGTCGCCGTCGACTAGGATGATGCGCTTATCGCCGTGCTTGATGTTGGGGAGGAACTTCTGCACCACCCACTGCTCGCGGAAGGTGGCGGAGAACATATCGTAGAGCGAGCCGAAATTGAGGTCCTCGGCGGACAGCCGGAATACCGCCTCGCCGCCTTTGCCGTAGAGCGGCTTCATCACTATGTCGCCATGTTCGGCGCGGAACGCCTTGATCTCGGCGAGGTCGCGGGTGAGCAGCGTCGGCGGCATCAAGTCAGGAAACTCGGTAACGAACATTTTCTCCGGCGCGTTGCGCACGTGCGCGGGGTCGTTCACCACCAGAGTCCCGGGATGGATGCGCTCGAGCAGATGCGTGGTAGTCACGTAAGCGAGGTCGAAGGGCGGGTCCTGACGCAGCAGCACAACGTCGAATTCGGCCAGCTCCACACGGCGCAGCTCGTCGAGTGCGGCATGATCGCCGACCCGGTCGCGCACCGTCAGGCTTTCGACGGTGGCGAACAGCCTGCCGTCGCGCAACGCCAGCCGGTCCGGCGTGTAATAGGCGAGCGTATGGCCGCGTTTCTGCGCCTCCAGCAATAGCGCGAAAGTCGAATCGCCCTTGATGTTGATCCGCTGGATCGGATCCATCTGCACCGCGACTTTTAGGTTCATGAGGTCCTTTTCGACGCAAATTTAAGGAAAACAAACCGTTAACATTTTATCGACACTATAGCCTTACGGGGACGCACTGGCACCGGCCAGCAGGAGGCTGCTTGTGACTTTGCAGAAGCTTTCGATCGCCGCCAAGCTCTATATGACTCTGGCTGTGATGGCCGTTTCCGCCGGCGCGTTGGAAGCGGCCTCGGAATCGGATGCGCCGGCCTGGTTGAGCATGGCCCTGGGCGTCGCGCTGGTCGCTGCAATCGCTGGCGCCATCATGGTCGTGCGTCGCATTGCCGTACCTCTCGGCGAGCTCGCCTACGCCACTGAACAGGTCGCCGCCGGCGATGCCGCAGTGTCAATCCCATTCAGCGAACGCGGCGACGAGATCGGTGTGCTGGCGCGTTCGATCGGCGTGTTCCAGCAGACCGTGCGCCACAACGAAGAACTAAACCGCACCGTAGCCGGCGACGCCGACCGGCGTACGCGGCACCAAGAGCAGATGTCGGGTGAGATCGCGCGCTTTTCGGCCGAGGTGGAAGCTACGCTCGCCGAGCTCGGCCGCATTTCTGATCAGATGCTGGCGGCGTCCTCGCAGCTCACCGGCGCTGCCGACGATGCCTCGGTCAAAACGGCGCGCGCCGAGCAGGCTTCCGCCGAGGCCTCTGCCAATGTGCGCGACATCGCCTCGGCCGCGGACGAACTGTCGGCCTCGGTCAACGAGATCGACCGGCAGGTTGCGAAATCCAATGCCATCGCTAATAAGGCGGTGAGCGAGGCCGGCCGCACCAATCTGGCGGTCAAGGAACTGGGCGAGGCGGCCGCGCGCATCGGCGACGTGGTCAAGCTGATCACCGATATCGCCGAGCAAACCAACCTGCTCGCGCTCAACGCTACGATTGAGGCGGCTCGCGCCGGCGAGGCGGGGCGCGGCTTCGCGGTGGTCGCCGGCGAAGTGAAAACGCTCGCCGGCCAGACCAGCCGCGCCACCGATGAGATCGGCGCGCAGATCGCCGGCATGCAGCGCGCCACTAGCCGCTCGATCGATGCGATCACCGCGATCGAGCAAACCATCCGCGAGATTGGCAATATCAGCGGCGCGATCGCCGCGGCGGTCACCGAACAGGGCGCCGCCACCGCGGAAATTGCCAGAAGCGTGGAGACAGCGGCAAAGCGTACGGTGGAGACCGCCAACGAGGTCAATCTGGTCGGCGCCGCCACCCATGACACGCGCGCCAGCGCCAGCGTGGTGAAAAGCGTGGCCGACGATCTCGGCAGCGTCGCCGCGCGCATCCGCAGCCAGGTTGACCAGGTCTTCGGGCGGCTGAGCGCTTAACGCACCATCACGCTAATCCGTCGCAGTTCGCCTTGGTGAGCACGAGCGCGCGCTGATAGACCTCACGGCGCGGGCGGCCGGTCGCCAGCGCGACCTCGCCGACCGCATCCTTGACCGAGACGCGCACCAGCGCCTGCCGCAGCAAGTCGTCAACGTCGGCGGCAACAACATTTAACGGCGGCGGCCCCACCACTATGACAATCTCGCCGCGCGTCTCGCCGCCTTTGGCATAATCACGCGCCAGGCTCGCAAGGTCGCCACCGCGGACTTCCTCATGCAGCTTGGTAAGCTCGCGGCAAATCGCAGCCGCGCGCGATCCCAAGCCCTCTGCAAGATCGGTAAGAGCTGCGGAAAGGCGCGGCCCGCTCTCGAAGAGCACAAGCGTGGCCGGAATGGTGGCGAGCTCGGCGATGCGCTTCTGCCGCGCAGTCTGTTTAGGTGGCAGGAAGCCTTCGAAGAAAAACCGGTCGGTCGGCAGCCCGGCGACGCTAAGTGCGGCCAGTGTCGCCGACGCACCGGGCAACGCCGTGACGTTGACCCCGGCCTCGCGGGCGGCGCGCACCAGCTTGTAGCCTGGATCGGATATCAACGGCGTACCGGCGTCCGACACCAGTGCAACCGCTTGACCCTGCGCCAGCCGCGTCAGCAGCTTAGGCCGCGCCTCGACGGCATTGTGTTCGTGATAGGGCGTGAGTGGCGTCGTGATGCCGTAGCGGTCGGTAAGTTTGCGGGTGACGCGACTGTCCTCGCAGGCGATCACGTCGGCTCCAGCGAGCAGCTCGAGCGCGCGCAGGCTGATGTCACCCAAATTGCCGATCGGGGTGGCAACCAGATAGAGCCCGCTCGGCGCTCTCGGCGCTTCGATCGCGGTTCCGAACGGCGCGTAGCGCCGTGGCCGGCCGCTGGCGGTGTCCTGCTTACGCATGTCCGCACTCTAAAGGCTCACCTCCTGCCCGTCATCGGGGACGAATTCCCTTTCTTTTTCATTGCCTTAACTTTTGTGCAACAAAATGCGCGATTATAGTTAGAACTGTTGCAGACCATCGTCGCCCTGGGGAGCGACCATGCTGGGAATGCGGTACGGGGAAGGGATGCTGACGCGCAGCCTGGGCCGCGTGTGCGCGGCCCTATCGGTTGCCGCCATCGCCGCTGCGCTGACGTCCTGCGCCAACACCGTCAACCAATTGGGCGGCGGCACGCCGGCGCCGACCACGACCGAACAGCCGCCGTCGATCGGCACCGGCCAGGTCCGAATCGGATTGATCCTGCCGCTGTCGGCGCCAGGCAACGCCCGTGTCGCCGCAGCCTCCCTAAAGAATGCTGCCGAGATGGCGTTGGCCGACTTCAAGGAGCCGAATATCCAACTTCTGGTGAAGGATGACGCCGGCACGCCGCAAGGCGCGCAACTCGGTGCCCAGCAGGCGATCGACGAAGGCGCCGAGCTCATCATCGGCCCGCTGTTCGCGCAGTCGGTGAGAGCGGTCGCCAGCGTGGCGCGCACGCGCAACATTCCGGTGATCGCGTTCTCCACCGATGCCAGTGTCGCTGCGCGTGGCGTGTATCTCCTGAGCTTCCTGCCGGAAGCCGACGTCAAACGCATCGTCGAATTTGCTGCCTCGCGCGGCAAGCGCTCGTTCGCCGCGCTGCTACCGGAAAACGGTTATGGGAGCGTGGTGGAAGCGGCGTTTCAGCAAGAGGTGGCGCGTAGCGGCGGCCGGATCGTCGCGCTTCAGCGTTATTCGCTCGATCCGGGAAAGATGACCGATCCGATCCGGCGCGTCGCTCAGGCGCGCAATCAGATCGACACCATCCTCATACCCGACAATGAGGATGCACCACGCATCGCGCAGATGCTGGGCTCCGAAGGCGTCGACATCAAGCGCGTGCAGATCCTCGGCACCGGCCTGTGGGGCGACGACTCGCGTATTTTCGGGGCTGCCGATGTCAGCGGCGCCTGGTATGCCGCACCGGAATCTGCCGGCTTCCGCAATTTCGCCACGCGCTATCGCGCACGTTTCGGACAGGACCCGGTGCGCACCGCCGCGCTCGCCTATGACGCGGTGGCGCTGGTCGCCGCGCTAGTGAAGCAGCAGCCCGACCAGCATCGCTTCAGTGAGCAGACGCTTACCGCGCCGTCGGGCTTCGCCGGCATCGACGGAATTTTCCGCTTCCGAAGCGACGGGACCAACGAGCGCGGGCTGGCCGTAATGCGGGTCGCACCATCCGGCGGCCAGGTCATTAGCCCAGCGCCGCGCGCGTTCAATCCTGGAGCATAAGCTGATTTAAGCCGCGAGGTCGGCGACCACCGCGTCGAGCACCGGAAAACCGGATTGCGTGACGCGCAGGCGGCCATCATCGGTCGCCTCTACCGCGCCGCTCTCGCGCAAGAATGAGACCCGCTTTGGGTCGAGCTTGCGGCCGGTGAGCGCGGTATAACGCGCCGGCTCGATCCCTTCGGCGAGGCGCAATCCCATCAGCAGGAACTCGTCCGCTACCTCGCCGGAGGTCAGTGGCTGGTCAACGATGAGGCCGGTACCGTTTGCTTCCACGCGCGTGAGCCAGCCCTCCGGCCGCTTCTCGGTCTCGGTGGCGTAGCGCTGGCCATCAATGGTGAGCCGGCCATGAGCGCCGGGTCCGATGCCGGCATAGTCGTGCCCGCGCCAGTAAATCAGATTGTGTCGGCACTCCGCGCCGGGCCGCGCGTGGTTGGAGATTTCATAGGCCGGGAGCCCTTGGTCGGCGCAAATCGCTTGCGTGAGGTCGTAGAGATCGCGCGCCAGATCTTCGTCAGGAGCCTTCAGCTTGCCAGCGGCGCGCAAACCGGCGAACGGCGTGTCCGGCTCGACCGTCAGTTGATAGAGCGACAAATGCTCGGCCGCCTCCGCTATGGCGCGGTTGAGCTCGACGGCCCAGTTCGCGAGCGTCTGGCGCGGCCGCGCATAGATCAGATCGAACGAATAGCGCTCGAAGTTCGTGCGCGCCACCTTGACCGCGTCGAGTGCTTCCTGCGCCGTGTGCAAACGGCCGAGTTCCTTCAGCGACGCATCGTCGAGCGCCTGCACGCCGAGTGATACACGGTTGACGCCGGCGGTGCGGTAGCCGCGGAAGCGTGTCGCTTCCACGCTCGTCGGATTAGCTTCCAGCGTCACCTCGACGTCGCTCGCGATCGTCCAATGCTTGGCCGCGCAATCGAGGATCGCCTGCACCGAGGCCGGCTGCATCAGCGATGGCGTGCCGCCACCGAAGAAGATTGTCGACACAGTGCGACTGGGCACGCGCTCCGCAGTGGCGGCGATCTCAGCCTCGAAGGCGCACACGAAGCGCGCTTCGTCGACGCCGCCGTGGCGCACATGGCTGTTGAAGTCGCAATACGGGCATTTCGACAGGCAGAACGGCCAGTGCACGTAGACGGCGAACGGCGTGGGTTTCGTTAAATTCATGTTAAGCATCATAGCCCGCGCGTCGCTTAGTCAACCAGTGCGAATTCAACATCGCTTGGGAGAACTATTTAAAATTGTAACGATCGCGAAACGGCTCAAGGCTTCGCCAAGCACGCTTTGGCCAATTTCAGGAACGCTCGTGCGCGATGCGACAGGCCTTTGCCTTTAGGCGGCAGTTCGTGTTTTTCCTCCGCGCTCATCTGGCCGAAGGTGCGGTCGAAACCATCCGGCAGAAACAGCGGGTCGTAGCCGAAGCCGGCATCGCCGCGCGGCGGCCACGTCGCCACGCCATCGACGCGGCCTTCGAACTGTTCGATATGACCGTCCGGCCACGCCAGGCACAGCGCCGCGATGAAATGCGCGCGCCGCTGCGCGGGCGATCTTGCGCCACGCTCGATCAGCAGCGTGTGAATGCGGTTCATCGCGCCGCGGAAATCTTTATCGGGTCCCGCCCAACGGGCCGAATGGATGCCGGGCTCGCCGCCGAGCCCGTCGACCACCAGTCCGGAATCGTCGGCGACGGCGGCGCAGCCGGTGGCCTTAGCCGCCGCCGCCGCTTTGATGCGTGCATTGTCGGCGAAGCTGCGGCCGGTTTCCTGGGGCTCAGGCAGTCCAAGCTCGCCGGCCGAGTGCGCCTCGATGCCGAAAGGCGCCAGAAGTTCACGCATCTCTCTGAGCTTGCCGGGATTATGCGTGGCGATGACGACGGGGCCGTTGAGTTTGCGCGCCATGGCGATGATTTACATCACCGCCATTTTCTGCAAACCCACCAACTTTTCGATGCCCTTGCGCGCGAGCGCTAGCAACGCCAGGAATTGATCCTCGCTGAACGGGTCGCGCTCAGCGGTGGCCTGCACTTCCACAATATTGCCGGAGCCGGTCATCACGAAATTGGCGTCGGTGTCTGCCTCCGAATCCTCGGCGTAATCGAGGTCGAGGACCGCCGTGCCCTTGAACACACCGCAAGAGACGGCGGCGATATGGTCGCGCAGGACCTCGCCCTTCAGCATGTCCCGCGCCTTCATCCATGAAAGGCAATCGGACAGCGCCACCCAGGCGCCAGTGATCGACGCGGTACGAGTGCCGCCATCGGCTTGGATCACGTCGCAGTCAATGGTGATCTGCCGCTCACCCAGCGCCTGCAGGTCAATGACCGAACGCAGCGAGCGGCCGATCAGCCGTTGGATCTCGACGGTACGGCCACCTTGCTTACCCGCGGACGCCTCGCGACGGGTACGCTCGGCGGTGGCGCGCGGCAGCATGCCGTATTCGGCGGTGACCCAGCCGCGGCTCTGGCCCTTGAGCCACGGCGGCAGCCGGTCCTCCAGGCTCGCGGTTACCAGCACATGGGTGTCGCCGAATTTTACGAAACAGGAGCCTTCCGCGTATTTCACCACACCGCGCTCGAGCGAGACGGCGCGCAGTTCGTCGACTTGTCGGCGGCTTGGCCGCATCGGCTGTAATCCTTTGAACGCGGGCTTTGTTTGGCCGCACACCATAACCATATACCCGGCTTGAACAAGGCCGCCGTGGCGGCCATTGTTGGCGCAAGAGTTTCAGGAGCAGGGCCCGTGGCGTCTCACGACGTGCCGATTGGCGCGACCCAGGTCAGTCTCGCAGCGCTCAATGAGCGCTCGCGCGAGATTTTCCGGCAGATCGTCGAGACCTATCTCGCCACCGGCGAGCCGGTCGGCTCGCGTAATCTGTCACGCATGCTGCCGATATCGCTGTCGCCGGCCTCGGTGCGCAATGTGATGTCAGACCTCGAGCAGCTCGGATTGATCTATGCACTGCACACCTCGGCTGGCCGGCTGCCGACTGAGCTGGGCTTGCGCTTCTTCGTTGATGCCCTAATGCAGGTTGGCGACTTGACCGAAGCCGACCGCCGTTCGATCGAAGCGCAGGTGGCGGGTAGCGGAGCCAACAAGTCGGTGGAGGCCGTGCTCACGGAAGCCTCTCAAATGCTGTCGGGCCTCACCCGCTCGGCCGGCATCGTGCTCACCACCAAGACCAACGCACGGCTCAAGCACATTGAGTTCGTGCGGCTGGAGCCGGACCGCGCGCTGGCGGTGTTGGTCGCAGAGGACGGCCAGGTCGAGAACCGGGTGCTCAACGTGGTGCCCGGGCTGCCAACCTCGGCGCTGGTCGAGGCGGCCAATTTCCTAAACGCCCGCATCCGAGGGAAGACGCTGGCCGAGCTGCGCAGTGAGATCGAGAGGGCCGCGTCGGAAGGCCAGGCCGAACTCGATCAGTTGACGCAGAAGATTATCGCCGGGGGGCTTGCGAGTTGGTCGGGCGGCGACAATGACGACCGCCAGCTGATCGTGCGCGGCCACGCCAACTTGCTAGATGACCTGCGTGCGCTCGACGATCTGGAGCGAGTGCGCTCACTGTTCGACGCGCTGGAAACCAAGCGCGGGGTGATTGATCTGCTCGGCGGCGCCGAACGCGGCGAGGGCGTGCGCATCTATATCGGCTCGGAGAACAAATTGTTTTCGCTGTCCGGCTCCTCCACCATCGTGGCGCCTTACCGAGACGCTCAAGGCCGCATCGTCGGAGTGATTGGCGTGATTGGACCGACCCGGCTCAATTACGCCCGCGTGATCCCGATGGTGGATTATACTGCGCGCGTGGTGAGCAGGTTGTTGGCCCCGTGATGCGCTGAACGCTTGATTTTTTGCTGATAAGCACTGATATCCCCCGCATTCGAGCAACCTGAGGACGGATTTGAGCACCATGACGGAGCCGACTGACCGCAAACCCGAGGATGCGGTCGCCGAGGCCGACAAAGCCTCGGTCGCGCCGGAGGCGCAACCCATCGAGACGCCCGATCCACTGGCGGAAGCCCGCCGCGAAGCCGCTGAATACAAGGACAAAGTGCTGCGCACTCTGGCTGAGATGGAGAACCTGCGCCGGCGCACCGAACGCGAGGTCGCCGATGCGCGGGTTTATGGCGTGGCCAATTTCGCCCGCGACGTACTGGCGGTGGCCGACAACATGCATCGCGCGCTGGAAGCGATCGGGCCCGAGCTGCACGAACAAGCCGACGCCAAGCTGAAAGCTCTGATTGAAGGCGTCGAACTGACCGAGCGCGAGCTGCTCAAGACGCTCGAGAAGAATGGGGTGCGAAAGTTCTCACCGCAGGGCGAGAAATTCGATCCGAACGTACAGCAGGCGATGTACGAAGTGTCGGAGTCCGATCTGCCGCCCGGCCATGTCGCACAGGTGATCCAGGCTGGCTACATGCTAGGAGACCGCGTGCTGCGCCCGGCGCTGGTGGGCGTGGTGAAGGCTGTGCCAAAGGCACCGCCGCCGTCCGCCAGCGACAATCCACAATCGGAAAGCGCCGCAAAGTAGTCGTTTCACGTGCGCATGATCTTATCCGAAATCCGACCCCTACTTTTCGGGGTCATGCGCTATTTCATCTCGATGCCGTCGCGCACCGCGCGGAAGCGCGAGAACTGATTGTTCCAGTCCTCGCTGTGGGTGAAGGCAACCACGCGCAGGAAGCCTCCGCCGCCGAATCGTATCCACTGTACCAACGACAGCGCGCTGCCGTCGAAGGCGCGCGCCTGCGCCCTAATCTCGTTGCCGGGCATACCGCCGATCCGCATCGGCTCCGACGATTGCATGGCAAGTTCGCGGAACGGCGCGCTGGCCAGGAGGTCGCGGGCAAACAGGCCACGACCGGTCGGTTCGCTTGGCCCGCCGGAGCCGACCGATATGATCATCGACGCCTGCGTGTCGAGATTATCGCCCTGCCCATCGGTGAGGATGACCGCGCCCTCGCGCATCACTCGCGCCACCCTGAACCCCGCTAATTCGCGGATCTTAAACGGCATCACGCCGAGCTGTTCCTGGATCGGTGCTGGCCGAAAGCTCACCGTGGCCAGCGCCTCGCGAATCAATGCATCGGAATAGACAGCCTTGGCGGACTCAGGCACCCCCACGTTGATCAGCGTCGCGAGATCGGCCACGCCGCCGAACGCGGTAGCCAGCAAAAACCAGTGGCGTACCGCGACACCGTTCTCCATCGCCAGGCCGCTGATCAAGAAGCCTATGCCATTGGCGAACGGGAAGCTTTCGCGCTTGACCTCGGTCATGCCGCTTTGGCTCTGGTTGAAGATCGAGCGCTCGATCTCCTCATATGCGCGTCCCGGTAGGTCGAGGATAGTGATGCTGGCCTTGTGCGCGCTGTCCTCGAAGCCCGGGAATTGCGAACTCGGCTTAAAGTCGCCGGGCGGCTCCAGCCCGACCCGGAGTCCGGGCGGGTAGACCGGCTCGGCAGCGGCGGGCCCTATCCAGGTGGCCCAGAGCGCGATCAAAAATGCCGTTAATCGACGCCGCATTAGGACGGGTGCTTTCCATAAGAAGAGGGGTGCGACTGCCTATACCCGCCCCTTCGGATGATGGCCAAATTAACTTTCTGTCTGCCCTAATCAGCTTAAGGGCTAGCCGCTCGTGATTTCATGATCGGCTGGCTTGCGGGCCCCTGTGGCCCTCCTATATGAGCCAGGAGCCGCGAAACCCGCGGTGAATCGCGTATCCAGGGGGCTGGATCAGGGGGTCTGCGGATGAGCCGCGGGCACCATTCGGGCGCCGAGTGGCCCGACCGGCCTGCCGCAATTTGAGAGGAAAAACCATGGGCAAGGTCATCGGCATCGACCTCGGCACCACAAATTCGTGCGTTGCCGTCATGGAAGGCAAGGCGCCGAAAGTTATCGAGAACGCCGAGGGTATGCGCACCACGCCTTCGATCGTCGCCTTTAGCGACGACGGCGAGCGGTTGGTCGGCCAGCCGGCCAAGCGTCAGGCGGTCACCAATCCGGAACGGACCATTTTCGCGGTGAAGCGTCTTATCGGTCGGCGCTACGAAGACCCGATGGTCGAGAAGGACAAGAAGCTCGTCCCATATAAGATCGGCAAGGCATCGAACGGCGATGCCTGGGTTGAGGTCGACAGCAAACCCTATTCACCGTCGCAGATCTCCGCCTTCACTCTGCAGAAGATGAAGGAAACGGCGGAATCCTATCTCGGGCAAAAGGTTGAGCAAGCCGTCATCACCGTACCCGCCTATTTCAACGACGCCCAGCGCCAGGCCACTAAGGACGCCGGCAAGATCGCCGGCCTCGAAGTGTTGCGCATCATCAACGAGCCGACCGCGGCTGCGCTCGCCTACGGTTTGGACAAGCAGAAGACCGGTACCATCGCGGTCTATGACCTCGGCGGCGGTACCTTCGATATTTCCGTGCTCGAGATCGGCGATGGCGTGTTCGAGGTGAAGTCGACCAACGGCGACACTTTTCTCGGCGGCGAAGACTTCGATATGCGGCTGGTCAGCTACCTCGCCGACGAATTCCAGAAGGAGCAGGGCATCGACCTGCGCAAGGACAAGCTCGCACTGCAGCGGTTGAAGGAAGCTGCCGAGAAGGCGAAGATTGAGCTGTCGTCCACGACGCAGACCGAGGTCAACCTGCCGTTCATCACTGCGGATGCTTCGGGTCCGAAGCACCTCACCATGAAGCTTACCCGCGCCAAGTTTGAGGCGCTGGTGGACGATCTCATCCAGAAGACGGTCGAGCCGTGCCGCAAGGCGCTCAAGGATGCCGGCATCTCGGCGGGGGAGATCAACGAAGTAGTCCTGGTCGGCGGCATGACGCGGATGCCGAAGGTGCAGGAAGTCGTGAAGCAGTTCTTCGGCAAGGAGCCGCACAAGGGCGTCAACCCGGACGAAGTGGTGGCGATCGGCGCCGCCATCCAGGCCGGCGTGCTGCAAGGCGACGTCAAGGACGTGCTGCTGCTCGATGTTACGCCTCTTTCTCTCGGCATCGAAACGTTGGGCGGCGTGTTCACCCGTATCATTGACCGCAACACCACCATCCCGACCAAGAAGAGCCAGGTGTTCTCGACCGCTGAGGACAATCAGAACGCGGTTACCATCCGCGTCTTCCAAGGCGAGCGCGAGATGGCTGCCGACAACAAGATGCTTGGCCAGTTCGATCTGGTCGGCATCCCGCCGGCGCCGCGCGGCGTGCCGCAGATCG
>Ga0207777_1000181_pt1 | contig 15516 bp, 13 predicted proteins | sample LuqExpMetageno35_FD_187793 | JGI IMG/M metagenome (GOLD analysis project Ga0207777, IMG submission 187793) | Tropical forest soil microbial communities from Luquillo Experimental Forest, Puerto Rico - Sample 35 (SPAdes) | ecosystem: Environmental > Terrestrial > Soil > Tropical forest ...
GACGGATGCCTTCTGATGGATGGCTCAGACCGTTCGCTGGCTCGGAGGCTACGACGACTTGGACGTCGGATCGACACTGCTCGCGCGCATGAACGCCAGCCCGCGAACGACAATCAACTTGCTGCTCCTCCAGGTAGCGGCCTCACTCGCGCTATCGGGCTTTCCGCCGAACTGGTCGGCGCAGTCGGCGTGGGTGTCGCTCTCGGACTCCTGATTGACTGGGTTTTTGGCACATCGCCCTGGGGGCTGATCATCTTGTTCATGCTCGGGTTCGTCGCCGGGATTTTCAACCTCATACGAGAGGCGAACCGGATAGCGAGCACGCCCAAGCCGCCGCCGTAAGTAAAACGCCGCTCCCAGTGCCCTCTGGCTCGCTGCTTTGGGCGGCGCCGATACTCTGATGCGGCTGAGACATTGTTGGCGTAGTTGTTGGGAACTTGAACGCCATCAATGTTGCAAAAGCCACTAGCGATATACCTCAGAACATCAATTTTGCGATCAAGGCGCCGGTAGCGCGAACGTTGTTGGAAACTGCACCCCGAGAGTACCCATTCGATCCTCGTGGACGAGCTGCTGGGGTTACGTCGGCTGCAACGCGACCAGGAGCCCAGGAGCCCCCGTTGTGTTCACCTCGAAACGTGGAGGCTTCGAGGCGCACCCGCACATGCTGCGGCTCGCCTGTGGTTACGCTTTGGCTTCCAAGGTCACGACGCGCGCGCTAGTTCAATCTTGGTCGATGTCCTCGCTGTACATCTCCGTATCCGCAGCGTCTCTTAGGACACGCTGTGCGAGGAGACGCATTCGTTGTTTCTGATTGGGGTTGAGGTTCTGATAGAGTGGTTGCCATGCGTCGGCGAGCCTGTTGACCTCGGCAGCCCGTTCAACCAACGCTGCGGCCTGTAAACGCAAAAGCTCGACGGGATTAGCTTCACGCTTCTGGTCCAGTTGGTCGTACGCTGCCATAATCCGCTTGAACCGTCCTGCTGCCCTGAGGCGCATAGCCTCCTCTACCGGCGGCCAATTCCTTTCCTGCTCAGGGGTTATCTGCAACAGCTTCCTGACGAGGCCAACTCGCGCATCGGTCAAGTTTTTCATATCGGCTTCGGTCAACCTCGCGAGTGGAACGTCCACCACCTCAGTGGCCAGCGAGGAGGCCGTAAGGAAGATGACAGACACCAGGCCAATTATTCCCTTTGCCATTAGAACCTCCCTATCCGCATCAACGACGCACTCCATTGTGAGTCATCGCTGACTGCCGACAGGAACGCTGCCATGATCACTGGGTTCCGCTGTCGCGACGGAGAGGCGAGGTCCGCCCGGTCACAAGCAAACACCAAACGCCCTGCTCGCCAATGTCCACCAAGGGCCATGAACAACATTTGTAGGGATCGAGGTGAGGGTCATTTCGACCGTGCGACGTTGGATCGACTCAGACTGGTTGCTCAGCAGATCCCTTCCGTCGATATTAGTTTCATTGCGCGATTCGGGCGCACGAAATGGGTCGGGGGCATCTCATGAATCCGAATAAGGCACTTTGGGAAAAGGGCGACTTCACACGCATTGCCGCAAGCATGCGCGAGAGTGGCGAGGCACTGGTCGGCACGCTTGGGATCATCAACGGGCTCAAGGTCCTGGATCTCGGCTGTGGCGACGGCACGACCGCGCTGCCGGCGGCGAAGCTTGGCGCGGATGTGCTGGGTGTTGATATCGCGCGCAACCTTGTCGAGAGCGGAAACCGGCGTGCGCGGGAGCAGGGGCTCGCGAACCTCCGTTTCCAAGAAGGCGATGCCACCGATTTGGCTGGGTTGCAGGACCGAACATTCGATCTCGTCGTTAGTATCTTCGGTGCCATGTTCGCCCCGAAGCCGTTCGACGTTGCCAAGGAGATGGTGCGGGTGACGCGACTCGGTGGGCGGATCATCATGGGAAATTGGATTCCCAATGATCCCACCCTGGTTGCTCAGATTCTGAAGATCAGTGCCGCCTACACACCGCCGCCGCCGGAAGGCTTCATCAGCCCCATGACATGGGGCATTGAGTCCAATGTAATCGACCGATTTGCAAGAGCCGGCGTTCCACAAGAAAGCGTATCATTCATTCGGGACACGTATACGTTCAACTTCCCTGACGCGCCTTCGAATCTCGTGGATGCGTTTCGACGCTACTACGGCCCAACCATGAACGCCTTCGAGGCAGCAGAAAAAACCGGTCGCGCCGAAGATCTGCGGAAGGAATTGGATGCGTTGTTCGAGAGCCAGAACATCAGCCCGCGTAAGGAGGCGACTTCGATCCCAGCGACCTTCCTGAGGGTGACGGTTTCAGTCAATTAGGTGGGCCGCTGGCGTGGGACAGAGAAGCGGACCCAAGGTCAGTCGGCTGATGTCCGAAGTGGGTCATTAGTCGCCGCGCGTATGCCTGATTTGGCCGACTGGCCTTGAAGCACCGCGACAAGACCATAACAAGTCTCGTCGAATTTCTGGCGTGTCAGTTCGAACCGGTGTTCGTGTCGGCCCAGCGCTGCACCAAGTCGCTGCGGAGAAAATCGACGGCCATCTGTTCTTGTTTAGGCAAAACGTCGGAATCGGATATGACTGTTGCAACGACCGCGTCGCATCGATTTGCAAGCGCGACAGTGAGAACCGGCAATGCCGATCGGAATGCGCGCTCAACCTTAAAGACCCGAGCTCGTCCCGTCAGAACACCAGCGTCAACAGAGTGTCCCGGCGCGAGCGGCGCGTACTTCGACCCTAGCAATTCGGTGTCACCGACACGGTCGATCTCGTCATCATCTGAAACGCCGGTGGCGCACCGGCAAAAACCAATTTTAGCCCGGAGGTAAAGATGGAGACCTGCCCCGCAGGGCCCACCACTACAGCCGAACGCCTGGCCCATGCCCCACTGATCGATGGGAAACGGCCAAGCCTCCTGCGACCACACGGCGGTCGTCTCACTCATCGCAGGTGCATGGACGTGCATGATCGCTGTCCCGCCGGCAGCGATCGAGACTGCTGCGAGGCTAAGAATAACCAGCCCCGCTCTCAGTTTCGTTTGCCACAAACTGAGCACCGTTCTGGAAGCCTCCTCAATTCAGCCCGGCGGCGGCCCTCGCCTCACCGGTCAGCTCGAGGATGTGCATTCCCGTATTGGCGCGATCCACAATGTAGATGTAGCCCCGATCGTCGGTCTCGACATTGTTCGTCTGGATTGCGACCTTGCAGCGATCCTGCCCATTCACCTTCACGCACCTTTTGTCGGTGGCGCTGGTGATCGATGGGATGAAGTAGCCGACTTCCTTCGGATGATAGGGATCGCGCACGTCGACCGTACGCACGCCGGCATTGAAGTAGCTGAGGAACGCGAGCTTCTTGTAGAAGACCGGAGCCAGGCTCTCGTTCGAGGCGTGCGTGCCAAATCGGCCGCCTCGGGAGCAAAAATTGCCGCTCGCTTCCGGCACCTGGAAATTCGAGATGACCATCGGATGCGCCTCAATCGTCACGTCGACAAACCACGCCATCTGCCGCGGCTCCTCGCATTCGTTTCGAATCTGCTCATCCACGATCATGACGATGTCGCGCTGCGAACCCTCTTTGTCCTTAGCAAACTCGGCGATCGGCATCTTGGGCATCGGAAAAGCGGTGTGAGCACCGTTCCAAGGCGTCATCGTCAAGCGACCGATCTCCGGATAGCGAAGATTTTCGGGTGTCGGCTCTTTCGGCCCGTGCAGCAACTTTTCGCGATCGACGATCTGCATCATTCCGCCTTTGTTGGTCCCGTAGCCGAAGTAGATCCTGTTGCCGTGGGGGCCCAACGAGATCATTCCGTGCAACTGCTCCGGCACGGGGCCGATTGCGCCGGGTTCCTGCCCGGGAAGGCCGAAGTCTCTTAGTTTGACAGGATGAGCCGGGTCGCTCATGTCGTACACTTCGGTCATCCGGTTCACGCGCCACCCCGGAACCCCTGAGACGAGGTAGGCGATGCCGGTATCGCATTCCCACCAGCTCTTATGCGTGTCCTTCAGTTCGTTCGGACTTTGCCAGATCAGCTGCGGTTTCGACGGATCGGTGACATCGAAGATCTGGTGCCCTTTCCCGCCGAACACGCGCAGCAAATACGTCTTGTTGGGATCGCCTTTCGGTAGGGTCTTTCCGTCACACACCCGTGTCATCTGTGCCCCGCCCTCTTCGTAATTTCCCGGCGTGCCTGGAATATGCTTCAGATAGCGCGGGTGCGCTGGATCGGTGACGTCGACGATCGACGTGCCGTTGAATTCGGGCTGGCCCGTTAGAGGGTTCACGGGCTTCGGCACCTCCGGCGTGCCACCGTGGTGGCCAATGTATGCGATGTAGCGGTCCCCCTGATGATGGATCGTCGGCTGGTATGCGCTGCGGGCCTGCAGATCGCTGTATCCAACGAGCCGCATGTTTTGTGCTTCGGGCGGAGCGCCGACCTTCTGCTCTTGCGCTTGCACCGAGCCACAGACCCCGGCGACAAACGCCAAAGCCATCAGCACCGCTTTGTTTGCCCAAAGCAGATTCATCGCATTCTCCATCCAGGATGTTTTTTTACTCGACTGAGAGCCGTTGTGAGGCACAAGCATAAAGGAAACGGACCCACTCTCAAGGAGTGAGCGCCACTGCTCATGCAGCTTTTCGCAATGTGGGAAGCGCCGAAATCAAAGGACGTGACATTTCCCGTCTCGCAGCAGACACTGGCGCCCAAACTAAAAATACACCATCAGCTTCTCTAGGGAGGTTCGGATGAGCTTGCAGGACCAAAATTCCAGCCGGCGTCGCTTTCTGCAGTATCTAGCCGCGAGCCCGCTCCTCGCCGCGGGCGGAATGGAAAGTTTTGCAAACGAACTTCCATCAAAGCTTCCCGACCCGATGATTTGGACCTCGTTTAGCCAGCAGCTCATAAAGGCTCCTAAGGAGGCCATCAACGTTTTTGATTTCGAGCCCGTTGCGCGGGCGAACGTCCCGCCAGCGCACTTCGGCTATATGGCTTCCGGCATCGATGATGAAGTGACGCTGCGCGCCAATCGCGAAGGCTTTCTGAAGTATCAGCTCCGCCCCCGCAGACTGAATGACGTCTCCAAAGTCGATATGAGCGTTGAACTGTTTGGGACAAAGTACCCCTCCCCGATCTTCATCTGCCCGACCGGCGGAAATAAATTCTTCCACCCAGACGGGGAATCGGCCGTCGCGAAAGCCGCCCGTACTGGCGACCACCTGCAGATACTCTCGACGGCTGCGAACGACTCAGTCGAAGACGTAATGAAGGCGCGCGGAGCACCCATCTGGTTTCAACTCTATGCGTCGCCGCAGTGGGAGGTCGCGAAAGCCCTCATTCAACGGGCCGATGCGGCCGGTTGCCCGGTCCTCGTGGTCACGACAGACCGTGTTGGCGGGCGCAATCAGGAAACACTGTTCCGGCTGATGCGCGAAGACGCGCGCGAATGCTCCACTTGCCATGATCGGAGCAGCTTCGCGAAACGAAACGCCCGGCGGCACAATTATGATGGAATCGATTTGTCCCAGATCACCGGCAGCGCAGAGTCGAGCAACCTGACCTGGGAAACGGTCAAACGGATGCGCGACATCACGAAGATGAAGATCGTTCTCAAGGGCATTCTCACGCCCGAAGATGCCGAGTTTGCTGTCAAGAATGGAATGGATGGCATCCTCGTTTCCAATCACGGTGGCCGCGGCGAGGACAGCGGTCGCTCGACAATCGATGCCTTGCCGGAAATCATCACCGCAGTGAACGGACGCATGCCTGTCATCGTGGACAGCGGATTCCGGAGGGGCACTGACGTGGTCAAGGCTCTCGCGATGGGAGCGCAGGCTGTAGGGATCGGACGCCCCTACTTGTGGGGCCTTGGGGCATTCGGTCAGGAAGGCGTCGAGAAGGTTCTCGAACTCGTACGCCGCGAGACACGGGCGGCGATGCAGCAATGCGGCGTGCGCTCGGTGAAGGAACTCGACCGCAGCTTCGTTCGACGTGCCTGACGGCGGCACGTGGCTTTGCTTGCATGCGTTTCCATGAAGCCGCATGTTGGGCTCAACCCGGAGCCACATTCAGGACGGGGGAAACAGGCCAATGACAGAGTCAGGATTCGGCCGGCGCGACTTTTTGAAAGGCGCCGTTGTCGGCGGCGCTGCTGCCGCGGCAGGTACCACCGCGGTCGCGACCACGAGCACGGCGATTGCCGCCGCAGAAATTGCGCCCCAACAAGAGGCAGGTCCGGTTCCGAGCGCGGGCTACGAGTTTCTCAGCCTGGACGAAGCAGCTTTCGTCGAGACGCTTGTCGATCACATGATCCCTGCCGATGAACTCTCCCCCAAGGGGACCGACATCGGCATCAACATCTACATCGACCGCGCGCTCGCCGGCGCGTGGGGCAAGGGGGACCGGCTCTACATGCAAGGTCCCTGGAAAGCGGGCGCGCCGAGTCAGGGCTACCAGCTTCCGCTCACGCCCGCGCAACTCTATCGCGCCGGCATCGAATCGATGAACGCGCATTGCCGCAAGGCTTACGGCGCGACGTTCGATCGGCTGAATGAGCAGCAGCGTGAACAGGTTCTCCTCAATTTGTCGCAGAACAAAATCAAGTTCGACAGCGGCCTGCCCGCTCGGCCGTTCTGGACCGTGCTCTACCAGACCGTGATGGAGGGGATGTTCTCCGACCCGATCTACGGCGGAAACCGCGACAAGGCGGGTTGGAAAATGATCGGCTTTCCCGGTGCGATCGCGGTTTATCGCGAACAGATCGAACAATTTCGCGACAAGCCATTCCCCGCCAAATTCTTCGGCATCGCGGATATGAGCTGAGAGAGCGGGACATGGCCACAAAGCTCAAGGAAGTCGATGTCGTGATCGTCGGTCTCGGCTGGACCGGCGGCATTCTCTCCAAAGAACTGGCAGAAGCAGGGCTCAAGATCGTGGCGCTCGAACGCGGCGCGATGCGGACGCCGGAATCCGACTACGCCTTGCCGAATATCCGCGACGAATTGCGCTACGTCGTCCGACACGACCTGATGCAGAACACGGCGCGCGACACGCTGACCGTCCGCAATAACGTCTCCCAGGAAGCGCTTCCGATGCGCCGCCTCGGTTCGTTCCTGCCCGGCGAAGTGGTGGGTGGCTCGGCCGTGCACTGGAGCGGACACACTTGGCGCTGGACGGACATGGAATTCAAAATCCGTTCCATGTACGAGGATCGCTACGGCAAGAACTTCATCCCCGCGGACATGACTATCCAGGACTGGGGAATTACCTACGCCGAGCTCGAACCTTATTACGACAAGTTCGAATACACGGCGGCCGTATCCGGCAAGGCCGGCAATATCAAAGGAGAAATCCAGAAGGGCGGCAATCCGTTCGAGGCGCCGCGTGCGCGCGAGTATCCCCTGCCCCCGCTCAAGCCTATCCTCGCCAGCCAGATGTTTGCCGATGCCGCGCGCGACAACGGCTACCATCCGTTTCCGCGCCCGTCTGCCAACGCCTCGCAAGCGTACACGAACCCGGACGGATCAAAGTTCGGTGCCTGCCAATATTGCGGCTATTGCCAGCGCTTCGGCTGCGAGGCGAACGCCAAGGGCAGCCCGCATTTGACCGTCATCCCGATCGCAATGCGCAATCCCAATTTCGAATTGTGCACGCATGCATGGGTGACGAGGGTGCTGAAGGATTCTGGCGGCAAACGCGTCACCGGCGTGACCTACACGAACGTGCTCAATGGCGAGGAATTCGAGCAGCCTGCCGGAACGGTCCTGCTCTGCGCCTACGCCATCAACAACGTGCACCTCATGCTATTATCCGGCATCGGCGAGCCCTACGATCCGGTGACGCAGAAGGGCGTCATTGGCAAGAACTACTGTTACCAGACCGGCGCCAGCGCGAGGCTCTTCTTCGAAGGGCGTCATTTCAATCCCTTCATGAGCGCGGGCGGCTCGAACGACACCATCGACGACTTCAACATCAACTGGAATTTCGATCGCGGACCGCACGGCTTCGTCGGCGGCTACAACGTCAGCGGCGGATTCAATACGGCGCTTCCGATCGGCTATCGACCGGTGCCGAGCGGCACGCCGCAATGGGGCAAGGCGTGGAAGGCGGCGACCGCGAAGTGGTACCAGACCGCCATGAACATCTCCGCCGCCGGCACGGTGATGGCGAACCGCTACAACTACTACGATCTCGATCCGACCTATCGGAACGCCTTCGGCCAGCCGCTGATGCGGATGACCTTCGATTACAAGACCAACGAGCACAAGATTGGCGATCACGCGGCGAAGGTCATCAACGACATCGCCCGATCGATGAACCCGACGCACCTGAACCCGGCACGCGGACGCTCGGATCCGTGGACCGTGGTGCCTTATCAGTCGACGCATAACACCGGCGGGACCATCATGGGCACCAATCCGCGCGACAGCGCGCTGAACAAGTATTTGCAGAGCTGGGATTGCGACAATCTGTTCGTCGTGGGGGCAAATGTGTTTCCGCACAATTCGTCCTACAATCCCACCGGTCCCGTCGGCGCGCTCGCTTACTGGACGGCCGACGCGATCAAACGCTACGTCAAAAATCCCGGGCCCCTGGTGCCTGCATGAATGATGTCAATTGCCTCAGCAGTCTCGCGCTCGCATTGGCGATCGTGGGAGGCACGACAATCAGCCATGCCGAGGGCGACGCGACGCGCGGCGAAAAGAAATTCGCGGATTGCGCAGCCTGTCATTCGTTGCAGGAGGGCGTCAGCAGCGTGGGCCCAAGTCTGCATGGGCTCTTTAACCGCAAAGCAGGCAGCCTTGCCTATTTCCGCTATTCCCCAGCGATGAAGCGCTCGGGCATCGTTTGGACGGCGCAGACTCTAGATGAGTTCCTCACTGAGCCGCAAAAGCTCGTCCCCGCAAATCGAATGCCGTACGGCGGTATTAGCGAACCTGCCGAGCGCGCGGACCTGATTGCCTACCTCACGCAAGCGGCGAAGTGATTGCTTGCAGGCATGCGGGACCGACCTAAAGCCCTCGCCGGCCGACTCGGTCATGAGCGCGTACCTCATCCTCCGAGGGGCATCGGCCGATCCGGCTTGCCGGCCGGATGGCGATCTGAACTGCGCCCGCTTGTTTCCGCTCGTTCTACTGCTAGCTCGCGATAGATCGCCTTGAGACGCTTGGAATTCGGAAACTAAACGCCCGAGGCTCCAATTCATTTCAACGCCCAGGTCTGAGGGCTACCGCTTTGCAAGAGCGATTCCAGGTGGGCCGCTACCAACCTGACCAGTTGCACGCATGCTCCCACGCACGAGCCGGAAGAGGCTATTCCGATCTGGTCGCTTTTGAACCTTGAAATGCCGGTGAACTAATTGCGCATAACGAAGCCTTTGCGGCGGTGCAACATCTAATGGCTTGCTCCCGTCGACCAATCGGTGACACCCCGCTAGACTAAACTGCCGGCAAGCTCACACACGGATATAGACCCGCACTCAACGCCTCGGGAGGAAACGATGTCATTGGCGAAGTCCGCGCGCCGTATCGGCGCAGTGCTCGTTGTCGCCTGCACCACGGTGGTTTTGGCACCTGCGGCCGTAAAGGCGCAGGATGCCGTTCCGGAAATCGGATTCGACTCCGTGCCGAATCCGCTGAAGCTTCCGCCAGATATGAACTTCGGCGAAGTGACGGGAATCGCCGTCGACTCAAAAAACCACATCTTCGTATTCTCCCGCGGCAACACCAGCGGTCCCGCGTATGGTGCCACCGCCGCGCAGCTATTGGAATTCGCGCCGAACGGAAAATTCATCCGTGAGATCGGCAAAAATCTTTATGCCTGGAGCTTCGGACACGCGGTTCGCATCGATAAGAACGACAACATCTGGGCGATCGATAAAGGGTCGGACATGGTTGTCCGCTTCAACCCGGAAGGTCACGTCACAATGGTCTTCGGACGCAAGCAGGAGGCGTCTGACGAGGACACCGCTCCACTCAAGCACCCGGTCCCTCCGAAGGCGGCCGAGGACGGGCGCTTCCGGCAGGTGACAGACGTCGCCTTCGGCCCGCAGGGCGAAATCTACATCAGCGACGGCTACATCAATTCGCGTGTGGCAAAGGCGGACAAGAATGGCACTTGGCTGAAATCGTGGGGTGATCGCGGCAAGGAGCCGGGCCAATTCAACACGCCGCACAACATTGCGACGGATGCGCAGGGCAATGTCTACGTGGCGGACCGGGGTAACGGCCGCATTCAAGTATTTGACGGTGACGGCAAATTCCTGCGCATGATCAAGATGGACATCCCAGTCAAGGACGATGCACGACCGGCGATCGGCAGCAAGCCCACTTTGCAATCGTACCAGCAGGTGATGACGATGGCGCCTGGCTCGCCGTGGACCGTTTGCATCACACCACCGCCCAACCAGGTCCTATACACGTCAGACGCCTATCCGGGTCGCGTCTACAAGCTAAGTCTAGAGGGAAAGCTACTTGGCTATTTCGGCGAGTCCGGCAAGCAGCTCAAGCAATTCGGCTGGATTCACGCGATCGCGTGCCCATCGGAGAACGTCCTTTACGTTGCAGAACTTCTGAACTGGCGCGTGCAGAAGCTACTCCTGCATCCGGAGCGCAAGGAGGCGAATCGGTAGGAACTCATGTGCTCGTAGCTCCTGATTGCTTGAGCCAAAAGTGAGTGTCCGCAATGCTCATTCGGGGCAGCATCCTGGACTAGCCCCGAAACCATGCGCGGCGAAATCTTGACGCAGCTTATCCTTGCGCTGACAGCGAGTGGCTCGACGACAAGCAACAGGGCTGCGAAATTGGCCTTAAGAGGAACAACGGGGCAAAACAAAAATGAAGATCGATCGTCGTCAACTGGTCTTGCCGGCTTTGGCTGTCGGACTTCTGAGCCTAAGCCCAGCATTCGCAGCCTCGGCTGATGAAGATGTCGTCGCGAAGAAGGTCGAGGCGTTCCGCATGGCGCAGATCGCGGCCGACGCTAGGGCTCTCGACGCGCTCTGCGCGGCGGAGCTCAGCTACAGCCACTCTGATGCGCGGGTCGAGGATAAGGCGACTTTCATCGCAAATGCCACCAGCCGCAAAACGAAATATCTGTCGCTCGACTACCAGAATCCGAAGATCGCCGTCGTCGGTCCGGCGGCGATCGTGCGGTTCACCTGGGTGAGTGAAAGCGAGACTATCGCCGACGGCAAGAAGAGCAGCGTGAAAATTCACGTCCTGATGAACTGGCAGAAGCAGGGCGTGGACTGGAAGCTTCTGTCTCGCGCGGCCACCAAAATCTGATCGCCTCCGCCGGGCCGCTATGCACAACGCTAGGGTCGGCTCCGATGCAGCGGGGTTATGCGCGGCCGGCATCGCCGCGGTCCGACCCCGTTTCGATCTCGTCGCTTTGTTAAGGCAGCCCTGATGAAGACGTTCTCGTGCATATGCCTGGCCGTTGGATTGCTCGGCCTTGCCGCCAATTCTTCATCGGGCGATGAGCTCAAAATCTTCGGTTCGCGCGTCACGAAGATGGTGATCGATGACATCGGTCCTCAATACGAGCGGACCACAGGCCACAAACTGGTCGTGCTCACCGACGTCGCCGCCGTGATGAAGCGAAGAATCGAGGCGGGTGAGCCTTTCGATCTCGCCGTTCTGGTCAACTTTCAGACGGATGATCTGATCAAGAAGGGCAACCTTGTCGCCGATACGCGTGCCGACATCATGAAGGCTGGAATCGGAGTGGCCGTCCGGCGCGGCACCAAGCTTCCCGAGATTGGCACGGTCGATGAGTTTAGGCAGACGCTGCTTGCTGCCAAATCCATCACCTATCTGAAGGAAGGCGCCAGCACGATCTATCTCGACAAGCTGTTCGCGCGCATGGGCATCGCCGACGCGCTTCGGGACAAGACGGTCAAGCCGGAGACGGAATCAGTGTCCGAAGCCGTGGCGGCCGGCGACGTGGAATTGGGAATCATCGTCATTCCGAACATCCTGTCCGTGCCGGGCGCGCAACTCGTTGGTCCAATCCCTGAAGAGATCCAGTCATACATCGTATTTACCGCTGCGGTGGCGGCGACGTCGTCGAACCAGAAGGCGGCACGCGATCTGGTCACGTTTTTGAAATCGCCGGCCGCGGTCTCGGCCATCAGGGCCAAGGGCATCAGTGCCGACTAGGCGGCGGCGGGACACCGGCTCCATCTGTCGCTTCGATCGGGAGGCTTCGCGCGTCGCGTATCTCCCCCGCCGGTTGATCGGCCTCTTAGCGGCGACGGCATTCATCGTGTTGCCGATCGGCGCGAGCGCGCAGATTGGGGCTAAAAAAGCCCGCCCGGCCAAGCGGGTATCTAGCCGCCCGGACCGAGACAGATAAGTCCGGCCGCCCTATGATCGGCCTAAACCGATCCGGACAGGACCTCGAACCCGCCCGTCAGGCCAAAACGAGATGCAGACCGCCATCCTCCGCGAGAGCGCGCGGGACGACGTGCGCGGCGTCGTCTTCGCCGTCCTGCTGGTCGCTGCCACGACCCTGATCGTCTTCGGGATCATCCAGTGGGTCGGGCTTACGCGAGGCTCCGTCGTCTATCTCGTACCGGTGGTGATCGCCGCCACCCGTTGGGGACAAGTCTCGGCTCTCGTCGCGGCGGCCCTCGGCGTCCTGTGCTCCGCCTTTTTCTTCTACCCGCCGGCCTACAGTTTCGAGATCACCGACCCGGAAGAGGTGCTGAACATCATTCTCTACGTCTTTTGCGCAATCGTCGTCGGCCAACTCGCGTCACGTCTCAAGACTCAATACGAACTGTCGCGGCAACGCGAGATCGATCTCACCGACCTCTATGCCTTCTCGCGCCGGCTCGCCGTCGCCTTCGATGTCTCCGAGATCCACGCCGCGATTCAAGATCATCTTGCCGCCATGATGCAACGGCGCGTGCTGCTGTTCTCGTCCGGCCGCGATGCGAGTGAACGCCGCAACGCCGGAGCAACACCCGACCCCGTGCTGCGCAAAGTCGCCGAGTTCGCGGCGGGCTGCGATGAAGCCGCGAACGAAGCGACCGTAATGGGGGACGACGGCGAGCTATGGCTCGTGCGCTCGGTATCGGCGAAGAACCCGGACTACGGCGTCATCGCGATCAATCTCGGCCTTGCGTCGAAGGAAGGTTACGCGGCGTTGCGCGGCCGCCTCGACACCGTGCTCGCTGACGCGACCGCCACGCTGGATCGACTCGGGGTCGCGCATGCGATTACGGAAGCGCGCATGCGGGCGCAGACGGAGCGCCTGCGCGACGCGCTGATCGGCTCCGTCAGCCACGAATTGCGCACACCGCTGGCCTCCATCCTTGGCGCAGCGACCGTCCTCGCCGCCGCGCCCGCGTTGCAAAACGACCCGCGTCTGAGAGACTTGGCGCAGGGCGTGCGCGAGGAGGCCGATCGGCTCAACAACGACATCCAAAATCTGCTCGACGCGACGCGGATTTCCAGCGAGGGCGTCAAGCCGTATATCGAATGGGCGGATCCCGCCGACATTCTGCATGCGGCGCTCGACCGCTGCAGCCGGCGGCTTGCCCAGCACAGACTCGCCGTCGATCTGCCGCATGACCTGCCGCTGATCCGCGCCGACCAGATTTTGCTGCAGCAGGCGCTGGTGCAAATCCTGGATAACGCGGTAAAATATTCCCCCATTGGATCGGAGATCGCGGTGAAGGTCAGAGCGGAAGACGAGCACATGACGTTCTCGGTGAGCGATCAGGGTGCGGGCCTCACCGACGGCGAGCAGGCCCACATGTGGGACCGGTTTGTGCGTGGAGAACGCCATGTCGGCACCACGAGCGGTTCGGGGCTCGGGCTCTGGATCGCGTCCGCATTCGTCGCGGCGAACGGCGGCAGCATCGCGGCCGAAAGTCGAGGTCCCGCACGCGGCACGACGATATTCCTCAATGTGCCTGTGACACACAGCGCCCTGCCACAATTGGAAAGTGACGAAGATGAATGAACATACGCCTGTCGTGCTCGTCCTCGATGACGAAGTCCAAATCCGGCGCTTCCTGCGCACCGGCTTCGAGTTGAACGGCTTCACCGTGCATGAAGCCAGCACTGGCGCCGAAGCGATCCGCACCTCGACGTTGCGCCCCATCGATCTCGTCATTATCGATCTCGGACTGCCCGACATGGATGGCGCCGACGTCGTCGAGCGCATCCGCTCCTGGTCGACCGTGCCGATCATCGTCCTGTCGGTACGTTCGAGCGAGGCGGAGAAGGTGCATCTGTTGGAACTCGGCGCCGACGACTACGTCGTGAAGCCGTTCGGCATGGCCGAACTGCTCGCGCGCGTGCGCGTCGCGCTGCGCCGGCAGTCGCGCGCCGCGAGCGGTGAGCCGACGGTGAAGGTCGGGCCGCTGACCATCGATCTTGCCGCACGCGCGGTGATGCTCAGCGGCCAGCGGCTCACACTGACGCCGAAAGAATACCGCCTGCTGCAGGTGCTGGCGCAGCACGCCGGCAACGTCGTCACGCACCAGCATCTCTTGAAAGAAGTGTGGGGTTCGATCCACGTGCACGACACACATTACCTGCGCATCTTCGTGCGCAAGCTCAGGCAGAAGATCGAGCCTAATCCGGATTCGCCGCGCATTCTCGTCACCGAGCTCGGAGTCGGCTATCGCCTGGCTCAGGACCCGGACAACGCCTGGACGCCGCCACCTCCCGCGCCCGCCGCGACGGCGAAGCCCGAGGTATAAGGACGGCGTGTCCGAACAATTTCCTTTTCTACAACTCTCTGAACTGACTCCAACTTCTTCCTGCGCGGCTCCGCTTCACTCCGAAAGCGGCGACATTACTGCGTCTCCGCGAAATGTCGCGATGGGCCGAAAACGGTTCTGCTATTTTGGGGATGTGCACCAGCGTCTCGAAACGGCTGTCGGCGCCATACAAATCCGGCCCATGCAAAAGCTGGATCAAGGTCCGCAATCCGAAGTCGCCGGATTACATGCGGATCAGCGACGCCGGCTAAGGTAATGCGCCAAATTGATCTGTACCGGATGCACGCAGAAATCGGCGACCGTAGTGAAGTCGCAGAAGCCACGGCTAAAATTGATTGGTTCGAGCCATTACTCGGATTATGCGCCTCTTGCCAGAATACGCAATTTCATTTGGCGCATAAGCTGCTTCGCCTCGTTCGGGGCATTGGGCAGATGCCAGAGCGAAAGTTCGGCGATTTTCCGCAGCAACATAATCTGATGTGGCCACGGCAGGCGCTCAGAAACACGCATAGCGCCACCTACGATGTTACGGGCGCACACCTTTGCCCACGCTTCGCACTCGTGCTCGTCGCGGTGTCCCAGTGGATCAGCACGCACGGCCGGCTCAGCGCCTAGCGCGAGGTCACAAGCCAAGCGCCAAACATCGTAAGCAACTTCACCACGCTGCTGCCGGTCTTTGCCGTCGCAAAGGAATTCAATGGCGTCCCGTATTTGCTGCTTGGCATGGCCCCGTCCTTTGATATTCGATTTGTTGTGCTGAGCCATTG
>Ga0207777_1000185_pt1 | contig 15470 bp, 18 predicted proteins | sample LuqExpMetageno35_FD_187793 | JGI IMG/M metagenome (GOLD analysis project Ga0207777, IMG submission 187793) | Tropical forest soil microbial communities from Luquillo Experimental Forest, Puerto Rico - Sample 35 (SPAdes) | ecosystem: Environmental > Terrestrial > Soil > Tropical forest ...
CCCGGCGACTTTGCTCCAGACTCTGTGGCCTTCATGGTCGCCGGTCTGTTTCAGGTGCTCGGCCTTTTCTTCGGCTTTGCTCGACGCTTCGCTCTTGTGCAGCGCCTCAAAGTGGCGCGCGAACATTTCAACTGCTTCGTCTTCCGTTGGAATCCACATAATTACTCTATTCGTCTCCCAGCCGGGATAAATCAGGAACTGCCGGGATACTATCAAGAATGACATCTAGATGACAGGCCGCGAGATGAGCGGCCATGCAAAAGCATGTGGAACATCACTCGAACGAGTTTGAGGTAGACGGTTCCTCGCAGCACGAAGCAGTAGCACGCCACGGAGGTGGCGGAGTTGACATGCTCAAAAAAGGATCACAAGTCCCCGGAGCGGCTAACTAGCGGATAGGTTTGAGGAAGTCCGCAAATCGTCTCGACGCTGCCGAGGTCAGCGCGCCTACATCACGACGAAAAAAAAGATGCGCGCCGAGGTGGCGGCACGCCGCAAAGACGCGAATTGCGTGATATGACGGTCTCGCTACCGTTCGATGACAATCCACAAGCATTTTTGCTGCAGCTCACCCTAGCGCAACGCCATCGAGCTTGTGCATGTTATAGCCGTCTGGTGCGCTGTAAAAGTTGAATGGGCCGCCGATGAGTGTCGCGAGAGAAATTGAGTTGAAACTCGAGGCGTCATCGGACTGTCTTGAACAGCTTCGCTCGCACCCGCATTTCCGCGAGAAACTGAAGGAACCAGCGGTCGAACAGACGCTGGACTCCGTATATTTCGATTCCGACGATTTTTACCTGCTCAATCACGGCATTAATCTGCGCGTCCGCCAGATCGGCGATCAGCGTCTTCAGACATTGAAGATTGCGGGACCGTCCGCCACGCATTTCGATCGTACCGAAATCGAGGCGAACATTTCCGGCGAAATGCCCAACTTGGATCTGGCGACACAGGAATGTCCGGAACTGTCGCCGATCGCAGCCGACGTGCGCGACGCGATCAAACCGGTGTTTACGACGCATGTCGAGCGCAAGTCGTACCGGATCGACGAAAGCGACTCCGAGATCGAACTCGCGCTCGACAGTGGCAAAATCGTCGCCAACGGTTCGTCATTGCCCATCTTCGAAATCGAACTCGAGCTGAAGCGCGGACGACCCGCGGATCTTTTCAATCTCGCGCGCTCGATCAGCACGATTGTCCCTGTTCAGCTCGGGCTCGAAAGCAAAGCGGCACGCGGCTACGCGCTGCTGGATCCCCGAGATCAGGTGGCAAAAGCCGAGCCGGTGATCCTCACGCCATTCGGGTCGGTGGACGATGCATTCAAAACGATCGCCCAATCCTGCCTGCATCAAGTTCTCGGAAATGCGGCCGCCGTGTGCGCGCGAAATCCGGCGGCGGTCCATCAAATGCGTGTGGGCATGCGCCGGCTGCGGGCGGCGATTTCGGTCTTTTCCGACATTGTCCGCGACGATCAGGTCGATCAGATCAAGGACCGCCTGAAGTACTACGCTGCCGAACTTGCTCCGGCGCGCGACCTGGAAGTTATGATCGTCGACGTCCTCCGTCCATTCAGCCGGCGACATCCCGAAGACAAGGGCTTTGCGGCGTTACTCGGTTCCTACACGCGACGGAGGACAAAGGCATACGAGCGGGCCATTCAGACGATCACCTCGGACGAGTTCCACAAATTCACGATCGAGTGTGCCGCTTGGATCGAAGCCGGTCACTGGACCGACAATAATGGACCTGCCAACAACAAGGGCTTGGCCGGATCGATCAACGTCTATGCAGCACACCAGATTGCGCGACGACGCAAAAGGCTGCTTCGCCGTGGGCGGCACCTCGTCGATTTGAAGCCGCACGACGTGCATCAACTTCGGATCGAAGCCAAGAAACTGCGATATGCGACGGAATTCTTCGAATCGCTTCACAGCGAGGGAAAAGCCGGGAAACGATCGAGGCGATTTGCCTCGGCCATGCACAAACTACAGGAAGCGCTCGGGGCATATAATGACATGGTGGTTCGACGCACCCTGTTCACAGAGCTTACGGCGGGGCCGCAAGCGAAGAAAAATCCAGCCATCGCGTTTGCTGCAGGCCAGATCGTCGGGGAGCAGCGCGGGATCGGGCAACAGTTGTTGAAAGATGCGACGAAGGCACTTTCCAAATTGGAAGGTATTAAGGCATTCTGGAAAGTCGATGAGAGTCAGATGGAGGCCCATGCGGCGCAGTTGGCCGGTGTGGAACAGTCTGAAGATGCAACGCACTCCGAACTGACGTTTCAACCCGACGTGGCCTGACGGAAATACATGAGCCGGGAATGAGCGGACGGGTGATCTTGGCAGCGGGCGGCATAGTTTTCCGAAAGAAAAGGCGGCCCGAAATCGCCGTCGTCCAACTCCGCAAGTACCCGCATTGGGTACTGCCGAAAGGCAAGCTGAAGCGCAACGAGAAGCCACGATCGGCCGCAAAGCGGGAAGTGGTCGAGGAAACGGGCCACAATGTCAGCGTGCAAGAATTCCTCGGCGCGATCGCATATGAGAGCAGCGGCGGTGCCAAAGTCGTCCAGTTCTGGCGCATGAAAGCGGACGGAGAATCCGTTCGAGGTCTTGCATCCGACATTCGCGAAGTCCGCTGGCTGAGCGTGAAAAAAGCCTTGGAAACGTTATCACTCCCGCGCGAACAGATCTTTTTGCGCCACGCGCTAGCGCCAGTCGAAACGAAGAAAAGAACCCGGCGCAAACGCTTGAACGGTCATTGACCGCACGCACTTCCGGCGATCAGCCGCCCGGTCAAACAACTACGTCATTTGGAGCGGATCGAGCGGCGCAGGAATTTCGAGGCGCCCTAGCTCGCGGCCTCTTTGATTCCTGGTGCCGAGCAGCCTGGCTCAATCGGTAAGTGATTCTCTAGCGGTTCCGAGTTGAGTAATTTGCCTGTGAAAGCAATCGTCTCCGAATATTGCTGCACCAGATACGGCACGAGAGCTTCACAAGCTTCGATCGGAGTGGCGGCGCTGGCCGACTGTACGGCGAAGTTCCTCGTGCTCTCGCGTACGCGGTGTGTGTAGTCGGCGAGGGCGTCCGTATAAGCTGCGGCCACTCCGGCAAAACTCAGGAGCAGACGTTCCGCCGCGCTCGAATGCTGTTCACTCATCGATCTCGCCTCAAGGAGGGTCGCAAGCGGCCAAAATAGCCGGTGTCAGTAACGATCGTGTAAAAAATGGCGGGAAATGTTTTGGAATGCGACAGCGCGTCCGGAATGTGACAGCTCCGCGACTGATCTGCTGCTCAAATAGTGAGCTGGTTATAAGTGCCAGCTGGAACTGGACGCCTGTAAAATTTCAAAACGAATCCATGTCCTTAGTGCCGGCCTACAACGGCGGCTCCCGCCAAAAACTTTTCCCCGTTCCGATATCCGGGATCAACGTTCGGAAGACTGTCGAATTGCACCATGTCTGTGGTGATACCGGTCGAGATGATGCCGCCGGTACGCGGACACCGCGTCAGAACAGCTGCCATCGAAAGCTCCGGGAATGCTGCTCAACAAAAACAGCCACCGCGCGTTCCGACATTTTTGGATCCATGTCCACGGCGGGTGCATCCTGCTGCATCACATCTCAGTGAGATCGACGGACGCAAATCGGGTGCGCGTCGTTTCGCGACCGCAATCCCACCTGAGGATTATGTCGGACTGGAATCGCCTTGGTTTTGTCGTGGGGGTGTCGCGCGGTCGTCACCGGCGCCGATTAAGTGCCTACCTCGGTGAAAGCCGGGGCCTGAACTCGCATGGACATGACGTGGGAAGCATCGCGCGATGAATTGCTGGCGCTGAAGGAAATTCGTGTGACAGGCCGGCTCGCCGATCAGGGTTTGGCGGCGCGGCTCATCGACAACGACATCGTCGCTGAATCCGAGAATGGTCAACTCGCATTGACGGCCATTGGGAGACGCCTCCTCGTGAGGGGATCACCGGCACTTTGGGCTCTCCTTTAACGAGAGGCCGAGGAAGTATCTCCACGGTACAGTGGGTCTGATAGCGATTGTCTCCGTGCTTTTGCGGTACTTCCGACAGTGCACGGCGGTACGGCTAGGTGGCGAACAAGGTGACGCCCACTCGCTTGGGTGGACTTTGCGCCGTCTAAGGGACATCAGCCGGCGCATATGTACGTCGGCTGATGGTCCAAGGCGACACGGGGACGAAAATCATTTTGCTCGCTCGGCAAGTTAGCTGCGCGCGCATGCTCGTCGCAACGATGTCGATCGTTCGAACTGTGGTCAGGCCAATGTGCGCGTTCATGCACTTGGCGAAGTAGTCAGCCTCGTCGCGCTTTTCGAAGTGGAAGCCGCCATTGATCTGCCAACATCCGTGCTCGCCTTCGACAGCGGTCGCCAGGACCCATCCTTTTTCCTTGGGAACGGCGATATAGGCGTAGGAGGCGGCACCCATCGTGCCTGCGACCGTCTCAGCGAGAATTGCCGCTTCGCGCGACCGCGTGGTTGGGTCTTTGACTTTCATTGCGGACAGCGCCTTGCTCAGGGAGAAGTTCTAATTGGCCCTTCCGAAGATAGTCGTCGATCGACTTTGCGAACGTATTGTGACGTTTCCCATCGGAAGAGATCGCACGCAAAATGTCGTGATCAAGTTGCGCCAGATCGACGCTCGAGCGCGCCTAGATACCGGACGCTGGGAGGGCTTGGACGGAGAAGGCGAAAGACAGTCGACCAACGCCCCGTTCGGTTTGAAAGCGGACCGGACTCAAATCTGGGAAAGCCCGTTTTTATCTCAGGAACTGCTGCAGAGTCGGACGACACTTAAGATTCTCTGAGATCGACCCTGCTTTTGACCGGTAGAAGTATTGTTCATTTTCAGCTAGTACGCGGCCTTTGAGTTCATAGCGAATCCCGGTTGTAACGCAGCTCGCGGACCGGTGTCGTTCTTTGGCGGGAGAGTGCATCTCGAATATTAATTACTCGTGGCGGCGGCTTGGTGCGCAGTAGACTTTTTAGACGTTGGGCCGTAGGCCATCGGTCGGCAACTGCTATGGCTTGATGTCCTCACTTGTCCCATCCTCGGTATCTACAATCGTGGCCATGACTATGGGGTAGGCCTTCTTAACTGCAGCGCCCGCAGTTGCTGCCGCTTCCTTGCTGCTGAACGAACGCTTAGTTTGTCCGTCCACTCGTAACAGGAACCGCTCCTCAGTTGGCCGGACCTGACCCACCGGCTTTGGGTCGTCATCCTGATCTGATCGCTTCGTTAGCGTCGGTCGTGCAAGCATCCTAATCTCCATGGCTCCGCGATCGTCGAATACGCTAAAGCCTTAGCGGGATCGGATCCTGGTCCAGAATCATTTTTTATAAACGTCGCGGACCGAGGCGCACATCGATAATGCGCTTTGCCTCGGCAACAAGCTCCTCCGCGCTACTTTTTTCAAGATTGGCCGGACTATTTGGCCATGGCCGGATCGAACCTGGCGAAAAGATAGATGCTCTCCAGCCCTTTCCTACAGGGCAGACCTCAATCCGATATCCCTTATAGTCAATGACCGTCATTTTCTAATGGGCATTTCGAGCCGCAGTGGTTCCTTGACGACGTCGCCTAACGCTTCTGGGCGTCGACGCGGTAACCGACAATGGTGGCCTCGCCCAGCGCCTTGGCGGCCTCGAGCCGGTGCAGGCCCTTGACCAACAGAAGCGCGCCCCGTCCGCGCGCACGAGGATCGCCTCGGACACCTTCAGCGGAGATATTGCGGACTATGTCGACCCAGCCTCTCTTTCGAGTCGGTCTCTATCGAGTATTTCGATGCGATTAGAATTCTTGACAATGGCGATCGCACCCTTCGACCTAAAGCTCGTTACGACCCGCGAGACCGTCTCTACGGTCAGACCCAGGTAGTCCGATAGCTCGCGGCGGGTGATGGGCAGCTCAACAAGGCCGGACTGGCCGCAGCGGTCCGCCATTGTTAAAAGAAAACTTGCAACGCGCTCATTTGCCGAACTGCCGAGCCAAATAATGTGCTGCTCTTGTCTGAGACATTCTGAAATTATTTCAGACCAAAGCTTTTCGACGACACGTTTATTATATGTGGTCATAGATAAAACAACTTCGCGGTTGATTACCCCTACTTCCGCCGAGGTGCTTGCTTGACACGCGATCCGGTGAGTACCTCGACTTGCAATTCCGATTAACTGTTCGGCTGTATAGAAATCAACGATCCTGCGATTGCCAGAACTTGTAATATGATAGGTAAAGACGAGGCCACTTTTTATTTCGAACACGGATTCCGCAGGCGTGTTTTGTCTGAACAAATGGCTTCCGGCAGGATAGATCACGGTCTGCCCGACGCTACTCAGATCGAAAATGGTGTCACCCGTACGAATTGAACTAAAAATGCGGTTAGCCGACGTTATCTTTTGAGGTGACTTAGAACGCGAGCATTGTCGGGTGAGCGCGCGGGATACATACTCGTCCATAACTTGACGCCTCAACTCAGAACAACAAATTCGCCATTTTCGCTACCGAAGATAGCAGGCGTTATGTGACGGTGGAATGAAAGCATTGATTTAGATCGATGAAGAAAGCCGCCTTGGACGTGAAGAGTTCACCTTCGGCTTGGCAACCTTGAGACCCGATCTGAGCCGCCAATAAGCGGAGCCTGAGCGACTATGAGCCACGCGACGTTCAACCGGTCGACGGATGGGCTGCCTACCGCCGTCGATCCCGCGCACCTCGCTGCGACCCTCGCCGAGCAGCGGCCCGAGGACGTTGTCGATCTACTTAACCAGAACAAACCTGGATTTGCCGCCGCCGTTCTGTTGGCTTCTCCGGACCCGAAGGCAGTCGCGGTGTTCGATCAGCCGGAGCTTAGAAATGGTTCTGCCATCGCGTCCATCCTGCCGGCTGATCGGGCGGCGCGGCTGCTCAACCAGGTGTCGGCGGACCGGCTAGCTGACATTTTCCGCGAGATGCGGGTGTCGGACCGCAACCATCTGCTCGCCCTTGTCAGCTCTGAGACGAGGAGCACGCTCGAAAGGCTGCTGCGCTACCCTGACGACTGCGCAGGCTCGATCATGACCACCGAGTTCGTCGCAGTTCCTGCAGACTGGACGGTCGAGCAGGTACTCGCGCACGTGCGCGAGGTCGAACACACGCGCGAGACGGTCTACGCCATCTATGTGCTCGACGCGGATGGCACCCTGCTGAGGGCTTTGTCGCTGCGGCGCCTGATTGCCGCCGATCCGAAAGGCGACTTGCTTGCCGTCGCTCCAAACCTCACACCACTTGCGGTCGCCCCGGACGCACCGCTCGAAGAGGCCGTTCGTCTCATTTCGAAATACAATTTGCTTGCCCTTCCGGTCGTCGATGCCAAGCAGCACCCGATCGGAATCATCACTGTCGATGACGCGGTGGACGTACTCGTTGCACAACAAGATGCCCAGGTGCAGCATTTTGGCGGCATGGAGCCTCTCGACACGCCTTATTTGCGTATCGGCTTCTTCGAGCTAATTCGTAAGCGGGCTGGCTGGCTCTCGCTCCTGTTTCTTGCCGAAATGCTCACCGCCTCCGCGATGCAGACCTATCAGGACGAGCTGGAAAGGGCGATTGTGTTGTCTCTGTTCATCCCCCTAATCATGAGTTCCGGCGGAAATTCGGGTAGTCAGGCTACATCCTTGGTGATCCGAGCGCTGGCAGTGCGGGACATGCACCTGCAGGATTGGTGGCGCGTTATTCTGCGTGAGCTGCCGGCAGGGATCCTGCTCGGCGCCGTCCTCGGTGCGCTCGGTGCGACCCGCATCGCCGTATGGCAGGGTCTGGCAGTGTTCGATTACGGGCCGCACTGGAAGCTGATCGCACTTACGGTCGTGCTGGCCTTGGTGGGCATCGTGACGTTCGGTTCGATTGTGGGTTCGATGCTGCCCTTTGTCTTGAAGCGCCTGGGGTTCGACCCAGCGACCGCGTCGGCGCCTTTCGTTGCAACGCTCGTAGACGTAAGTGGGATCGTGATCTACTTCACCGCTGCGAGCCTCGTTCTACGAGGAACCCTATTGTAGGCGCGCCGAAGAAAAACGATCTGCATCAGCAGGAGCGTTTTGGCGCGATGTCCACCGGCAAATTTCGGTCATTGGCCCATCTCGGCCCACTCCTATCGTAGCCCAGCCTTCGCGTGTTTTTGTCGAGCGCCCCGGGACACGATGAAAGCGCCACGAGCTGTATGTCCATTGTGGCTAACCTGCTGTGGGCCCTTGGAATCATCCGTCCAGGCATTCATTGGGCTCCAATAATGCGTCTTTCCACACGCTGGGCAGACAATCGGAACTGGCACGTTGGGAAGCGTGTCGAACTGCACCACCCAGGTCGCAAGCCCGGTCGGGATCACCCGGCCAGTATATGGGCACCGAGTGACAATATTGGCCATCGAGAAACCTCAGGACCGCGTCCGTCGTCCTGAAGGACGGCGACTGGTCATCCGTCGCAAGCTTCATTGTCAGTCCGCCAATATAGCCGAGCAAATAAAAATCAGATCAAATCAGGTAGCCGTGAACAGCAGCAGAACCGTGTTGATCTGAATCAACTATCGAGACGAGCCTGAAACCCGCGAACGCAGTGCGAAGCCTACCCCGGAGGGCCCGATAAGTGCTATTCTGGGCTGTCCTCGAGCGAAATTACCTCGGTCGCCGCTGGCGAGCAGCTTCGGGTCGGCCTTATCCGCTCTACAAGAGCCGCAGTTAAGACAGCGCGATCGCCAAGTCCGTTAGTGGCCCAAAGCGGACGTAACACGGAAGGGCGTTTTAGGTCAGCTTCTGACCCAACGTGGACACTGTGTTACGCGTATTCTCCTTTGTCTGCAGATGATCAGGACAACACCGCAAGGCCGGAAGCAATAAGCACGTGCAACCGCGAAGCTGCAAAGTGGCGATACAGCGATTGGCAAACAGCCCAAATAACCGCTTATCGGGACTGCATGACACGGCACGGTCAATCCTCCGAGTAACGAATAACGGAGCCGCACTATTGGAGAGACAGCCGCTAGGCGGTCTTTCTGTTTGTGCTATTTGTTGGCGAATGTCGGCTATTGGCCCATCTCGCCCAAGCCGAACTTGCACACGGCGACTGCTCTGAGGAGCAGAGCGGACCTAGACGCGGGGCGCCCTAATGGCGGCTAATGACCCCCAACGGACATCGGCGCACCTTGTAGTAGCAGCTAGTGACCGACGTCTCTCCGAAACTACCCCCCAGTCGCAGAACTGTCATGAGCGCCGTTCAAAACGTGTTCCCATTCATCTGATCCTCCTCACCTGATCCTACGGTTGGAGTTTGCGCATGCGTCGGACCCTTTTTGTCGGTACCGTGTTTCTGCAAATCGTTGTTGGCGCGGGCGTTTTCGCGCAAACACCCGCCTCGCAACCGCATAACGTTGTGCTGTTCATCGCTGATGGGCTGCGCTCGCGCTTGGTCGATGACACCACTGCTCCGACAATGACGGCAATTGCGCGTGAAGGCGTCAATCTGCGGAATAGCCACGCGCTATTCCCGACCTTCACGACCGCCAATGCTTCGGGCATGGCGACCGGCCATCAGATCGGCGACACTGGTGACTTCTCGAACACAATCTACGCCGGGTTCGCGGTGCCCGGCGCCAACAACAGCTCCACACCCTTTCTCGAGAATGATCAGGTACTAGGCGACATCGACGATCACTTCGGCGGCAACTATCTCGATGAGGCGACGATTCTCAAGCTCGCGCGCGACAAGGGCTGCAGCACGGCGTCTATCGGCAAGGTCGGCCCGGTGCTGATCTTCGATCCGACGGAACGCAGTGGCGATCAAACCATCATCGTGGACGACGCGACCGGTACGCCAAAGGGTATTCCGTTGTCTACGCACCAAGCTGTGGCCTGTTTTTCGGTGCCCTCTTATTCTTATGCGGTGGAGAGTGCTAGAGAACCAACTATCTGCATTGCGAGAAAGGGTTGACACTCTGTTTCCGATCGCGGGCGAGCGCGAAAACAGCCAAAGGGCTGTAGCCACCAGCCTGGGGATTTCGCGGGTCGGTTTTGACAAATCAAGGCCAGTGACATCAGGCGGCTGACGCCGGCTGCAGGCCGAGCAACAACGTTGGGATAAGTTCGGACACGGTCGGATGAATCGGCACCGCCCAGCGGAGCTGATCGTAAGGGGTTTTTGCATTGATGGCATCGAGGATGCCGTGGATCGCCTCGTCGCCGCCGGTGCCGAGAATCGACGCACCAAAGATCTGCTTCGTTGAGGGATCGGCAAGAACCTTCATGAAGCCGAGAATCTCGTCCTTCTCGACCGCGCGGCCGACACGCGTCATTGGGCGGGTGGAAGAAAGATAAGGCAGGCCGCGGGCACGCACCTGTGCTTCGGTCATGCCGACTCGCCCGAGCGGCGGATCAATGAAGAGTGCGTATCCAAGGACACGATCACTGACGTGCCGTTTATCGCCGTCAAGCAGATTGGCGGCGACGATCTCATAATCATTGTAAGAAGTGTGGGTGAACGCGCCGCGGCCGTTGCAGTCGCCGAGCGCCCAGATGCCGGTGATGTTTGTCTGAAGACTTTCGTCGACCATGATGTAGCCGCGCGGATCGAGCGCAACGCCGGCGCGGTCGAGGCCGAGATCGTCCGTATTGGGGCGGCGGCCGACGGCCAACAGGACATCAGAGCCGAGGATCTCCGGTTCGCCCTGCATACAATCGACGCCGACTCGCACGCCGGGATTTCCCCTGGCAAATCGGATGCATTCGGCGGACGTACGGATATGGATGCCTTCCCTTTCAAGGATATCGCGCACCGCGTCGGACACGTCGGGGTCTTCGCGGCCGACCAGCTTCCGTCCCATCTCGACGACGGTCACCTCGGCACCAAAGCGCCGGTATATCTGGGCGAACTCGAGCCCGATATAGCTGCCACCGATCACTACCAGGTGCTCCGGCACGCGCTCAAGCTCCAGGATCGAGCCGTTGGTGAGATAGGAAATCTCGTTCAGGCCCGGCAGATCAGGCACGATCGCACGCCCGCCGACATTGATAAAAATGCGCGGAGCGGACAAAAGCTCTGCGCCGACCCTCACCTCTTTCGGCCCCTCGAACTGGGCCGAGCCCTGGAAGACCGTGCATCCCTTCATGTTACGCAGCCAGTTCTCGACCCCTTTGCTAGAGTTTGCGGTGACAGTCGCCGCCCGGCTCCTGACCTTGCGCATGTCAATCCTGACCGGCTGATCCAGCACGATGCCATAGTCCGCGCCGCGCCGCGCCAGATGCGCCGCATAAGCGCTGGCGACCAGCGTCTTGGTCGGCATGCAGCCGGTGTTGACACAGGTGCCGCCGAACTTGTCGCGCTCGATTAGGGCGACCTTCATTCCGCTCACGGTCAGGCGGCTGGTGAGCGAGGGCCCCGCCTGCCCCGCCCCGATCACGATCGCATCGAAAGTCTGAGTCATCTTTAATCACCCAAATTCGTTGAGGACAAAGGTCGACGCTCGAGCAAGCCTGCATAGTCTGCTTATGTGCTGGTTTTTGGACGCCGGCAACGACGAGCCGCGCCGAAAGGTTTGTGCTACTTTGTGTGCATCGAAAAAGGCTCGGGCCCACAATGGCGGCGAGCGGCTAGAGAGGACTTCCGGCCTCCAGGACATGGCGCGACTGCTATCAGTGAACGTGGGGCTTCCACGTGACATCGCATGGAACGGTCGCACCGTACACACCGGGATTTGGAAAAATCCTGTGCGTGGCCGCTGTCGGGTCGGCCGGTTGAACCTGGACGGAGACGGCCAAGGCGACCTGACCGGCCACGGGGGTGAGCAGCGAGCCGCCTTTGTCTACCAGACCGAATCGTATCGCTACTGGCAGGAGCGGCTGAAGCGGACCGACTTCGTCCACGGACAGTTCGGCGAGAACTTCACGGTCGAAGGATTGCCCGACGATGCTGTTTGCATCGGCGACCGCTATCAAATCGGCGGCGCACTGTTCGAGGTCACTCAACCTCGCGTTACCTGCTATCGCGTTGGCATTCGGATGAACGAGCCGCGGATGCCGGCATTGCTCACATCCAGCGGACGGCCGGGGTTCTACTTCCGCGTCCTGCAGGCAGGCGAGGTTGGCGCCGGCGACGAAATCGTGAAGGTGGGAGAGGCGAACGAGCGAATGACCGTCGCGGAGATCAACGCGCTTCTCTATTCGCCCAATCATTCACGCAATCGATTGGAGCGCGCCTTGCGGATCGAGGCGCTTTCGCCCGGATGGCGCGCGTCGCTTGAGACGTTATTGCAGAGCCCAATGACTGCCGTGGGGGTTGGCAACGCAGGGCTCGCGCCAGCAGCAGCGGCGCATCCGGCTGCGCCGGGATTTCAGCCGCTCGAGGTGAAGGCCGTCGCGCAGGAGTCCGCAGACGTCCTCTCGCTGTCGATGCGGCATCCGGACAACCAGCCGCTGCAAACGGCTCTGCCCGGCCAGTACGTAGTCTTGCGTCTTGGACGGGCCGGTGGCTCGCCACTCTTTCGCAGCTACTCGCTCTCGGGTGCCCCCTCCACAGAGCGCTATCGAATCAGCGTGAAGATCGAGCCGAATGGAGCCGCTGGGACCTACCTGCGCGAGCATGCCCGGGTGGGCGATGTTCTTTACGTCAGCTCGCCGCGCGGAAGCTTCATCCTGCAATCCGGGGGACGGCCAGTGGTGTTGCTCAGCGCAGGTATCGGGGCGACGCCTGTTCTGGCGATGCTGTACGCGCTGGCGGCGGCCCGTTCGACACGGCAGGTCTTGTGGCTGCACACGGCTCGCGACGGGCAGCATCATCCATTTGCCACCGAAGTCCGCCGCCTCATGCGTTCGCTCGCTCACGGCCGCAGTTATGTTTGCTACAGCAGGCCTGGCTCGCACGACAAGATGGGCGACGATTTCGACGCAACCGGTCACCTGTCGCGATCGGTCTTCGACGAAATCGGCATCCCGCCAGGGGCAGATGTCTACTGCTGCGGGCCGACTCGCTTCATGGCAGACATGAAAGAGGCGCTCGCTGCCTTGGACGTGGCGCCGGAGCGGATTCATTTCGAAATCTTCAACGGTAGCGAGTCGATGACTCCCGGTGTCGTTGGCGCAGCGACGCGAGCTCCACATCCGCCCAGAGACGACGCCGACACCGGTCCGCTGGTATCGTTCGCGCGAAGTGGCATCGCCGCGCACTGGAAGGCGTCAGCTTACCAGAGCATTTTGGAGCTCGCCGAAGCGAGCGACGTCCCGGTCCGTTGGTCGTGCCGGACCGGTGTTTGTCACAACTGTGAGAGCGGCTTGGTTTCGGGCGCGGTCGCCTATGAACCGCAGCCACTTGAGAAGCCCGCCGGCGGCAACCTTCTCGTTTGCTGCTCACAACCGACTGGGGACATCGTCATCGATTTGTGAACCCTGAAGGCGACGCGGAGCAGTCTCTGCCCTGATCGCGATCCCACTGGCCATGGGCTTCGGAATGTTTGCTTTCACCGCGTTGGGCGACAGATATTTTGCTTATGGCGCGCTCGCCGGACTTTACGCAGCGACGACGGCCGGCTTGGGTAAGGCGGACGCGAGCGCCAGTAGTAGATTAAGTCTGCTGCTGACCCAAAGCGGACAGGGCGGTTTGCATGTCCGATTGCTCGCCGCTTGTGCCATAGGGCGTCAGCGCACCCAACCTTCAGTCTTCATGATCGCAGCTCCCCGATCACTTAACAGGAAGTCAATAAATTGTCGGGCTTGCGGATCGGCGTCGTGCGCCAATACCACGTTTACATCGCGCCAGATTTTGCGCTGATTTGAGAGTTCAACAATTTCGGCAACGTCGGAATGCGTGATTGGCCAATCCGGCCAGGTAATCCAAGCGTCTGCGTTTTTATCCACAAACAGCTTGAAGCTCGGGCCGCTGCCCTTGCCGAAGCCGACAATATTCTTGCGGAAGCGTTTGATATCCTCCAGCCGTCCTTCGCGGCCCGCCACATCTTCCCACACGCCAGTTCCGGAGGTATTGGCCACACCTGCACCTTCGGTCACCACGATCCGCATCCCGTCCTTCAGCAGATCGTCGAAGCCATTAATGCCTTTTGGATTGCCTTTTTTCACGGCGATGATCGCCGGCCGAATATAGATCGGATTCACATTATCCCATGTGAAGTCCTGATATGTTTCGAGCAAGGCTGTGACATCTTCCTCCGCGGTGCCCCACAGGATGTCGGCGTCCGCTTGCGCTTTTTTCGACCATGTGGGCTCGGGGCCTCCAGTTATTTCCACGCGTATTCCGGTTTCCGCTTGGAAGACTTTGGCCACCTTCTTGAAGGCTGTATCTGGCCCGCCAGCGCCGTAGAGTCTGACGATACCGTCTCTCGCATTGTGCTTAATCGTGGGGTCGGGGATTTCGTGCGCTCTGGCTTGCGACAAAAACACCGCGAGGATGACAACCGACATCTCGATTATTCGGGGGGCCATCGTGGCTCGACGAGCATTTCTGGACATTCGTCTCGCTCCGTACTTTGACAACGCCCCCCCGCAAAAATACTCTAGACCCCGAGCTCCTGCGGCGCGAGCCACAAGTAGCTCCTAGACTTCGCCCAGCCGGAACTCATGATACGTGCTTTGCGCCAAGGCTTGCGAAAGCCCGGTGTCGGCGGACAGGCGCCATTGGAATGGTGATAACCGATTTTTTTGTCCTATGCGGGCTGAGTATGTGACGGATCGCATGCGTCTAAGCCGTGTATTCATAAAATCTGTGATGTCCGATTTTTGCGGTAGAGCGGAGATGGCCTCCTGCGCTGCAAAGCGGAGTTCGGGCTTCGATAGACACGCCCCAGACCGTCTATAAACTGAACGCACATCAACTAATCGAACTGGAATTGCGGCGCCGAGTAATAGTTTCGTGGGTATAGATCAATAACGGGGCTTTCCATGATCGTAGGGATGTCCGTCGGAGCTTTCACGCTCTTGCATGTCCTCATTACTCTGGTCGCGATTGGGAGTGGACTGATTGTTGTGGGCGGGATGTTCGCTTCGCATAAGTTGCCTGGTACGACCGCAATCTTTCTTTTCACGACGGCACTGACCAGCGTAACGGGGTTCCTTTTTCCCATACACGGCTTCACGCCGGCTTTGGGTGTCGGTATCCTGGCTTGCTTGATCCTGCTGGTCGCGCTGTTTGCTTTATACAAAGAGCACTTGGCAGGCGCATGGCGCTGGGTCTACGTGATCGCGGCGATCGCGTCGCTCTATCTAAACGTTTTCGTTTTGGTCGCGCAAAGCTTCATGAAGGTTTTGGCGCTCAATGTGTTGGCTCCGACGCAGTCTGAGCCGCCGTTCGCAATCACGCAGGCCGCAGTGTTAGCGATCTTCATTCTGATTGCACTCATCGCCGTGGTTAAATTCCGGCCGGTCACTAAAGTGCGGGTGTAGTCGGTTTGCGATGCAAATGTCCGCTCCTGACCGATTCCG
>Ga0207777_1000187_pt1 | contig 15445 bp, 13 predicted proteins | sample LuqExpMetageno35_FD_187793 | JGI IMG/M metagenome (GOLD analysis project Ga0207777, IMG submission 187793) | Tropical forest soil microbial communities from Luquillo Experimental Forest, Puerto Rico - Sample 35 (SPAdes) | ecosystem: Environmental > Terrestrial > Soil > Tropical forest ...
CGAGGCGAGCCGCGCCACCTCGGCGGCGACGTCGTTGATGCGCTCGCGCAGCAACGCGGTTTCTACCCGCTCGGACGCCAAGGACTCCTCGGCCTCGCGCTTCATATTGGCGACCTCTTGGGTGAGCCGAGTGCACTCGTCCTCGGTACGCTCGAGTTCGGCCTGGCGTTGGGCCTTCTCGGCGTTCAGTTTTTCGATCGCGGATCGACTGCGGCTATCAAGCTCAGCAATGGCCCCGCGCAGATCGCCCTCGGTCTTGTGCGCGATTTCGATCTGGCCACGCAGCTGCTTGAGTTCGAATTCGCGTTCGATAAGTATCCGTGACTGCTCGCCCAGCCGGCTCTCTAGATTCTCGGCGCGGCGACCGACGATTTCAGTCTCGGTGGTCTGCGCTACCAAAGCCTGCTCGAGCTCGGCAACGCGGCGGCCGAGATTCTCCGCTTTGCCGCGCTCTTCCGTCAATTCCTGGGTTGCGGCCTTCAGCTCGACCCGCTCGGCATCGCGTCGGTCTGCAACCGCCTTGAGCTCTGCGCCGGCGCCGTCAAGCTGCTTCCTCAGCGCCTCGACTTGCATCTTGAGCGCGATGATCTCGACCTTCTGCGCGTCGGTCAGGCTGTTGCGCTCGTCGAGTTCGCTCATCAGTGTGGCAAGCTCGGCCTCCTTATCGGAGAGCGCACGTTGGCCTTCGAGCATCGCGCTCGTTTTGACGGCGACTTCTTCCTCCGTGGTGCGCAACTGATCGCGCAACACCTCGTTGCGCGCTTCCAGTGCGAGAATGGTGGCGGTCTTTTCGCCCAGTTCGATCTTAAGCTGATTGATAGCATCGCCTTTCATGCCAAGCTCGGCGAGCTGGCTCGTACTTTTCGTCTTGAGGTTTTCGACGCTCATTTCGAGGCGTCGCGTCGACATTGCAAATTCGGCGCGCAGTTGATCCTTGTCAGCTTGAATCTCGGCCATGGACAATGGAGTTGCAGCCTCGAGGCGGCGTATGGTCAACCGCACCGCACGAGCATGCACAAGGGCTACGGCGACGAGCCCAATGAGAGCCGCGACCAGAAACCCGATCCCGAAATACATGATGGGTTCAATCATGAGCGACGCCTCCAGATTCACCCAAGCCCGCGATTTCCCAGCGGAAACCCTGACATGGAGGGTTGAGCGCCACCAGCGCAAGCCAACATTAACCTACGGCCGCTGCGGCGTCGCCGGCTGTGTTCCGGCCGGATCGTCACAATCGGTCGAAAGCGTGCGCTCAAGTAAAGGATGATCCGCTCAGAACGGATTCCACGTCGCATTCGGGGTGAATTTCAAGTAACCGATATTGGCGCCCAGCCGAAAACCGACGCCGGAGCGGATCGGAACTACCACGATATTGTTCGCGGTCAGCGCGGTCATGCCGAAGCCGCCGATGAAATAGGCAGAACCGTCGATACCAGCAAAACGTTGATAGATCGCCTCGGTTGCCGGCAGATTGTATACCAACATCATGGTGCGGGCGCCTTCGCCGCCGGTATCGAAGCCGACCGACGGGCCCTCCCAGAACACGCGGCGGTCGCCGGCATTCTTAGTGTAAAGCTTGCCGTCGCCATAGCGCAGCCCGACCACAAAAGCACCGCTGCCTTCCTGGCCAAGCACATAGCCGTTGGGTTGGCCCCAGCGGCTGACTGCGGTCTCAACTACCTGCGCTAACCCGCGCGATACCGTACCGAAGAAGCGGTGCCCCTCCTGCACCAGTTCGTCGATGGTGAAGGTGCCGGGCCGCCGCTCTTGGGTGAGGCCGAAATCGGCGCTGCATACGAGCAGAGCCAGCGTCAGAACGGCAAGGCGCAGGGTCGCGCGCATCGAGTACTCCATTCAATAATAATGCGGGCCAAGCCCCATTAGAAAGTCCCGTTTAACTGGTTGCTCACGTGGAAGGCGGTAGTGTGGCGGCGTGATCTTGACGTCCCGAATCGCACAAATTTCGCCAAGGACTATGACTGTAGCGCGGCAGTAACGGAAGTCGGCCGCCCTGACCATCTGGGCTCTCGCCGCTAGTATTACGATACCAGTCAGCGCGACGGAGGCCAAAGTCGACCGAATCGCGGTCAATGACTGGACTGGCCGAGCCATCAACGGCTTTGACCCCGGTGGCCGATTTCACAGATGGCCCGATCGGTCGGTGATCAGCGCGCGAGCAGTTTTGCCTTGTCTGGGTCGCCCCAAGCAACGAAGGCCGGCACGCGGAAATTCTCTGCCACTCGGCCATAGACTATCGGCGCACCCTGCGGGGTCGAAACCACCCCCCCAGCCGCGACCAGCAGCGCATGCCCGGCCGCCACGTCCCATTCGCAGGTGGTGGCAAGCCGCGGATAGACGTCAACCGCGCCCTCCGCGATCTGGCAGAATTTGATTGCCGATCCGCTCGGCTGCCGCGTGAGCGGTCCGAGCTGCGCGAGGAACGCATCGGTATTTGGATCAAAATGGGAGCGGCTTACCGCCGCTACGGCACCTTGTCCCGGCCAGCGCCGCGTTTGAATCGGCTGCGGCTCGGTTGCTCCGTCCGGCGTGAGCCGCAGACGGTCGGCGCCGGTCCCGACGATGCCGCGCCAGAGCTGGCCGCGGTTCGGTGCAGCAACGATGCCGGCGATCGGCGTGCCGCCGGTGATGATCGCGAGATTGACCGTGAACTCATCGGAGCCCGCGAGGAATTCCTTGGTGCCGTCGAGCGGGTCCACCATCACGAAGCTGCGGTCGAGCGCAGGCGCTGCACGCCGACCGCTCATTTCTTCCGCTACCACAGGAACGCCGGGCAGCAGGCGCGCAAGGCCTTGCAGGATTTCCGCCTCCGACGCCTCGTCGGCGGCCGTGACCGGCGACTGATCGGGCTTGAGCCGCTGCGCGACTGAGGCGGCGGGCAGCGCGCGGATTACGGCGCAGGCGCGCGCGACAATCGCGGTCAGTTCTGGCAACAGTCGGCGGGCTGCCGCGGGCGGAATATCGCGATCAGACATTTAAAGTGTCGTCCTTGCGGCGTTGCGCAATCCTTGGCGCTGACGCTAGTGCGGTGTATCACGCGCCGAAGGCAATATTAGTGGCGATTCGTTAGTTTCGTCGCACCCTGCATACCTAGCGGAGGCCCGTGCATGTCCGGATCCATTGAAGCGCTTGATCTCGCGGCCCTGCTATGTTCGCGCGTGTGTCACGATCTGATCAGCCCGGTCGGTGCCATCGTCAACGGCCTGGAAGTGCTGGCGGAGGAAAAGGACGAGGAGACCAAGACATTTGCGCTCGATTTAATCAAGAAGAGTGCCACTACAGCCTCCGCCAAACTGCAATTCTGCCGCATCGCATTCGGTGCTGCCGGCTCCGCCGGCGCGCAGATCGATACCGGCGATGCTGAGAAGATTTCACGCGGCCTCCTGGATGATGACAAAACCAGACTCGCCTGGAACCTGCCGCGAGCGCTGCTGGCCAAGAATCGGGTCAAGCTGCTGCTCAATATGCTACTGATCGCCGCCCATACGATTCCACGCGGCGGCCAGCTCACGGTCGATCCGATTGGGGCGGGTGACAACGTGGGTTTCAAGATCAGCGCCACCGGACCCAACGCCAAAGTTCTGCCCGGCGTGCCGCCGCTACTTTCGGGCGAAGCCGGGCCCGAAGCGCTCGACGCCCATCGCGTCCAACCATTCTATGCCGGGCTGCTTGCCGAAGCCTGTGGCGTTAAAGCCGCCATGGCGATGGACGGCGACACCGTGGTTCTCACCGCGCAATAAACACGGTTTATTAGCGTGGGCCTGCGGGTTTTGCCCTGTTAACAAGACATTAAAGCCGCGTGCCGCCCGCTAGTACTGCAACCAAAATTAAACGCTTCACCGACACACTGACCCGAGTTTCAGGGGACGTGGCAGGCGAGCCGCGACCTGTCGCCGAAGGCGTTTTTTATGGACGAATTGCTGCGGGACTTCGTGACCGAGACGAACGAGAGTCTCGACGTGGTCGACGTCGAGCTTGTTCGTTTTGAGCAGGAACCGAATAACGCCAAGATACTTAACAACATCTTCCGGCTCGTCCACACCATCAAAGGCACCTGCGGCTTCCTCGGCCTGCCGCGTCTGGAAGCGCTCGCGCATTCCGCCGAAACGCTGATGGGAAGATTTCGCGATGGCCTGCCGGCGACCAGCGAATCCGTCACGCTGGTGCTCGCCACCATAGACCGCATCAAGAAGATTCTGGACTCACTGGAGCGCGAGCAACGTGAGCCGGAGGGCTCCGACGACGACCTGATTTCCGATCTGGAGCGCATGGTCGAACGGCTTGGCTCCGCACCCGCGCCGCAAGAACCCCCGCAATCAGTTGGCTCACTGACGCCGCAAATGCCAAAACGGGGATCGCAGCCGGGGGAGAGTTCGCTCGACGAGCTCGAACGCGCGTTTCGCGAAACGCCGGTCAATCCGTCCAGTGCGAGATCCGCCAAGCCGCAAGCGGATCCGCCTGCGGCCAAAGATGACGAAGGCGGCAAGAACGGCAATCAGTCGATCCGAGTCACCGTCGACACCCTCGAACATTTAATGACGATGGTGTCCGAGCTGGTGCTCACGCGCAATCAGCTCTTGGAGATCGTGCGCCAACACGAAGACTCCGAATTCAAAGCGCCGCTGCAGCGGCTGTCCAACGTCACCGCGGAGTTGCAGGAAGGCGTGATGAAGACGCGCATGCAGCCGATCGGCAATGCGTGGCAGAAGCTGCCACGCATCGTCCGCGATCTGTCACAGGAACTCGGCAAGAAGATCGAACTAGAGATGCAGGGCGCCGAGACTGAGCTCGACCGCCAAGTGCTCGATCTGATCAAGGACCCGCTCACCCACATGGTGCGTAACGCGGCCGACCACGGCCTGGAGACACCAAAGGAGCGTCATGCCGCCGGCAAGCCCGAGCACGGCCGCATAAGGTTGTCAGCCTATCACGAGGGCGGCTACATCATCATTCAGGTCACCGACGACGGCCGCGGGCTCGATACCGAACGCATCAAGGCCAGGGCAGTGGCGCAGGGTCTCGTCTCGGAAGACGCCGCCGCCAAGTTGTCGGAAGCCGCGATCCACAAGTTCATCTTCCAGCCCGGCTTCTCCACTGTGGCGCATGTCACGAACGTATCCGGCCGCGGCGTCGGCATGGATGTGGTGCGCAATAATATCGACCAGATGGGCGGCACCATCGATGTCAAGTCAATCGCCGGCGTCGGTTTGAGCTTTACCATTAAGATTCCACTCACGCTTGCGATCATCGCGGCGCTGATTGTCGAAGTCGGCGGCGAGCGCTTCGCGATCCCGCAGCTATCGGTGATCGAGCTGGTGCGCGCGCGCAGCAACAGCGAGCACCGTATCGAGCGCATCAAGGACACCGCCGTGCTGCGGCTGCGCGATAAGCTGCTTCCACTCGCGCGCCTGAGCGAAGTGCTGGGAGGCGGCAAGGCGCTGGAGCGCGACTTCGAAGGCGGTTTCATTGTCGTCACCCAGGTCGGCAGCCAGACCTTCGGTATCATTGTCGACGCGGTGTTCCACACCGAGGAAATCGTAGTGAAGTCGCTGTCAAGCAAGCTGCGTCAGATCGCGATGTTCTCTGGCAACACGATTCTCGGCGACGGCTCAGTGATCATGATCGTCGATCCGAGCGGCGTCGCGCAGGCGCTCGGCAGCGCCGTGACGTCACAGTTTCTGGTCGACGATGCAGTAGGCAGCAGTGGCTCCGAGGCCAGCGAACAGGCCACCTCGCTGCTGGTGTTCCGCGCCGGCTCCAGCCAGCTCAAGGCGGTCCCGCTCTCGCTGGTCACCCGTCTTGAGGAAGTCGATGCACGCAAGATCGAAATTTCGAACGGCCGTCATATGGTGCAGTACCGCGGCCAATTGATGCCGCTCATCAGCATGAACGACAACGTACACGTGAAGGGCGAGGGTGCCCAGCCGCTGCTGGTTTTCTCCGACGGCGCCCGCTCGATGGCGCTGGTGGTCGATGAGATCGTAGACATTGTGGAAGACCGCCTCGATATCCAGATCGCCAGCGACACTCCTGGCGTGCTCGGCTCCGCCATCGTCAAGGACAAAGCCACCGAAATCATCGATGTCAGCCACTTCCTGCCGCTTGCCTTCGAGGACTGGTTCCGCCGCAAGGACATGCAGGCGAGCGCCACGCGGCACACGGTGCTGTTGATCGACGATTCGCCGTTCTTCCGTACCATGCTGGCTCCGGTGCTGCAGGCCGCTGGCTATGAGGTGACCGCGGTCGGCTCCGCGAATGAGGCGCTGACGATGCTCAAGCACGGCTGTAGCTTCGACGTCGCGGTCACCGACACCGAGATGCCCGACATGGACGGATTCGAATTCGCCGAGGCGCTGCGCGCCGACGCCAACCTGGCCGATCTGCCGGTGATCGCAATGTCCTCGCGGGTGTCGGCCGACGCGGTTGAGCGCGGTCGTCAGGTCGGTTTCCACAACTACGTTGCCAAGTTCGACCGACAGGGACTGATTGCGGCGCTCAAGGAGCAGACCGTCGTCGAGAGGGCGGCATGAAGGTCCGAGCATGAGTAACGAAACCGGCGACCACCACCTGAAGGAATACGTCACCGCTGTGGTTGGCGGCCAGCTCTTTGGTCTGCCTATTTTGCACGTACAGGACGTGTTCATTCCGGAGCGGGTAACGCGGGTGCCATTGGCGCCGCCGGAAGTCGCAGGAGTGCTCAATCTGCGCGGCCGTATCGTGACGCTTATCGACATGCGCGGCCGACTCGGCCTCAATGCGCGCGATGGCAAGCGGCCGTCAATGGCTATCGGCGTTGAGTCGCGCGGGGAATCTTACGGGCTTTTGATCGACAGTATCGGCGAGGTGCTCAAGGTCGATGATGCCGCGCGCGAGCCTAACCCGATCAATCTCGATCCGCGCCTAGCGAGCGTATCGGCCGGTATTCACCGACTGGAAGGTCAACTGTTGATGCTGATCGACATCGAAAGCGTGCTCGATATCGAAACGACTACGATGGCGGCATAAGCAAAGTTTGAATGGAACGCGATTTGCGGGCCGACACCCGCAAACAAACATGAGGCGGTGCGATGAAAACGTGTTTAGTGGTTGATGACTCAAGTGTGATCCGAAAGGTGGCGCGACGTATCCTTGAAGGGCTCGAATTCCAGATCGTGGAAGCCGAGGACGGCGAGCAGGCGCTCGATGCCTGCAAGCGTCAGTTGCCGGAAGCGATCCTGCTCGACTGGAACATGCCGAAGATGGACGGCTACGAGTTCCTACGATCGCTACGCAGGTTGCCCGGCGGGGACGGTCCCAAGGTAGTGTTCTGCACCACCGAGAACGATGTCGCGCACATCGCGCGCGCTTTGCATGCGGGTGCCAACGAGTACATCATGAAGCCGTTCGACAGGGAGATTGTCGAGGCCAAGTTTCAGGAAGTCGGGCTGATCTGACCGCGCCGTCGCTAGTGCCCCGCGTAAACACGAGTACAGTGCGATGAGCGTTGCCGTCGCTCCGCAGCCTCCCGTCGCCGCCATTAGTCGGCGTATCCGCGTCATGATCGTCGACGATGCCGTCGTCGTGCGCGGCCTGTTCGCGCGCTGGGTGGAAGCCGAGCCCGATCTAGAAGTGGTTGCCTCGCTGCGCACCGGCCGCGATGCCGTGGAGCAGGTCGGAAGTGCCGATCCCGACGTGGTAGTGCTGGACGTCGATATGCCGGATCTCGACGGCATCGCTGCGCTGCCGTTGCTGCTCGCCAAGAAGCGCAATCTCGTCGTAATCATGGCCTCGACGCTGACCCGGCGTAACGCTGAGATCAGCTTGCGCGCGCTCTCGCTCGGTGCCGCCGATTGCATCCCGAAGCCGGCCGGCAATCACAAAGTCACCACTTCCGTCAATTTCCGCCGCGATCTGATCGATAAGATTCGACAACTCGGTCTGCGTGCGAATCGGTTGAAGTTCGGCCATGGGCGCGAGGCGCTGGCGGGGCGGGGCGCGCGGCCGCTGCAGTTGCACCCGCCCGAAAACCTGCACAAACCGATCGCGCTGCGGCCGATGCCGAGCACGCCGCCGCGCATCCTGCTGATCGGGTCCTCCACCGGGGGGCCGCAGGCGCTCAATACCATCCTTGGCCAGATCGGCGGCGTGATCGACCGCGCGCCGGTGCTGATCACCCAGCATATGCCGCCGACATTCACGGCCATCTTGGCGGAGCATCTAGCCCGCATCGTCAACCGCCCGGTGCGGGAGGCGCGGGACGGCGAGGAGATCAACGCCGGCACCATCTACATCGCCCCCGGCGGCAAGCACATGGAGGTGGCGTGCCGCCACAGCACCGCAGTGATTGCGCTCAACGACGGCGCGATGATCAATTTTTGCAAGCCGGCGGTTGATCCACTGTTTGCCTCCGCCGGTGAGGTGTGGGGCCACAAGGCGCTGGCGCTGGTGCTCACCGGCATGGGCGCCGACGGCTTGCGCGGGGCGCAGGTGCTGGTCGCCGCAGGCGGCCATGTGCTGGCGCAGGACGAGGAGACTAGTGTGGTCTGGGGCATGCCCGGCCAGGTCGCGGTGGCCGGACTGTGTTCGGCCGTGCTGCCGCTGTCGGAGATCGGTCCGCGCGTCAGCCGGCTGTTCGCGGGAGAGCGTAAATGATCCCGGAGGACTTCGACTATCTCCGCAAGCTGTTGCGCGAGCGCTCCGGCCTGGTGCTGGCGGCCGAAAAGCAGTACCTCGCCGAAAGCCGACTGCTACCAGTAGCGCGTAAGCACCGGCTTTCCTCGCTCGCCGATCTGGTCGAGCGGCTGAAGACCACCAGCCCCGGCGTACTGGCGACCGAGGTCATCGAGGCGATGACCACCAACGAGACTTTGTTCTTTCGGGACAAGATTCCGTATGATCAATTCCGCGACATCATCGTGCCGGCGCTGATAGCGAGCCATTCGTACCGCCGCAGCATCCGCATCTGGTGCGCCGCTGCCGCAAGCGGACAGGAACCCTATTCCCTGGCGATGATCCTGCGCGAGATGAACCAGCTACTCGCGGGCTTCAAAATCGAAATTCTGGCCACGGACCTGTCGAATGAGATGCTGGAGAAGGCCAAGACCGGCATCTACAGCCAGTTCGAGGTGCAGCGCGGCCTGCCGATCCAACAGCTGATCAAATATTTCGCACGGGTGGGCGAGTTTTGGCAGATTGCACCGGAACTCCGCGCTATGGTGTCGTTCCGTCAGCTCAATCTGCTGCAGGATTTTGGCCATCTTGGTTCATTCGACCTCATCTTCTGCCGCAACGTGCTGATCTACTTCGACCAGCCGACCAAGAAGGCGGTGCTCGAGCGGCTGTCGCGCTTAATCGAGCCCGACGGCTTCCTGGTGCTGGGTGCCGCCGAAACCGTGATCGGACTGACCGACACGTTCAAGCCGATGGTCAACCAGCGCGGGCTCTATGTGCCACAGCGTAAACCCACCGCGCAGTCCGAACGCAGCAACGTGCTGAAGTTCGTAGCGAAAGCATAGATTGATAACCGCAATCTTTCTCATTTCATTGCCCGGCCTGACAGGGTCAAAATAGTTTGTCGATATTTTCCCGTGCCTGCCACGTCAGCTCCGTAGGGCTCTGGGCTAAGTGTGCATTGGCGGCGGGTGCCGGCTCGCTCTACACGGGCATCCGAGCGTTGATTGGGTCGTAGCAGCAAACCCAAGGCCCGATTTTCATTTCGATCCCAATAAAAAGGCCCCGCCATTATCGCGGGGCCAAGTAATGATGGGAGAGTATGCGAAGCCGCAATTACTACTTAACGCGGTGGAAAGTCCGGCTGATTAGGCTGGGATCCTCTCGTCCGCTTCGGTCGGCTCGCGCAGCACGTAGCCGCGGCCCCACACTGTCTCGATGTAGTTCTTTCCGCTCGAGGCGTTGGCGAGCTTCTTACGCAGCTTGCAGATGAACACGTCGATGATCTTGAGCTCCGGCTCGTCCATGCCGCCGTAGAGATGGTTGAGGAACATCTCCTTGGTGAGCGTGGTGCCCTTGCGCAGTGAGAGCAGCTCGAGCATCTGATATTCTTTGCCGGTGAGGTGCACGCGCTGGCCGGAAACCTCCACCGTCTTGGTGTCGAGGTTGACGATGAGATCGCCGGTGTTGATGACCGACTGGGCATGGCCCTTTGACCGACGCACGATGGCGTGGATGCGGGCAATCAGCTCGTCCTTGTGGAACGGCTTGGTCATGTAGTCGTCGGCACCGAAGCCGAGCCCTTTCACCTTGTCCTCGATGCCGGCGAGGCCGGATAGGATCAAGATTGGGGTCTTGACCTTGGACACCCGCAAGCTGCGCAGAACCTCGAAACCCGACATGTCGGGGAGGTTCAGGTCGAGCAGGATGATGTCGTAGTCGTAAAGCTTGCCGAGGTCGACGCCCTCCTCACCGAGGTCGGTGGTGTAGACGTTGAAGCTCTCGGATTTGAGCATCAGCTCGATGGATTGAGCGGTCGCGCTATCGTCTTCAATGAGTAGAACGCGCATTTAAGTCCCCTATCTCGCCGCAACCGGGCCTTAGGTCTGCGCCGCGACGGGCGGCGAGTTTATAAAAACGCGGTGGGACAAACCGATTCGACACTATCCCGGCATGGTTAACAAAACCTGATTCTCGTGTGCAAGCATTCACTGGCGGGTTCGTCCCGCATCGTCTTAAGATCTTGCAAGAGAGTGGTTTTTTGGCAACGTACCGGTTTAATGCTCCAGTTTAAGAGTCAGACCTAGCCGGGCGATTCGAACGCGGTTCGTCCCACGGACGATGACCCAATGATTAACGACCCGGGTAAACACCAAGTTAAAGCCGGGGGTAGGTCAGTAAGCCTAAGGCGAAGTTTACGGCGATTTTTTCGCAGCCCCGGCCCAGCTATGGAATCTGCAACTATGAATGTGCAGCCGGAAAGCGCCGGCCGAGCAAGTCGTCGAATTCTACGTCGTCAAAATCTATGGTCGCGTGTCATGTCGGTCGGCGCGCGGCTGACGGTGGAAGGCAGCGGGTGGTCGACCCCCCTGGGAGGTCGTTGACTTCGAGGGCAAGCACGCGCTGGCAATGCCGCTCGCCGCGCTCGACGGCGCGCGGCGTGGCTGCCGCGCGGTAGTGTCGACCGACGCCGCCATGATCTGCCCGTCCGAGCGCTGGCTCGGCCGCGTGGTCAACGCTATGGGCGAGCCGCGAGCCGATCGACGGGCAGAGGCCGTTGGTGCTGGGGCCATCGCCCTTTCCATTCCGCAATTCGCCGCCGGGTGGGGGTCCACTCGACCGCGGCGTGCGCGTGCTCAATACCTTCACCTTCGTCACCTGCTTCCGCGGCCAGCGCATGGGCATCTTCTCCGGTTCTGGGGTCAGCAAGTCGGTGCTACTGTCGATGCTGGCGTGCAATGTAGCGGCTGACGTGTCGGTCATTGGCCTTGTTGGCTAGCGCGGTCGCGAGGTGCACGAGTTTCTGCAGGACGATCTCGGCGGCACGGACGAGCCGGCGCTGATGCGGCGGCAGGCGGCCTACCTCACGCTCACCATCGCCGAATTCTTCCGCGATCTGCCAAGGGTTATACGCCGAAGGTATTCACTGAATTGCTGCGGTTCGTCGAGTGCGCCGGCGCCGGCACCAACCAGGGCACCATCACATGTATCTTCAGCGTGATGGTCTACGGCCACAATGGGCCAATGGCCTACGCCGTACATGGTATCCTCGATCGCCACATCGTGATGGACCGCGCTTTCGCCCAGCGCGGCTGCTATCCGGCGATCAATGTGCTGAAATCGCAATCGTGCACCATGTTGCGCGCGGCCGACCCGGCCTACCTGCCAGCGATCAACCGGGCTAAGGCGGCGATGTCGACCTATTCCGACATGGAGGAGCTAATCCGGCTCGGCGCCTGTCGCCCGGGCTCCAGCCCTGACGTGGACGAAGCCATCGCTCTGCCTAAGGCTCTGGAAGACTTCATCGGTCAGTTCAAGGACGAATCGACCAGCGTAATGGAGGGATATCGACGGCTTGGCAAATCTTACAGGCCAATGAAACCGAAAACTAACGATATTGCGCCACAGTCTCTTTGTGTCTTTGCTCAATGCTAGGCCGACAGCTCGGCGGTATCAGAGTGCCACACGGCCGCATTCACGGCTTCGGGGGAGTATTTAGTCGATGAAGTCACGCGAAACCCTCATCCGCTTGAAGAAATTTCAGGTCGACGAGAAGCGGCGCAAGGTTGCCCAGATCGAGGCGATGATTGCCGAGTTTGACCGCATCTCCGTCGAGCTCGATCGCGAGATCAAACTCGAGCAGGACCGCGCGGGCATCCATGATCCCGGCCATTTCGCCTATCCGACCTATGCCAAGGCGGCTGTTGCGCGGCGCGAGAACGTCAAGCGCTCGGCCGACGAGCTGAAGGTGCAACTCGACGACGCTAAGGCCGAACTCGGCGAAGCCTTCGAGGAGCTCAAGAAGGTCGAGATGCTCGATGAGCGCGATCAGGCGCGCGAGAAGGCGGAAGCCAACGCGCGCGAGCAGGCCGAACTCGATCAGATCGCCGGCATGCGCTTCGGCGCGGGCGGGGCACACGCGTAACGGCGCAGCGGCCGAATTCCCGAGCCTGGATCTCGCTTATCGTGGCTTCACCCGAACGCCGGGCGCAATGCGGTCGCTCGGATAGACGATCAGTTTTTCTCCGGGCTGAACCCCTGCCGTCACGGCCGCGAGACGGCCGGACCGTCTCAACAACTCGACCGCGCGGCGCTGCGCGCGTTCATCGCTTACGACGTACACATTCCAGCCTTCACCGACCCGGAACAGTGCGCCGGACGGAATGATGGTCGCATCGTCGCGCGCGAACACGGTGATGCGCGTGTCGAGCTGATAGGCGTCGCCTAATGCCGCCCAATCCTGCTGCTGTGACACGATGTCGATCAGCACGTTGACGCGCTGCTCCTCGACTCCCAGCGTCGAAATCTTGGTGAAGGCGGCCGGCTCCACCCGCCGCACGCGCCCAGCCAACACGCCCGGCCCGCCCCAATGCTCGATCGCGACCTCCGCGCCGGGACGGATTTCGACCGCGTCGGTCGAGAGCACATCGACGACGATTTCCAGATCGCGCGGATCGCCGATGTCGAGCAGCGGCGTGCCCGGCTCCACCACGGTTTCGCTTTCCTGGACCACCTTCAGCACGAGGCCCGACACCGGCGCGGTGACGTTCCATTGCTCGGGCGGTCTGTTGTAGCTGTCGGTGTAGCGTGCGAGCAGGGCCTTGGCCTGCTCGACTTCGTGCTCGGTGGCGTGATCCAGGAATTCCGCTGCCCGCAGGTCGCGATCGGCCACGCGCATGGCAGTTTCCGCGCGCTCCAGCGCCTGCGCGGTCGCGGCCCCGGTCTCAGCCAAAGTGCGGATGCGGTCGAGGTCCTTTTTGGCTTGCCCGGTCTGCGCCTTGGCGCGTTCGACCGTCGCCGTGGTGCGTTCGTGCGCGGCCTCGGCGGCGCCCAGCCGCTGTTCGGCCTCGACGCGGCTGCGCGGATCGAGGAATGGCGCCGGCGAGGGCATGATGGTCGCAACCGCTTCATCGGCTTTCACGCTGTCGCCAGCCTTGAGCCGCACACGGGTCAGCCGCCCCGCCAACGGCGCGGCCACCACGTAGCGCTCGCGCACGCGGGTCTTGCCGTCCTCGTCCACGGTCGCCACGAATTTGCCCTTGATCGCCGTCGCAGATTCGACCAGTACCGGCCGGGGTATCAGCGCCCAAACCAGAGCCGCCAGCGCGCCGGCAATCGCGAGCGCGGTCAGGATGCGGCCGAGGGTGATATTCATGATCAATCCCTGGTCTTGAGCACCGCAACCATATCAAGGCAGTCGATGCGCCGGCGCACCACGTAGGCACTGATTGCCGCGGCCGCGATCACCACGATGCAGGCGGCGGCAAAGGTGCGCGCTCCGATGACGGCCGGAATCTGGAAGCTCTCGTTGGAAAAGAAGTGGACGATCAGATCGACAATGCCCTGCGACATGACGACTCCGATGGGAATAGCCAGTGCAATTTCGATCATGAATTCCCCGAACAGAATGCGCGCCACTTCCGCCCGGGTGAAGCCGAGCACGCGCAGGCTTGCCAGCTCCCAGGCGCGTTCCTGCAACCCGATGCGGGCGCTGTTGTAGACGACGCCGAAGGCGATGATCACTGCGAAACCGGTGAGGATGCCGGCGCTGACCAGCACCAGATTGGCTATCTTGTCGAGGAATGACGCCATCGTATAGGTCTTCATCGCCACCGCTTCGATGACTGGCAGGTCCTTGAAACGCTGCGACAGCGCCGGCCACGCCGAGGGCTCGGCGTAGAGCGCGACGGTCGAGATCACGTCGCCCTCGCCGGTCAGACGATTGAGCGCGCTGATTTCCATGTAGGAGGCCATACCGATCACCTCGTCCACGATGGCGCTCACCGGCACATCCAGTTTTCGCCGTTTTCCCTCCATAACCTCGAGCATCATGGTGTCACCGACGGTGAGCGCGAGCTGGTCTGCCAGCCGCCGCGTCAAGGTGATGCCATGTGCCACGATCTCGATCGGCTGTAACGCGGCGTCATGCGGGCGACGTAGTTCGCTGCCGGCCGGCAGGCCGATGACTGAAGTCAGATAGCTGCGATTGGCGGCACGCATCCGAACCGGCACAATCCGTTGGCCCTCGGCAGCGAGTACACCGGGTTCGCGTTTTAGATCGCTGACAATCCGGCGATCGAGCGGATGCGGGAAGGTCACGACGGCGTTGCCGCGCTCCACCAAATCGAACTGGATCTCGATCATCTGATCGATGGCATCGCGCCAAAACAGGCCAAGCACAACCATCGGCACCGCAAAAGCGATTCCTAACGATGTGAGGGCTGCGCGGAGGGGGCGGCCGGTGAGATTGCGCAGCACCATCACTCGGCGCGGGGTCAGCAGCTTGCCCGACCCCAGGTGTTCCAGCCAGAAGCGGCGGAAATGCAGGGGCGCTGCCGGTCTCATGGCGACGGCAGGTGCCAGGCTTACGACCTCGCGCAGGGCGGTCACCACGCCCAGGGACGCCGCGGCGAAGCTGATCACTGTGCCAACCACCGCCGACCAGGGCGTCAATGTAAAGGTCAAGTCGGGCAGGCGGAAAAATCCCTGGTAGCTCGCGATCATCGCCTGACCAAAGCCAATTCCGCCGGCCACCCCCAGCGCCGCACCAAAGAGCACAATCACCGATACCAGTTTCAGGTAATGCAGAACCAACGGCACCGTGGGAAATCCCAAGGCCTTGAGCGCGGCGATCTGTTCGCACTGCGCAGCGACTTGGCGGCCGAGCGCTGCATTGAGCAGAAACGCTGCTACCCCGAAGAAGATGATCGGAATGGTGATCGACATCGTCTTCTGCTCATTGAGCTCATCCTCGAGAAAACGGTTGGACGGCTGGTCG